>Ga0208090_1000201_pt1 | contig 11193 bp, 10 predicted proteins | sample LakMenEpi20Jul12_FD_150718 | JGI IMG/M metagenome (GOLD analysis project Ga0208090, IMG submission 150718) | Freshwater microbial communities from Lake Mendota, WI - 20JUL2012 deep hole epilimnion (SPAdes) | ecosystem: Environmental > Aquatic > Freshwater > Lake > Epilimnion/Euphotic zone ...
AATGATACGGCGACCTCGGCAAATCCACCAAAGGCAAAACCTGCATCGGCAACATCATTACCGGACTCAAAGACGGCCACTACAAGGCGATCTACGTCTACAACATCTGCGACCACGAAGCCTGCTTCGCCGAAGTCGGATCTCAAGCGATTTCCTACACGACCGGCGTGCCCGCGATGATCGGCGCCAAACAAATGCTCGAAGGCAAGTGGCGCAAGGTCGGCGTCTGGAACATGGAGCAACTCGACCCCGATGACTTCATGGCCGACCTCAACCAATTCGGCCTGCCATGGAAATGCGTCGAACTCACTCACCAGCAGGCCGAAAAACTTGCGGTGATTTGAAAAATTTGTAATTACAAAGTAAATTTTTTCGTCGCTAGGGCGGCAATTTCAACTTGTCAGCGCGCGGCCCCGAAAGCATGCTCGTGGGCATGAAGCCGCCGCACCAAATCCGCCTGATTTTGAGCGGATTGCGGCCATTCGCGGGCACCATCGGACCCGCCTTATCCCTTTCCCGCCCGCCCGTCGGCCCACGACGGCTCACCCCATGATTGATTCTACCGAGCGGCTCATCCTTCATCTCGAGAAATGCAAGCCACAGGATTCGCCTCCTGTTTGCGCCATCGATACTGAGGCCGACAGCCTCCACCGCTACCGCGAGTCCCTTTGCCTGATCCAATTTGCCGTCCATGGCGAATCGGTGCTCATCGACCCTCTGGCGATCGACGACCTCAAACCGCTCGCCTCTTACCTCAGCGAGGCGACCGTCTGGATGCACGGCGCGGATTACGACATGACGATGTTCAAGCGCGAGTTCGGCCACCTGCCGGCCGTCGTGTACGACACGCAGATCGGTGCCCGCCTGCTCGGCGCACGCCGTTTTGGCCTTGGCGATCTGGTCCAGCAGCACTTTGGCATCGAGCTATCGAAGTCCTCGCAGAAGGCCGATTGGGGCAAACGCCCGCTCTCGTCCAAAATGATCGAGTACGCGCTCAACGATGTCGATTACCTGCTCGAAATGGGCGAGCGCATCGTCAGCGGGCTCAAGGAAAAGGAACGCTACGAGTGGTTTGAGGAAAGCTGCCACGCCGCCCGCCGCAAGGTCCTCGAGCGCGATGACAGCCGCGAGGAAAACTGGCGCATCCAAGGCTCCGGCAAGCTCGAGCCGTGGGGCCTCGCCTGTTTGCGCGCGATCTGGCAATGGCGCGACGCGGAAGCCGCCGCATGGGACCGCCCTTCGTTCATGGTTGCGCCCAATAAACAGATCCTCGAGTGGGCGATCGACCTCGCCTCCGGCAAACCGGTCGCCCTACCCCAACACTTCCGCCCCGACCGCGTGAAACGCTTCCGCAGCGCGATTTCCAAACTCGAGGCGATGCCACAAACGAGCTGGCCCGAACGCGAAAAAGCCAAGCGCCGGAAACGCGACAAGGACTTCGAAAAACGCGTCGACGAGCTGATCAAATCCCGCGACCAAGCAGCGGCCAAACTCGACATCGAGGGCTCGCTCATCGCCCCCCGCGCCGCCCTCGAAGCGATCGCCGCGGACGAATCCCAAGCCCCCGCGCTCCTGCTCGGATGGCAGCTTGGATGTCTGGGAATGAAAGGCTGAATTTCCAGCCTTTTTGCGAAGATTTTCGCAAAGAAGTTCCTTGTCACTTTGCGGGGTTTTTCAGACCCTCTCCCAAGCCTATGACCGACCCTTCGAACGAGCCACCAGTAGCCGAAACCAAGGTCGCCTCCGAGCAGCAATACGACGCCGCGCAAATCGACAAACTCGAGGGCCTGGAGGCGGTTCGCAAACGCCCCGGCATGTACATCGGCGACCCCGATGAACGCGGCCTCCACCACTGCGTTTTCGAAGTGCTCGACAACTCGATCGACGAACACCTCGCCGGATATTGCTCGCGCATCAAGGTCGCGATCCATGTCGATGGCTCAGTCTCAATCGCCGACAACGGCCGCGGCATCCCGGTCGACATGCACCCGAAGTTCGGCATCCCCGCTGTCGAGCTCGTGCTCACCAACCTCCACGCCGGCGGCAAGTTCGGCCAAGGCGCCTACAAATACTCCGGCGGCCTCCACGGCGTCGGTGCCAAATGCGTCAACGCACTCTCCGATTGGTTCCGCGCCGACATCATGCGCAACGGCAAGGTCCACCGCATCTCCTTCGAGCGTGGCAAAACGACCGAGCAACTCCACGTTGTCGGTGAGGTCGACCCGAAAAAAACCGGCACGACCATCACCTTCTTCCCCGACGCGACGATCTTCGTCGATACGATCGAATTCAAATTCGACCGCCTCGCCACCCGCCTGCGCGAACTCGCCTTCCTCAACCCCGGCCTCACGATCGACCTCGAGGACGAACGCCCGGAGTCGGCTAAAAAAACCACGTTTTTCTATGCCAAAGGCATCGTGGAATTTGTCGTCCAGCTCGGCGAAAACAAAACCGTCATCCACGACGACCCCGTCATCCTTTCCGGCAAACGCCAGATCGAGCTCGACTACGACGGCAAGCAATCGACCGACGATGTTTTTGCCGATGTGGTCTTCCAGTACAACGATTCGTACAACGACCAGATCCTCTGCTTCGCCAACTCGATCCCCAACGGCGACGGCGGCACGCACCTCACCGGCTTCCGCACCGCGCTCACCCGCGCGATCAACCAATACGCCAAGGCCAACAAAATCCTCAAGGACAAGGACCCCGCGCTCTCCGGCGACGATGTCCGCGAAGGCCTCGTCTGCGTGATCTCGGTGAAAATGCCGAACCCGCGCTTCAGCTCGCAGACGAAAGACAAACTCGTCAACACCGAGATCGAAGGCGTGGTCTCATCGATCGTCTATGAGGGCTTGATGCAGTATTTCGACGAGAACCCGACCCTTGCCCGCAAGGTCATCGAAAAATCCGTCAATGCCGCACGCGCCCGCGAAGCCGCACGCAAAGCCCGCGAAACCGTTCGCAAATCCGCCCTCTCCGGCGGCGGTCTCCCCGGCAAACTCGCCGACTGCTCGGAACGCGATCCGGCAAAATCCGAGCTCTACATTGTCGAGGGTGACTCCGCAGGTGGCTCGGCCAAACAAGGCCGCGACCGCCGCACGCAAGCGATCCTTCCGCTGCGCGGCAAGCTCCTCAACGTCGAGAAAGCACGCCTCCACCGCGCGCTGCAAAACAAGGAAATCCAAAACCTCATTACCGCCATCGGTGCCGGCATCGGCGACGGTGACCAGGATGGCTCCTTCAACATCGCAAAGGTCCGTTACCATAAAGTTGTCATCATGACCGACGCCGATGTCGACGGCTCGCACATCCGCACCTTGCTGCTCACCTTCTTCTGCCGCCACATGCCGGAGCTCGTCAAACGCGGCTTCCTCTATATTGCCCAACCGCCTTTGTATTTGGTCACCCGCAAAAAACGCTCGGAATATGTGCAGGACAACGACCAACTCAACAAGATCCTCATCGAGTTGGGCGCCAGCGAGGTCATCCTCCGCACGCATGATCGGTCTCGCGCATTCTCCGCCGAGGAACTCAAAGGCATTCTCGAAACCCTCTCCTCACTCTCCCGCTACACCCGTTCGATCGAGGGCAACGGCGGCGACTTCCGCAACTATCTTGCGGCTCGCCGGGCCGATGGCCATTTGGTGGAATTCATGGTCCGCATTCGCGAGGGCAACGACGAAAATGTTCTCTATTTCGCCGACGAAAACGCGCTTCGGGATTACGCAAACGCCAACCGCGACCTGCGACTTTTCGACGAAATGCCAACCGACGAAGAGCTCGCCGCCGGCCCCGGAGTCTCGCGCCGCGCCGTGCTCCACGAACTTCACGAATCGCACGCAATCGCCAAACTCTTCGCCCGCCTCACCGAAGCCGGCATCGATATCCGCAACTTCCACTCCGACGACACCCCGCTCTTCGAACTCCTTGAAGGTGAAGGCGAAAAACAACAGGCCACCCCGCTGTTTTCGATCCCCGAAATCCTCTCGCGCGTCCTCGAAATCTCCAGCAAGGGCGTCCAAATCAAACGCTTCAAGGGCCTCGGCGAAATGAATGCCAAACAACTCTTCGAAACCACCATGGACCCCACCACCCGACAGTTCCTCCGCGTCCGCCTCGACGAGGACAATATGGTCGAGGCCGACCGCATGTTCGATGTCCTGATGGGCGACGTCGTCGAACCCCGCAAACGCTTTATCGAAGACAACGCACTGAATGTAAGGAACTTGGATGTTTGATGCTCAGTCAATGGCCATTAGCAAAACTTGACATCACTTTGTCGCCTACATTACATTGACATCATGACCCGGACTCAAATCCAACTTCCCGAACCCCTTTTCCAACGCCTTCGCAGCATCGCCAAGGCGCGGGATTGGTCGCTTGCCGAGTTGATCCGCCGAGGCATGGAGTCGTATGTCCAGACCTGCCCCGAAACATCGCAAGCACCGAAGCAATGGGACATGCCCGTACTGCGCGGCAGCGGCGGGCATTTGATCGACCCCGCCAGCACGAGCGCGGAGGCCGACGCCATCGAGCATCGCTCGCGCACCCGATGACCACCATGCTCACCGCCGACACCAACCTCTTCATTCATGCCGCGGATCCGGATTCGCCTCGGCACGAGGAAGCGCGCGGATTTTTTGCGGGGCTTGGGGACTTTGAGGACGAGTTCGTGCTTTGCGAACTCATCCTCATCGAGCTCTACATGCAGCTTCGCAATCCGGCAGTTTTTCGCAAACCCTACAGCGCGAAGGAGTCCGCATCTTATTGCGATGCACTAAAGCGCAACCCGAATTGGCGCCGCATCGATTATGATCCTCTTGTTTCACCAAGCCTTTGGAAATGGGCCGCCCATACCAAAGCGGGCTTTCGCCAAATGATCGACGCCCGCATCGCATTCACCTTGCTGCACCACGGGGTCACCCGATTCGCCACCGCCAACATCAAGCACTTCAAGCCCTTCGGATTCGCCGAAGTCTGGAATCCACTGGAAGCGTGATTCTTCTTTTTTAAGCCATGTCCAACGACTCCATCAAGCCCATCAATGTCGCCGAGGAACTTTCCCAATCGTTCCTGGAATACTCGATGTCGGTCATCATTTCGCGCGCGCTGCCGGATGTGCGTGACGGCCTAAAGCCCTCTCAGCGCCGCGTGCTTTACGCCATGCGCCAACTCGGCGTCACCCCCGGCAAGTCCCATGTCAAATGCGCCAAAATCGTTGGCGAAACCATGGGTAACTTCCACCCGCACGGCGACCAATCAATCTACACGACACTCGTCAACATGGGCCAGCCATGGTCGATGCGCGAGATGCTCGTCGATGGCCAGGGAAACTTTGGATCGGTGGAAGGTGATGCCGCTGCCTCCATGCGATACACCGAGGCCCGACTCCACCATCTCGGCATGGCGATGATGGACGACCTCGATAAAAACACGGTCGACTTCCAACCCAACTACGACGGCTCGCAAGAGGAGCCCACGGTGCTGCCCTCGGCATTTCCCAACTTCCTCGTCAACGGTGGCACCGGCATCGCGGTCGGCATGGCCACCAACCTCGCGCCCCACAACCTCGGCGAGGTGATCGATGGCATCTGCGCGCAAATCGATAAGCCGGAGATCACGCTGCCCGAGTTGATGCAATACATCAAGGGCCCGGACTTTCCGGTTCCCACCGAAATCCGCGGCATCCGTGGCATCGAAAGCTACTTTGCCACCGGCCGCGGCTCGATGCGCCTCCGCGGCAAGGTCGAGATCGAAGAAAACGAAAACGGCAAATCTCTCATCGTCATCCGCGAGGTCCCCTACGGCGTCAACCGTGCCACCCTCCAAGAGCGCATCGCCGAACTGGTGAATGAGAAATCCCTCACCGGCATCTCCGGCATGCGCGACCTTTCCGACGAGGAAACCCGCATCGAAATCGAGTTGAAACGCGACGCCCGCCCGCAGGTGATCGTCAACCAACTCTTCAAACTCACGGCCCTGGAAACATCGTTCAGCGTCAACATGCTGGCGATCCACGAAAATCGCCCGAAGCAACTTTCACTCAAGGAAGCGATCGACGCCTACATCGAGCACCGCCGCGAGGTCGTCATCCGCCGCACGCGCTACCTTCTCGGCAAGGCCGAAGAACGCGCCGAGTTGCTCGAGGCCTTCCTCCTCGCACTCGGCCACCTCGACGATTTCATCAAGATCATCCGCGATTCGAAAAACCGCGACGAAGCCCGCGAACGCCTTGCCGCCTATCAGTTCCCCACTGCCACCGCGGAATCACTCGGCATCCTCATCCGCTCGCAAGCCGCCATCCAAGGCGACCGCTATGTGTTCAGCGAGCGCCAGGTCAACGCGATCCTCGAACTGCGCCTCTACCAACTCACCGGCATGGAGCGCGACAAGGTGAAGGCGGAGTACGATGGCGTGCTCGTCGACATCAAGGATCTGCTCGATATCCTCGCCCGCGAGGTCCGCGTACTCACGATCATCAAGGACGAGCTCCGCGCGATCCGCGACAAACATGCCACCCCGCGCAAATGCCCGATCCTTGCCGAGGCCGGCGAGGTCGCCATCGAAGACCTGATCGCCAATGACGCGATGATCGTCACGCTTTCGCACCGCGGCTACATCAAACGCACGCCCGCCACCGAATACCGCCTGCAAGGCCGCGGCGGCAAAGGACTCAAAGGCATGGAAACGAAATCCACCGGCAAGGACGAGCCGGATGATTTCATCGAGCACCTGTTCTCGGTCCAAGCGCACGACTACCTGATGTTCTTCACCAACACCGGCCGCGTCTATGTCGAGCGCGTGTACGAACTCCCCGAAGGTTCCCGCACCTCGACCGGACGCAGCATCCGCAATGTGCTCAATCTCAAACCCGAGGAAAAAATTGCCGCGATGCTCCGCCTCGAGCGCACCACCGACGAGACCGGCAACGACGTCACCTTCCGCGAGGATGCGGGCTTCGTTTTCTTCGCCACCCGCTCGGGCAAGGTGAAAAAAACCGCCCTCAACGACTTCCGCAACTACCGCAAGGACGGCATCATCGCCATCATCCTCGAGGAAAACAATGAACTCATCGGCGTGCGCCTGACCTCCGGATCGGACGAAATCATTCTCGTCACCCACGAGGGCCTCAGCCTGCGCTTCCACGAGGACGACACCCGCTCGCAAGGCCGCGCCTCAATGGGCGTCATGGGCATCCGCCCGCGCGATGAGGACTTCGTCGTCGGCCTCGCCCTCGCCACCGCCGATTCAACCCTGCTCGTTGCTTCCGAAAACGGCCTCGGCAAACGCACCCCCTTCGACGATTACCGCAAACAATCCCGCGGTGGCAAAGGCATCATCACGATGAAAGTCACCGACAAGACCGGCCCAGTCGTCGGCGCCGTCACGGTCACCGAAGAGGACGAACTCATGCTCATGACCTCCACCGGCCAGAGCATCCGCATCCGCGTCAACGAAATCCGCGAAACCGGCCGCAACGCCCAAGGCGTGAAACTCCTCACCCTCAAAGAAGGCGAAAAACTCCAGGACATCTCACTCGTCATCCCCGATGGCGACGATGCAGAGGGCGCCGCCATCACCGAGAGCGAAGACAGCCCCGCAGAAGACGAAGCCGGTTGACCCACCGTGGCCGCGATCACCGGTCGCCGCTCCAAATCTCACCGGTCGCCGCTCCAAGGCGGCAAACTCCGGGACATCTCACTCATCGGAGCAAAGCCGCGAAGATTTGATCCGTCGCAAGAAACCCCTCAATTTTCCAGTTGCGATCATACCCTAAAATGGTAACGTCAATCCGGAGTGATTGAGGGATTCTCATGCAAGGAAACCGAAAAGATCTGGAATGGCGCTCGGTCAAAACGACTGCCGGGAGAAATACAAGAGCGTGCCTTTCTGAGGCTACGGCAGCTTCACGCCGCAGAAATTCTCGAGGATTTACGGATCCCGCCCAGCAACCGGCTCGAGGCCCTCTCCGGCGATCTCAAGGGGTTCTGGAGCATAAGAATCAATCAACAGTGGCGCTTGGTTTTCCGATGGAATGATGGGAAAGCGTCCGATGTGAAAATCACCGACTACCATTAAAGGCCATGAAACAAGCAACCAAACGGATCCCACTGATGAATTTTTTCGCCGAGACGCTGCGTGAAACCTTGGACGAGTGGCATGTCTCGCAAGCGGAAGTATCGCGGATGACGGGTATTCCCTCGCCTCATCTCACCGACATGAAGAAGAGCCGCCGCCGCTGCACGCCGGAATACGATCTGCGCTTGAGCCGCTACTTTGGAACCTCACCCGGTTTTTGGATGCGACTCCAGTTGGATTACGAACTGATGCGGGCCGAGCGCGAGAACGGAGAGAGAATCAGTCGCGAGGTAAAGCCGCATGCAGCTTGATCCACCGTGGCGGCGATCATCGGTCGCCGCTCCAAATCGCGGCCAACCCTGAATGGGACCTAGACAAGTCCAGACCCTTAGGTCAAAGTGACTCCGTGAGATATTCCGTAATGCTTGAACGCATGCCTGCCGAGGAGGGAATGCCGGGCTACTACTACGCTCATGTGCCATCTTTGAGCCTGACAACGCATGGTCTTGGAATAGAGGGGGCCTTGGAGGCCGCGCGTGATCTGGTGAATCTGTGGAATGAGGAGAAACGTGCCCACGGCGAACCTATCGCCACCCAAGCTGAGGCGATCCTTGCAACGGTGGAGGTCGCCTGACATGCCACACAAGGCGAAAGAAGTGTTGCGCAAGCTCAAGCGGGCCGGTTTCGAGGAACGAAGGCAAAGCGGGTCCCACCTCGTATTGCGTCACGAGGACGGGCGGCAGACCTACCTGCCGATGCACACCGGGGATGTTCCCACCGGAACCTTTCGTTCCATCCTCAAGCAGGCGGAACTCACCGAAGACCAATTTCGCGATCTGTGAAACATTGCCGCGATCACCGGTCGCCACAACTCACCGCATTCCCCCTCAAAATCCCTGCAATTTTTCCGAAAGCACGCTTGCTCGGCAGGGATCGGCCCGACATAGTCCCGCGCGTGCGGGCCGGGCGATTTGGCATACCGCGCCCGGTTTAACTTCGATGCCATGAGCGACACACCCTCTGCGACTGCGGAACTGAAATTGCCAAAGGACCTTGCTGCCGAAAAAGGCATGGTCAATGTACAGATCGACGGCGTTTGGCGCCAGTTTCCCAAAGGCACACGGATCATTGAGGCATGCCGCAGCGTCGGCAGCATCGTGCCCCACTACTGTTATCACCCGAAGCTCACCGCGCCCGGCAACTGCCGCATGTGCCTTGTTCAAACCGGCATGCCGCCACGCCCCGCGCCCGGCCAAGAACCCCAACGCGATGAAACCGGCTACGAGCCGATCGGTTGGATGCCGCGCCCGGTGATCGCCTGCGCCAACACGGTGGCCGAAAACATGGGCATCCGCACCTCCGGCGAGCTGGTGGAAAAATGCCGCGAGGGCGTGATGGAATTTCTCCTCATCAACCACCCGCTCGATTGCCCGATCTGCGACCAAGCCGGCGAATGCCGCCTCCAGGAACACTCGGTCGGCCACGGCCGCGGCGTCTCGCGCTTCATCGACATGAAGGTGAAAAAACCGAAAAATGTCGATATCGGCCCGCGCATCCGCCTCGACGACGAACGCTGCATCATGTGCAGCCGCTGCATCCGCTTCATGGACGAAGTCGCCGGCGATCCGGTCCTCGGCTTCACCCAACGCGGCACCCACACGACCCTCACCGTCCACCCCGGCCGCCTGCTCGATTCGAATTACTCGCTCAACACCGCCGATATCTGCCCGGTCGGCGCACTCACATCGAATGATTTCCGTTTCCAAATGCGCGTGTGGTTCCTAAAGGAAACACCGAGCATCGATGTCAATTGCGGCACCGGCACCAACATCACCATCTGGACCCGCGGCAACAAAATCCACCGCATCACCCCACGCCAAAACGATGAGGTGAACTCCTGCTGGATGCCGGATTCACACCGCCTCAATTTCCATTACATCGACGGCGAAAACCGCCTCTCGCAGCCGCTCGCAAAAAATGCCGCCGGCCTTCACGAGCCGACGACATGGAGCGCCGCACTCGCAAGCGCCGCCTCGGCGATCAAGAGCTTCGCGCCCGATCAAATCGCCGTCATCGCCTCCGGTCGCATGACCAATGAGGAGCTTTTCCTCGCCCGCGCCCTTGCGGAAAACATCGGCACCCAGCACCTCTCGATCGTCCCACGATCCGGCGAAGCCGACCACTTGCTCATCGCCGCCGATCGCAACCCGAACACCACCGGCGCGAAGCTGGTTTGGGAAAACAACGACCCAAGCTCGAAGCTCGATTCGATCCGCAGCGCCGTCCGCTCGGGCGACATCAAGGCCCTCATCGTGCTCGGCGAAGACCTCGTGAGCGACGCAGGATTCAGCAGCGATGATCTCTCGAATCTCGGCCTTCTCGTGCAGCTTCACACGCTCGCCAACCCGACCGCATCACGCGCACATTTCGTGCTGCCCACCGCCGCTTTCGCGGAAAAACGCGGATCGATGGTGAACCTCTCCGGCCGCCTCCAGCGCCTCAACCGCGCGGTCGAACCAACCGGTCAATGCCGCGACGATTGGGAAGCAATTCGCGACCTGATCTGCGCCATCACCGGCGACAAACACGAGATCCACCACATCGAGGATGTGTTCAAGGCGATCGCGGAAAACATCCCCGCCTTCCAAAATCTCACGCTCTCAAAAATCGGCCATCAAGGGACCCAAATCACCGAGACCGGCCACAAAATCCCTCTCTTAGAAAACGAACGCGCGCGCAAGGCGGCGGGGCAAATCAACGGCTAATCTCGCACCACACACCATGCCGGAACTCATTTTCCAACTCGCGATCATCCTCACCAAGATCGTCACGCTCACCTTCATCGTGGTGCTGCCGCTGGTGCCACTCTCGGTGTACTTCGAACGCCGCTTCTCCGCGATCATCCAGGACCGCGTCGGCCCGAACCGCGTCGGCATCCCGCTCTCGCTGCTCGGCTTCAAGAAAGATTTTCACATGTTCGGCCTCGTCCAACCGATGGCCGACGGACTGAAACTTTTCCTCAAGGAAGACTTCACACCCGCCCATGTGCGCAAGGCATTCTACTGGCTTGCCCCGGCGCTCACCGTCGTTCCCGCGCTCATCACCGTTTGC
>Ga0208090_1000204_pt1 | contig 11142 bp, 7 predicted proteins | sample LakMenEpi20Jul12_FD_150718 | JGI IMG/M metagenome (GOLD analysis project Ga0208090, IMG submission 150718) | Freshwater microbial communities from Lake Mendota, WI - 20JUL2012 deep hole epilimnion (SPAdes) | ecosystem: Environmental > Aquatic > Freshwater > Lake > Epilimnion/Euphotic zone ...
GATCGTTGTCGGCACAGAAGGCGACATTGGCGTGTGGCAGGGCACTGACCCAACCAGCGTCGATACCTTCAGCCTGAAGGGTGTCTGGTACGTCGGCCCAGTTCCCCGTCATGGAACGTTCTTTACGCCCTTTGGCGGTGACGTGATGATCGTCTCCGAGCTGGGCCTGGTCCCCATGTCCAAGCTGGTCAATGGCCAGTACACAGAAGATCAGCAGATCGGCCCCGCGTCCAAGATCCAGTCGGTCTTTGCGCCTTTGGTTCGCAAGCTGCTGAACGAAAAGTATTTCGACGTGTTTGTCGTGCCGTCTTCCGACGTGATGGTGATCAAGCTGCCGGCTGACGGTGGAACGTATCGCCAGTTTGCAATGAACGTGATCACAGGCGCCTGGTGTCAGTTTGTCGGCATCCCCATGCGATGCGCCGGCATCATCGGTGGCCGTCTGCTGTTTGGAACGGTTGACGGCTACGTTTGCGAAGGTCTGACAGGCGACAAAGATGGCGCGGACGTTAACGGCGACGGCGGCAACTATGTCGAGGGAGACGTGCAGACGTCTTTTCAGGCATTCAACACGCCTGCGCAGCTCAAGAAGTTTGGCATGGTGCGCCCGACGTTTATCTCGACGGCTGCGCCAGCGATCAAGCTGCAAATGAACACGCAGTTTCAGATCACCCCTGTGGGTGGCTCTCCATACTTTACGCAGGGCGATGGCGCTGTGTGGGATGAGGGAATCTGGAACACATCGACCTGGGTGGGAACAAACACCTATCAGGGTTGGGCCGGCACGACTGGCCTTGGGTATTACGGCTCGCTGCGCATGAAGGTGCGTGGCCTGCCACAAACTGTCTTCACTTCATGCAACGTGATGACTGAACTTGGTGGAGTGATGTGATGGCAGTAAAGCAAGACAACTACGGGCTACCAGATGAAACGCTACAGCTGATTGCATCAGCGCCAGAGTTGAGCTTCTTGTTGCCGCAACAGGGTTCAGCAGCTCAATTTGCCACGCCTGACGTGCGTCGCTCCGATTTGATTTCCGCGCTGCGCAGCATTCCTGGCCCAGGAAATCCTGGCTTCACTCGATACGCCAACGGCGCCAACGGCGCTGCTCTTAATTTCAAACCCCGCACTTATCGCGGCGCAAACAACCCAGGCGTGTTGAGCATGCAAGGGTATGTGGCGCCAGAAGTCATTTTGCCTGGCGGCGAGACAGACATGCCTTATGTCAGGCCTGATGATTTTGTGTTTGATGACCTAGTGTTTGACGACATCGTTGAGGACGACATTGTTGAAGACGACATTGTTGAAGACGACGTCGTGGAGGACGACATTGTCGAAGATGACGTCGTCGAGGACGACATCGTTGAGGATGATGTTGTAGAAGATGACGTTGTGGATGACGACATCATTGATGAAGACGTAATTGTTGACGATGTAATCGTTGACGACGACGTGGTCGCTGAAGACGTAGTGGTTGTGGACACCGTAGATGGCGGCACAGGAAACGACACCATCGATGGTGGAACAGGCAACGACACCGTTGTTGGCGAAACTGGCGGAGATGGAACAAGCGGGGCTGGTGACAGCGGAGCGGGTGGCGACGGTCTAGGCGGTGATGGTTTGGGTGGTGACGGTTTAGGCGGCGACGGATTGGGCGGCTTAGATGGCTTAGGCGGCACTGACACCACGGGCACAGACGAGACAACTGAAGACACTGGCACTACAGGTGGAGCAGGTGACTTGCGTGACGCTATTGAGGCTGCTATGGGTGGCTCTGCATCGATTGACAACTCTGCAGCCCTCCTCGCCGACAGCGCCGCGTCAAACATGACAGGGTCGGCATTTACCGCTGATCAACTGTCAGACTTGACAAAACCAAAAGTTCCAAACGTCACCCTTGAGGTAGTCAATGGCGACATCTCTTTGGATGACAAGGGCAGCCTATCGCAAACCTTTGACTACCCAGAGCTTTTAGATGACGCCGAGCTGCAGGCTTACAACGAATGGTTGAACCAACAGCAATCCCTTGGAACTGGCACGACTGGCGGCGGAAAGTCTGTGTTTGATGAAACTTGGGGAAGTTTGGAGTTCTAACGCATGCGACTCACTACTGACAAACCAGGCGAGTATCCGGTCATCTGGGAATGGATGAACCGCAGGACTCACCTGCCTTGGAGTAGTGACCTGCGAGCGATAGCAGCGATGCGCGATGACGGCACAATTGGGGCTGCTGTCGCATACAACGCGTGGACAGAGAAGGGGTGCTGGATGCACGTTGCATTTGACACCTCGCACAGTTTGACCCGTGAGCTTTGGCGTGCGGCTTTCGAATACCCGCTGATTACATGCGGCAAGGAAGCGGTCTACGGCCTTACACCAAAGCACTTGGATGATGCGTTAAGGATGAACCGCAAGCTGGGGTTTCGGCAGATAGCTGAGACCGTTGATTGTGTGATGTTTGAAATGAGGCACGACGAGTGCCGCTGGATCAAGGAGAAGGAACATGGGCGGAAAAGCGTCAGCACCAGCAGCACCTGATTATTTAGGCGCGGCCAATACGCAAGCGGCAGCTTCAAAAGAGCTGACCAACATTCAGAACTTTGCCAATCGGCCTGTTATCAACACGCCGTTTGGTTCGCAGTCCTGGGGCACTCAATCTGTCACTGATCCGGCTAGTGGCCAAGCAGTCACGCAATGGACTCAGAACAACACGCTTGCTCCTGGTCTTCAAGATGCACTGAACGATCAGATCTCAATCCAAGGTGGTCGAAGTGATTTGGCCAACAGTTTCATGGGCCGCGTGGCCAATGAATACTCGCAGCCGTTCGACTATCAGAACCTGCCTCAGATGACGTCCGCAAACGCGCCTGCAACATTGCAGACCGGCGTGAAGGACTACTCCGGCGGCTTGACCACTGGCTTTAATTTTGGCGGTCCTCAGACATCCTTGAACACTGCGGACAACCCAGCGCTGCCTCAGTTTGATTCAAGCTACCGCGACACGGTGGCCAATCAGCTCATGCAGAAGATGCAGCCGGTCCATGACTACCAGCAGCGCCAGCTCGAGACAAAGCTCTCAAACATGGGTTTTCGCCCAGGCACAGAAGGCTATGACCGCGAGCTGAACAACATGGCTCAACGTCAATCTGCCGAGCGCTACAACGCGCTGGACACTGCCGGAAGCGAAGCACAGCGCCTGTACAACATGCAGATGGGCACAGCGCAGCAGGCCTTTAATCAAGACTTGCAAGGCGGCCAGTTTGGCAACGCAGCGCAGCAGCAGAACTTCAACCAAAACTTGGGCGCGGCTCAGTTCCAGAACCAGGCGCTTGGCCAAGGTTCTGCGTTGGATCTGGCAAACATGAATGCGCAGAACAACGCGATCTCTCAGCAGTACGGCTTGAACCAGCAATACGCCAACGCGCAGAACCAACTGCGCCAGCAAGCGATTGCAGAGCAAGCACAGCGCCGCGGTATGTCTCTGAACGAGATGAACGCGTTGTTGTCTGGCCAGCAGGTGTCGATGCCTCAGATGCCATCGTTTGTGGCTGCACAGCAGTCCCAGACGCCCAACATCTTGGGCGCAACGCAGTCCGCATACGACGCGCAGCTGGGCGCGGCCAACGCTCAAAACGCTGCATTCGGCAACCTGTTGGGCGCCGGCGCACAGCTTGGATCTGCCGCGTTCATGTTCTCCGATCGTCGCTTGAAGTCAAACATCAAGCGCGTTGGCACTCACGCAATTGGCGTGGGAATTTATGACTACACAATGATGGGAATGCCGCAACGCGGTGTGATTGCCCAAGAAGTTGAAGCGGTGCGACCTGACCTCGTCAAGCGTCACGCCAGTGGCTATTTGATGGTGAATTACGGAGGTTTGTGATGAATGACGATTTGATGTTTGAGTACCTGGTCCAGATGGGCCAAATGCGTCCTGAAGAAGCTGAGCTAAAGAAAAAGCAGGCAATGGTTGACGCGCTCCGCAAGAACTCCATGAGCCCAATGCAAGGCGAGATGGTCGGCAAGCACTACGTTGCGCCAGGCATTGGCCAAGCCATTTCGCAGCTGGGTCAGGGCTACCTTGCGTCAAAGGCTCAAGGCGGCGTGGACCAGAGTATGCGCGGCATGAATGATCGCCAACGCATGGCTCTTGAACAGCTGCGCAAGCGTCGCATGACGCCCGCTGCGCCCATGAATAACGGCATGAACATCGAAGATTATGGCTTCGACATGCCAGGTTCTGGGTATTGATCATGGTCGATTACACCCTGTTCAACAACGAGGAGGAGCAACCGCAAGTTGGCCTCTTAAAAAAGTCGAGGGCGATGATTCAATCGCCAGGCGGCGTTTTGTCAAACACAGTGCAGCCTGGTCAAGGCGGCATGCTTCCCAACGCGATTGACGCGTATCGATCAAAGGCTTCAGATTTGTATCAACAGGGCAGCGATCTTTACAACCAAGAGCCTGACTTTTCGCAGTTTCAAAAGTTTGCCAAGCAGCGTGCCCAGCAGGGCGACGCGGCTATGCTCAACGCTTTGGCAGCTCAGTTTGCAGGGGAGAGCTTTGCCCCCGTGCAAGAGCAGTATTTAAAGAAGGCTGCCACGTCACGCGACCCAATGAAGATGGGCAGCGGCGTCATTACCGCTGAAGGCGAGTATCTGAAAGACCCAGAAATCGCTCAGAACAAAAAAGCTGAGTTCTTGCTACAGCAGGCCAAAGCCTACGAGACGATGGCCGCGACTGCTGAGACTGCTCGAGAGCGCATTGCAAGCGAACGCAAGGCGCGTGAGTTTGAGCAAATGTACAAGATGGAAATGTTGGGCTTGCGCCGCGACATGGCAGCCAACAACTCCGGCGGTACGTTTACGCAATCGGGCTTTACTCCAGACGGCAAGACGCTAGTCACCAACAAGACCGGCATGAACTTTGTGCTGGATGTTGGCCCTCAAGGTCAGCCTGTCTACACGCCTTACGGCGGCGCAGCGATTCCCAAAGCCACGTTTGAGAAAAACGTGGGCGCTGCTCAGACATTCCAAACCAAAGCCGATTCAGCTGACGCGCTAGTCAAAAAGATCGAGTCAAACCCCGCCGCGTTTGGCATCACAGCGGCTGCGGTTTCGCGGCTGCCTTCTGCCATTCAAGGCCGCGTCGGCGCCCAGCTGCTTAGTGAAGACACGCTCAAGCTGCGTGCTGACGTACTGCGCCAAGCCGCAATGGAGATCAGCGACATCTACGGTGCTGCCCAGTCGGTAGGCGAGGCGGCACGCGCTGCGACGTTTATTCCAGCTTCAGAAGATCCTCCACAGATCGTTATGGAAAAGCTCAAAGCAGCTCGCGATTACGCACGCAGTAACGCTCAGGCGTTTGGCGGCGCAATTAACGATGCAGCGCGCAATCGCTCTGGCGGCTCACAGCCCCCAGGCGGCAGCGGCGGTTTGTCTGCGAATGAGCAGGCCGAGCTGGCGAGTTTGCGTGCAAAGCATAGAAAGACGACACCATGAGCGACCGTCAAGAACTTGAAGAATTACGTCGCCTTGAGGAGCTTGAGCGCAGGCTCGCGTCTCAAGATCTTGGCGAAGTGCGAAAGCAAAAAGAACGCAGCCAGGCCAACGTTTACGCTGGCCAGGACGTTGGCCAGATGGGCACATTCATGCGCGGTGTTGGCGGCGCAAAGCACGCTTTTGACAGCGCTGCGATGGGCCTGAAGGGCTTGTTTACGGATCTGACGCCCGAGGACAAGGCTTTGCTTGAGCAAGGCAAAGCGTTTGTAAAGCAGGGCGACACAGCCGCAACAGTGGGCAACATCGCGGGCGAGATCGGCATGTTTGCCGCACCCTCAACTCGAGCTGTTCAAGGCGTGCAAGCCGCAAGCATGGCCGCCAAGGCTGTGCCCTATCTTGGAAAAGCACTTGCAGCCACGCGTACAGGCACAGGAGCAGCTGCGGCTGGTTCTGGCTTGGCGTCAGCCGCCCTTGCGCCAGAAGACCGCACAGGCGCCTTTTATGGCGGTGCAGCTGGTGGCGCTGTGGGTGACGTTGCTGGTCGCTTCCTGACTAAGACATTGGGCGGTGTCGTCTCCGACAAGGTATCGCCCGCCGCACGCGAGCTCATGGATCAAGGCGCCAACGTGCCAATGTGGAAGGCCACAGACGATGCAACACGCACAGGCCGCGTTCTGCGCAACGTTGCCGAGCGTGCCAAAGCATTACCGGTCGCCGGCGACATTATCAAAGGCCAGGAGCGTGCGGGCGTTGAGTCCTGGAACAAAGTCTTGCTGCGTGAGGCAACACCACCTCAGCCCGTGCTTGACGATGCTGGCAGCGTTTTGCGCTGGGAAAGGCCTCCTGTCAAAGACGTTGGCTCCAAAGGTTTGCAAGAACTGTCAGAGCGCTTTGACGAGGCTTACGGCGCGTTATACGGCAGCCGAGGCGTGCCGGTTGACGATCAATTTAACAAGCAAGTCGTTGAGCTCCTGCGCAACACCAAGGCTTACTTGCCTGGCGCGTCTGACGACGTTGCCGGCGCAGTACGCAAGGCGACAGACACTTTGGCTGGGTTGACCAGCCCCACTACCACACGCGCAGGTGGGGAAAACGTTGGCAAGGGTGTGGTCAGCTCTCGGATCAAGACGCCGATCGTCACGACGGTTGAGCCTGGCCGAGAAGTCACAACGCACGGCAACGTGAAGAAAGCTCTTGACGGTGTAAATGATTCAATCACAGCGGCGTGGAAATCTGGCGACGCGGAGAAGGCCGAGGCCCTGACAGCGTTGCGTTCAACGATTGAGTCGTTGCGCTCAAGAGGCTTGCCTCCCGAGGTGGCGTCTGAAGCAGCGGAGATTAACAAGGCTTACGCCAAGTTCAAGACCGTCAGCCGTGCATCCTCAATGCTGGGCGCTCAGAAAGAGGGTGGTGTGGTGACGCCTGCCCAGCAGCTGAACGCCATCCGCGCCCGCGACAAGACGCCAGACAAGTCGGCGTTCTCACGCGGTGAAGCACCAGGCCAGCAACAAGCACTAACCGCTCAACAGGTTTATGGCAACACGTTGCCCGACGTTGGGCCAGGCACTGCCGAAAAAATGATGCTTGTCGGTGGCTTTGGTTTGCCTATGGTCGGCATGGACGCAGGCGCGTCTTTGTTGCTTGGCACGCAAGCAGGCCAAAACATGCTGATGGGGAAATATCCCGTCCAAGGCGCTGTACGAAAATATGGTCAAGAGTATTTAATCCCCGCGCTGCGCAATTACGGCGCCGCGCTTGGCAACTAGGAGTAAGACATGCCACGCAACGCATCCGGTATTTACACGCTACCAGGCGGCAACCCCGTCACGCCTGGTGACGTCATCGAGGCCGATTGGGCCAACACGACCCTGGAGGACGTTGCTGACGCGCTGACGAACTCTCTATCTCGCACAGGCGCTGGCGGCATGCTGGCGCCTTTCCGCATCGCTGACGGCTCTGTCAGCGGCCCCGGCCTGTCTTACTTGAACGAGACCAACACAGGTTTGTATCGATCAGGCTCAGGCTCTGTCTGGATGTCGATATTGGGCGTTAACGTCGCCCAGTTCTCGACTGTCGGTCTTACTGTTGCAGCCGGCAAGGCTTTGACTGTTTTGGGCAACGCCAGCGCAAGCGGCACTCTGAGCGTGACTGGCGCGACCACTTTGGCCTCAACTTTGGCCGTGACTGGTGCGATTACAGCAACAGGTGGAGTTGTTGGCAACGTCACCGGCAACGTGACGGCTGGCTCTGGCACATCGACGTTCAACGACGTCGTGATCACTGGCGCTCTGGACATGACTGCCGGCAGCTCTGCAACCATCACCGGCCTGAGCACTCCGACAAACCCCACCGACGCGGCCAACAAGGCCTACGTTGACTCGCAAGACGCGCTTCGCCTGGCATTGACTGGCGGCACTATGTCTGGCGCCATTGCAATGGGCAACAACAAGATCACTGGCTTGGCCACTCCAACGGCAGACGCCGATGGCGCGACCAAGGCCTACGTTGACAGCGTTGCCCAAGGCCTCGATGTCAAGGCATCTTGCCGCGCTGCGACGACTGCAAACATTACTTTGAGCGGCGCCCAGACGATCGACGGCGTGGCCGTGATCGCTGGCGATCGCGTACTGGTGAAGAACCAGTCCAGCGCAGCTGAGAACGGCATTTATGTGGCCGCTGCTGGCGCCTGGTCACGTTCCCCTGACGCGGACACATGGGCCGAGCTGGTGGGTGCTTTCACGTTTGTCGAAGACGGCACTGTCAACGACAACACCGGCTGGGTCTGCACATCTGCACCTGGCGGCACATTAGGCGTCACAGCCGTCGTCTTCGAGCAGTTCTCTGGCGCAGGCCAAATTACAGCTGGCGCTGGTCTGACAAAAAGCGGCAACACGCTCAACGTTGGCACGGCCTCAAGCTCTCGCATTGTCGTCGGCACAGATGACATCGACCTGGCCACCACTGGCGTCACTGCATCGACATACAAGTCTGTGACTGTTGACGCGTATGGCCGCGTGACTGCTGGCACAAACCCCACAACGTTGGCCGGCTACGGTATCAGCGACGCATACACCACTAGCCAGGTGGACTCTGCGCTTGCACTCAAGCTCAACCTGACTGGCGGCACGATGTCGGGCGCGATCGCGATGGGCACAAACAAGATCACCGGCCTCGGTGATCCGACACTTGCCCAAGACGCTGCGACCAAGAACTACATCGACACAATCTTTGGTTCGACCACAACGGCTGCCGCGTCTGCAGCTGCTGCAGCGGCTTCTGCCTCGGCTGCATCGACATCGGCCTCAAACGCCTCGAGCAGCGCATCGTCTGCATCTGCATCGGCTGCCTCAGCTGCCGCCTCTTTCGACTCGTTTGACGATCGCTACTTAGGCGCCAAGGCATCTGACCCCACGGTGGACAACGACGGCAACCCTTTGCTGACTGGTGCGCTGTATTGGAACACCACCAGCAACCAGATGCGCGTCTATGACGGTGCTGCCTGGATCGCGGCTTATTTGCCCGCGTCTGGTTATGCACAGCTGGCCGCGACCAACACATTCACGGCCAACCAGATCATCAGCGCCAACACCTCGAGCGCAGCTCTGAGCATCACTCAGGCAGGCTCTGGCAACGCGTTGTACATCGAGGACGTGGCAGCTGACGCGACGCCGTTTGTGGTGTCTTCTACTGGTGCTGTCGGTATCGGAACAACGACACCCGACAACGTGACGTCCGCCGGCATCGCGTTGGTCTCGAATGACGGTTACTACCCCCAGGTCGTCAACCGCAACAAGACCAACGACCCCAACGCGTCTTACATGGTGTTCGACAAGGACCGCGCTGGCGCGATCGTTCAAAGCGGCGACAACTTAGGCAACATCATCTGGCGCTCGTTTGACGGCACAAGCTACTTGCAGTCGGCGGCCATCATTGGCTACTCAGACGGCACGCCTGGCACAAACGACGTGCCTGGTGCTCTGGTGTTCTTCACGACCGCTGACGGCGCTTCTGCGCCGACTGAGCGCTTCCGCATTACCAACGCCGGCACGATCACATTGGCCAACGACTACAAAGAAAACGTCGTCACAGCCAACACCTCGACCGCGTACACGATCGCGATCAGCGGCGGAACCGTTCAGGTCCTGACGCTGACCGGCAACTGCACGTTCACGTTCCCAACTGCGACGGCAGGCAAGTCATTCACGCTGCTGCTTAAGCAAGACGGCACTGGCTCGCGCACGGTGACATGGCCTGCGGCGGTGAAGTGGCCAGGCGGCACAGCTCCGACGATCACTTCGACTGCGTCAAAGCTGGACAAGTATGTCTTCACCAGCGACGGCACAAACTGGTACGGCAGCAACGCTGGCCAGAACTACACAGTCTGAGGTGATTGATGTTTAGCTCAAACACTTCACAGGTATCAGGCGCGGCCAACTACATTGAGGATGTGTTCAGCACATACCTCTACACAGGTACTGGCTCAAATATCACCATTAACAATGGTATTGATTTAGCTGGCAAGGGTGGACTGACTTGGTTCAAGTCTCGCTCTGGTGGTTACAACAACGCTTTGCTGGATACTGCACGCGGAACGAATAAAGCAATATTCTCAAACGCGCAAAGCGGAAACTCCACTTTTAGTTATTTAACTTCATTCAATTCAAATGGAGTTACTTTTCCCGGATCATTTTCTGTCAACAATAACAGCGGGCAGACCTATTCTTTATGGACATTTCGCAAGCAACCAAAGTTTTTTGACATTGTGACCTATACAGGCAATGGTGCGCTTAATCGTCAAATTGCTCATTCTCTTGGATCAACTCCGGGTTGCATGATTATTAAAAGAACAGATACGACCAGCAACTGGACTGTTTATCACCGGAGCCTTGCATCGGCTGCGGATGTTTTGCAATTAGAAGGCGTGTCCGGTGCTTTCACTTCCGCAAACAGATTTGACAGCACCGCTCCTACTAGCACCGTGTTCACACTTGGTGATTCTTCAGCAACCAATCTAAATGGTGGGACATATATCGCCTACCTATTTGCCCATAACGCAGGGGGCTTTGGTCTTACCGGTGCAGACAATGTAATTTCGTGTGGGTCTTACACGGGATTAAGCACCGGGCAGACAATCACTCTTGGGTATGAGCCTCAATGGGTGTTAGTTAAAAAGTCAAACGCTTCAAGCAATTGGTACTTGATGGACACAATGCGCGGAATGACCGCCTACAACACAACTGGCAAGAAAGAGCTATATCCAAATTTAGATCTTGCAGAAGCTGCATCGGCCGACACCGCCGTTAGCCCAACTGCAACAGGTTTTGTTGTTGGTGGCGGTGGTATGAGCGATAACGGCGACACTTACGTCTACATCGCCATTCGTAGAGGCCCAATGAAAGTGCCTACGAGTGGAACAAGTGTGTTTACGCCACTCTCTAGAGCGGGCACAAGTTCACTGACAACAATTTCTTCTGGAGGTGTTGGGCCTGTTGACACCATCATGGCTCAAAGCCGAGATGTTGCTAATGGTATGAGGGCGTGGGACAGGCTGCGTGGAGTAACTAACTGGCTTGGCACATACACCACACAAGCGGAAACTGCCGCGTCTGGTTCTGTTATTGGTTTTGATTCAATGACCGGC
>Ga0208090_1000205_pt1 | contig 11044 bp, 16 predicted proteins | sample LakMenEpi20Jul12_FD_150718 | JGI IMG/M metagenome (GOLD analysis project Ga0208090, IMG submission 150718) | Freshwater microbial communities from Lake Mendota, WI - 20JUL2012 deep hole epilimnion (SPAdes) | ecosystem: Environmental > Aquatic > Freshwater > Lake > Epilimnion/Euphotic zone ...
ACATATTTCCTTCCACCTGATAATGAAACGGATGACGCAAAGTTGAGTATTTCGTTACGAAGTGTGTCGATATTTCCATTCATAGATCCATTAATGACGATATAATCACAACCAAGCTGTTCTAGCATAGCACGTGCTACGGTCGTCTTACCGACACCTGCTGTTCCTGCTAGGATTAAATTAGGGATATTCTTTTGATCAACAAACTGTTGGAATGTTGCCTTCAAATCACAAGGAAGAATAGTTTCTTCAATAGTCTTAGGTCTGTATTTTTCAGTCCAGATAAAATGTTCATCCATGTCAAAATTCTCCATTATATAAATAAGCGTAGGTCACGGAGTCCCCACTCCTACCTACTCTAACGCTAATTAGGAGCGCCAGCATATGATTATATATAAAATCACCAACCTTATCAATGGCAAAATTTACGTAGGTAAAACTACAAAAACCGCCAAAGAAAGATTTAAACGCCATTTCTACAACCATAAAACTGGTAACACCTACCTCTATAAATCTATGCGAAAACATGGGTTCGATAATTTCAACATAGAAATAATAGAAAAAACTGAAAACTTGAACGAAAGAGAATCGTTTTGGATATCAGAATTATCGCCCGAATATAATATGACCTCCGGAGGAGATGGAGGAGATACTTCTCAATCCCCAAATTATATTACTGCAATAAAACAAAGAGATATATCAGGTCAAAAAAATCCAATGTTTGGAAAGAAAAGAACAGATACTGCAATCTATCTCGTTGCTGCCAGAGAAAAAATGATTCAAGCAAATAAATGTCCAGTCATTTGCGAAGGTATCGAATATGATTCAGTAGGCAAAGCCCAAGAAGCATATCCTGGAATATCTATACGCAAAAGACTGGACAACCCAAAATATCCTAATTTCTATCGCCTAAGAGAAAAAACTATCAAAAGGTAGAACTTGATTCCACGGCAATATAATATTCTACATCATCATGAACAAAATGGGAGATACCCTTTGATGAAATATTAACATCATAATCGCCCGGAATGATCTTAATATTCTCAGCCTTAAAGATTGCCTTGAATGCCTTATCAGTATCACCAATCTGAACAGAATAGATGTCGCCAGAAGGATTCTTAGAATCAGCAGCCTGTAGATAAAGGTTCTTACCATCACCCATAACAACAATCTCAGGAAGAGCAAGAATGCCTGCTGCCTTCTCAACATCCTTGAGATTATCATTAGTCAAACGAAAAGTAACATCAACCGAAGGAAGATTGATTTCTCTTTCCGGAGCCTTTGTTACCGTGCTTTCGTCAGCATACACATAATGAGTCTTACGATTATTGTCAGAAATGTCAACAGACTTATCTCCAAACTTAAAATCTGGATCAGTGAAAGTGCTAACGATCGAAATGAAACGATCGAGATTATAGATTGCAAATCGTCTATCAAAGTCGGTCTTAACCTTTGCCTTTGCCATGATTGTCTTGGTTGGCGAAATGGTCTTAAGAACATTGCCTTCCTGAACAACAATGGATGGATTGATCTTCGCAAAGTTCTTCAAAACATTAACTGTATCTGTATCAATCTTCATAATATATTTCTCCTATCACTTATTTTTTGACTTCATCATTTTCTTTGATTTGATTGCTCCTGGGTCTGCTGTTGCAGAAACACCAATTGAAGCAAGATCAGCAAGCGAACCACCAAAGATATAAGTTCCGACGTGCTGCAACTTCATCCATGGACAGAACCATGTGCGTAGACCAATGTCCTGCGCCTTCTGACAGAACCAATAATCTTCTGAAAGATAACGCTTAGAAACTGGATCGATTTCTGCCTGGAAATACATAAGGATCTCGCGAGTGCCATCGAAATGTTCTGTGCGCACGTGATCAGGCTTATAACTATACTTGTCTTTATAGTGATCGTAAAACTTTTGCATGGCATTCTTCGAGACCATCATAAAGCCTGTTCCAATCTCAAGAACCTCTACTGGCTCATTGACAGGAATAGATTGCTGTCCACCCTTTGGATTAAACACATAATCGCCAACATATCTTTCAAGAACATTTGGATCATCGTCAGCAACGCCCTTATCCACAGCGTGCTTAATCTTTTCCCAAGAGATACACTTCTTAGGATATGGACCTCCAATAATGTCATACTTCTCTTCTTCATTGGCCTGAAGAGCCATAAGAGCAATAACGTCTTGAGGATTGAATCCAATGTCAGAATCAATAAACATTAGATGCTGCATGTTAGAACGCATGAACTCATCACAGCAATAATTACGTGCACGAGTAATTAGAGATTCATTAAACAAATAATAAAACTGTAATGGAATATTATACTGCGTACAAATAGATGCTAGATCTGAAGCAGACTTAGCAAACATACCAGCGCATTGTCCACCATACATAGGCGCAGCAACAAACAAACCACGCTCTCTCAACTTTTCAATAGGAATCTTAATTTCCATAATATACCTTTCTATGCTGTAATAGTATTTTTATAATTACATGATTGACAATGAACTTCTTTTCGAGGAGGATGAGAAGTCAAGATCATATTAGGCTGTGATTCTACCAACTCATCGCCGCACGCAGGACACTGAATACCAGTACCATGATTCATTCTTACATTTCTCTTTTCTTCTTCATACTCTTCAAGAGTTCTCATTTCTTATCCTTGTAGTGATCTGCATACAACATCATTATAACATAATGAAGAACTTTTAGCAAGTCATCTTTATTGCTGCCATGTTTTTTTCCATAGCGCCAAAGATACTTGATAGCTGTGTTTCGGAAGGTGGGCATTGAGTCACCGAGGGCGAGCCACACATCAAAACATTCTATATTCTGCTCTTCAGTCATATAATGCTGCCCATATGTCTTATCAATATAGGCATGGAAGTCACGAATAATTTCGTCTTCCTTGTATTTATATTTAGGTTCAGTGGAATTTTTCATTCTTGTATCATTAATAATCTTAGTGAGTGGAACCCATGTTTCTCGAATATCACATCCTTCACCATCTAATCTTGTCATTAAGTCATAACCTCCATAATATAGTCAATAATCTTTTGCTGATCTTCTTTATTATTGTTTTTCATCTTAGTAGTGTTAAACATCAACGTCATGTTTGACAGAATATTTGCAATCTTAGTTTCTCTGCCCTGAAGCCACGTTTCGTTTTGGTTACTGCCACGTTCTTTATATCTTTCTTCACGGACAGTTTTATCCGTTTCCAAATAAAGGATCTCTGTGTCATAATTTTCTACGCAATGTTCAAGAAAGGAGGATGTGAAAAGGCGGTCGCCCTCGAAAAGAACAACCGCATCTTTATCTAAACTTGCTAGGAATTTAACTGCTTCTGGCTGAACGGCCATAGACATACGGTCTGTACCGGAAAAGGTTTCACCCTCTTCATACTTACCTAGAATATAAAGACCACCAGCCTGATGATAGGGAACTAATTTGACTTGAGTAAACTGTTCTAGAAACAGATACTTCTTCATAATCTCTTTCATTAATGTAGACTTACCAGCACCTGGTTCGCCACCAATCGCAATCACTTTCATTATGTAAACCTTTCAATACCAACAGCTTCAGGTTCAACAAACAAACCTGTGCAATCTAGAATACCATTCTCACTATATAAAGCCATTTTACTATTGTTTATTTGATTAGTCAATAGTTTATTATTTAGGGTCTCAACACGAGCATCCCACATGGGTTGCCAATCAATTCCATCCCAACCATCCTTTTCGCATTGAGCAATTTCTTCTGCCTGACGATCAAGATAATAACTTAGGTAACGACCATGTTTAACTCTGAATAACTTTTTAAAAGAACAGAGACATGTTTCCATATCAAAGTAATCAGTATCAGGAAATTCCTCCTGAACTTCTTTTAGAATATAATACGCTTGGCCGTCAAGATAATTTATTTGTTTTGCGTTTAGTTTTTGATCATACCATTCATCTAACCCAAGAGCAAGACATAAACCGTTACGATGTGAACGTGAACCTGAATAATCGTCAAGCATTAGGTTACTTGGTTCAATGGGTAATCCACAACATTGTTTAAGAGTTTGTAAATAAAACCAAGTTGAGTAACGACCAAACTTATGAAACTTGGTCTTAACTTCGTCCCATAGCGCATCAAAGTTTTCTCTTGGTGTTCCAGTAAGGAACGGGCGAAACGCTTCAATTTGAGAACGATCACCAACCCAGTTTTTGTAAGATTCAAACTGTGCAGGCAAATGACCCTTGTTCCACTTAGTGTCTGTTTGATAACGTAGTCTTTTATAATTATGATTGTTCCAATCTTTCAGGCGATCAAGACCAACAAGTTCCATGTCTGGAAACTCATTCCATATCACCCAAGTTGTTGGAAAATAATACGTTGTGCCGTAGATCCAAGCAATCCAGAGTTTTTGTTCTCTGTTATGCTCGAACCTACGGAACAAGTAATTGGTCATAAAGATAGCGGGGTCGCAATCCTTAATGGAAAGCGACCACCGATACCAGTTTATAAAGTCTTGCTTACTTTTCGAATACGGGTAAGACATCTAGCTCCAATGGAAGATTGCAGTATTTGATTACTTCTTTGAGATTTTCCACCCAGCCCTTTTCAACAGATTCTGAGTATTCTTCTTTGCTCTTATAGTATACTACAATTGCACCCTTCTTCAACTTCTCTGATCGCATATGTCGCAGAGCGTATCCAATAGCTTCACCAAATTTCAGTTTGGTGCCGTGAGTATAAATTGCAGCAATTCCCTTCACTTCATACTTATTTGCAGTGTAACGTGTCAAATAAGCATCATCATATGTGATCAAGTTCTTCTGATATTTTAGTTCTGCCTGATCTTTATTGAAGTCTGTCAAAATAGACTGAAGAGCACCAGATAGCTGCTTTTTTGTTGCAGCAACAGAAGTAAAACGCTCGTAAATAAGTTTGCGAGCCTTCTCTATGTCTTCATTCTTATTAAAATCAAGCTTGAAGCTAAGAAGATAGTTGATAACATTACGCTTCAAATCTTCTTTGCTGTTTGTCTTCTTGATCTCGAAAGATTCTCTGTTTTCATAAAGACCAAACAAATCATAGTTGTTCTGCTTTTCCAATTCATTAGAACCAAATTCTGATTCATGGATGAAAATAACAGGAACGCTATCCCACCCCTTTGCCTTTTTGGCAGCAGCAAACCTTGTGTTACCATCGACAATCATTTTCGTGCCGCAATCCTTAACGACACAAACAATCGGCTTAAACACCTGTCTTGCTAAGGAAGGATTCTCTTCCATTCGAGTAACAATCTCACGAACAGAATGAGGGTCAACAATAACAGTTCTTACCTGATTACGTTCAAACTGTTCGACCTCAAAGATAGAAAGAGTCTCATAGTCTTTAAGGTCAGTAAGATACTTTACATTCTGTGAAAGACGTTCAACCAACTCAACATCAGTTGATGTTGTCTTCTTTCCTTCAATACCGTTTCCTCTACCTTCAATATAATCTATGACAATCTTTTTCATGTTTGGTGTTAGCAACGAAAGATCTACGCAATGAGCGTTATTACGCTCAATGTAAAACATATCCTTGTTAACTTTAGTACCATAATCAAGAGCAAACCATTCTAGAGTTTGCGCCACATTATCTTGATCAGCAGCGCCTTCGAACAAAAGAGTCTTTTCCACTAGACCCTTAGAATAGTCTTTCCAAAATTCTTCGTTCTTAAGCGAAGTAATATAATTATAATAATCTTTACCGTTTGGGGATTTATACCCAATGTTAATCTTACCACTCTTCTTGCAACGCTGACCATAAACCTGAACTGAATTTTGCATGATAATACTCCTCTTAGTGCGGGATAGTACTTCATTACTAGATTGAGAACTATTCTCAATAAACATATATTACCACTACTCTGAGAAAATGTCAAGCCCTTTATATTCGAGGAAGAGTTCTACGCAACCTCCTTTTCCTTTTTTGGTTGCAGCCTTATATATCACATCATCCAGAGAGTAATCAATTTTCTCAAACTCCGAAGAGTTTACTCGAAACATAGCCAATAGACATCCACTTTTTTGTTTACCTACGAATTGTATGCCTAGCTTTTTGTAGAATGGTATAGCAGGAATTTCCGAAGAAACTCGAAAATAATCCGCACTCGAATAGAAAGCATAATACAAAGATTCATTGCACAATTTTCTAGCAACACCTTTGTTTCTGTGCGCATAAAAAGTGTGAAGCAATTGAAGGTTAGCCGTATAAGGTTTACGTTTTGAAATAGTTGTGAGAATGGCTCCGGCAAGGTCATCGCCTTCCCAGAGCCCAACAACTTCGTCCCACTTATTCAACATGTCGCATTTAGCAACAAATGTCTTGGCAAACTTATCTTCTTTACGATCGCTAATGCTTGCTACAAATTGTTCTCTTGTAACCTTTTTAAACTGCGATAAACTCTCGAGCTTTCTTTCCTCGCTCTTTTCCATATTTTGTTTTCTCCCATGACGTATAAATCTCGTGATCATATTTTAGTTCAGGAAATTTATAATCGCCCTCAAGAAGAATTTGCAGAACATCTGGGCCATTATTAAGCGCAGCATCTATAAACGCTTCAACAAATCTAAAAGAATCTTCTAACTCTCTACGATCAAAAGAATTACGGAAACAACGGAACTCAATAGTTCCTGTGTGCTTCATACAATATGTATTAATAGCATAACGGAATGGGCGACCCATTGATACGCCATCTTTACCAGCAGCATGTAGCTTGATAAAGTGTTCAAAATCTGTTGCTAAATTAATAATGTTAGCAGACATATAATCTGGCATTAATCGACCACAATCTAACTTTAGATAAGTCTTTGCTGTTTTTGTGGAGGCCATATCCGGATGCAATCTAAACGCATGAATACGATCAACTACAACATGTTGATTATCACGGATATATGCTACAAGTCTTTTTAACCCTGCAATATCTTCTCGAAGACCGGGAACGAAAACATGAATGTGATTATGAGAGATACAGTTGCTAGTAGGAGAACAATTATTTCGCTTATAAAAATCAAGGATTTCAAAAATACGATCAACCTGTTCTGGCCAAGTTTTCGTTGGTCTAACATTTATTTCTCCTCCGAATGGTGGTTCAATACCAAGTGGGTCACAAGCAATACCACGATAAGGTGGATTTAAATTAACAACATCTGTTTCTGAAAACTCCCATTTACCTAAATGTTCTGGAAGTGGAAGGCGGCGATCCACATCTCCCACTTCCATCTCAAACCCCCAAGTAAAACTCTTTGGGTCATATGTCATTGCAAATCCTCAATCGTTGGAAATTCATACTTATTATAGCTTATTACTTTGAAATTTTCAACTATAAAAACTTCGAACATAGGAGCAGTAACTTGGAAACTCAAACCACTCCTCTTTAGAATATCAGCAGTTGATGCAAAGATAATACCATTTGAAGCGTATGAATAATGCAATGGTCTGGCTTCGTTACGAAAAGCAGTAATTACTTTATCTTTATCTAGAGTGCAAACTGACATACTAGAAGGATGAAATTTATGCAAAGGGACTTCGCCAGCTTCTAAACAACGTAAAATTAATTCGCTATCGTTCTTTGTGATTACATCATATCCAAAAGTTCCTTTCCACTGTTCTGGGTTCTCTTGAGAGATAACACCGTTATGAACAATAGAAAGTTCTTCGGTTGCCATTGGTTGATTGTATGCAAGATCGCTAGTTGAGTATCGAACATGACCAATGCAATATAAATTGCCATCTTCGTTTGCCCAACTAGAAATATCTTTACTATTAATAAATGTGTAAGCATCAACTGGTTCTTTGATTGTATGAACCTTACCATCTTTAACATATGATACACCTGTGGCATGTTTGCCACGAATCATTGATTCAACAAAAAGCCGACGAACCAGTTCAAATTCTTTTTCGCCGGGATTTTTGATAGCTATGCCTAACACTCCACACATTAGAAAAATGCCTCTAGACTCGCTTCTTCTGCCTTACCATAAGGATCTTTCAACCCATGAACATGAAGATAATCATACCATTCCTTATCTTCCCACATACCTGGGGAAACACCATTCCACAATGGACGCTGCAAAGGATGCGCCTTATTCATACGACGTTCTTCTACATATTGCTTACGTAGCATTTCATAATCATATGATTGTAATTCAAGCATCTTCTCACGGAAGTAACAAACTACAGAAATACGCTCAGAAGTAGCGCTATCAGGATTGTTAAGAACAATAGGGGTATTTCCATGGATAACTTCATGGTTATTGACAAGCAAAAGGTCACCAGGACGCACATTAACAGCAATTCTATACTCCGGAAAAACAAGGTATCCTCCTGTGTACTCTCCTGTGCCAAGCACAAGTAGATTACTTAGGCCAGCGTCCAAGTCTCCTGCGTCTCGATGACATGCAGTACGGAATGTTTTATTAACAGTGATTGTAGTAAACACTGTTTCAGGAACAAGAAAACGTGGATCAAGTTTGTCTGCTGCCGCTTTCTGATTATTCCAACGCCATGGTAGTAATTCCTTAAAACCTCTATTCAGAGATTGGAGGAATGGGTATGCCAACTTAAATAGTTCTGGGTACTTTTCAGTATATGAAGTTGCACGCCCATAAGGAATCCGAGGGTAACGATCGTACCAGCCAGCCACACCTGACCATACTGTTGCTGCATAGTTAGTGGTCGATGCCCACTTTTCTGCGACCATTCTTGCTTCTTCACGAACCATCTCCTTGGGTTTGTTATTAAGACCATCTACCCACTTATCAAACCAACCATGATATTCTGGATAAACCTTAGTTACTTCTGAACGCAACCAAACAGTCCCACGAACTTCGTCAACTGGCTTATATCTTGGATCATTATATTTCGCACGAATACTTTCAATTGAAGTATCGTCAAAAAGAGTAGCGCCATCGTCCATTAAGAAGTCAAGTACTTCCTGTTGATATGGTGTAACCCAATCACGACCACCACGACCTTCCGTGGCAAGCATTTCACCACGAGGGCCAGCTGCAAGACCACGATTCTGTGATTCAGTTGCAGCTTCTCTCAAACCAAGATAAGCACTATCTTGTTCTTCTTGACTAAAGTAATTCTTACGGAATTTGAATGCAATACGTAATTCATCATTACCTTTATCGCAATTTTCGCAATCTTTTGCGCCGCAATCCGCCTTAGTAAGAGGATCGCAAAGCGGCGGCATATAACAATCTGTGTCTTCTTCGATCAAAATGTCATAATTTGATTCATCAACAAATTGACCAAGAAGGTGTTCACAATCATGTTTTTCTCTTGCTACAATACGTCTAACCATAATTTGCCTCCACAATTTCTTTCATCATGTAGTATATATGCAAACTTTTAAGGCCACAAAATCTTTTTGATGTCTGGTGGAGTCCACCCATCTGGCTTTAAAATCTTTCCATCTTCTCTGCGCTTTGGCTTACCATCTGGTCCTAGTTTTGCCATGTTAGATTTGTGGACTTCGTCGAAGACAACGTCCAAGGGAATCCCGTAAGATGCAGCAGTCCCACAGACAATGTAAATAATATCAGCAAGCTCTTTGGCGACATTCTCTAGATCGTCCTTCTGTTCGCCTTCCATATATTCATTAAATTCTTCGCTCAATAACTTCATACGAAGATTTCGCTCGGCCATATCAGGAAACACTGCAGCCTGACCAATATTCTGACCAACAGCTGTTTGAAAATTCTTTACATCTTGAAACATATTACTCATATATCCACTCCGGAGGATTGCGGTTTTTCCAACTATGAAGATGAGTCTTACCCATCTTATAATAATTACGATAATTTTCTACTGGATTAGATCCAATAATGTATTCTGGCGCCATGCAAGAAGGCATAGTAGTCATGTCATACTCTTGCAAATTCTTAGGCGGAGAAGCTAATGTAGCTGAGATCTCACCATAACACTTATGCGTCTTATCATAACGATAAGTATATTCCTGCATAAGAGCAAAGAAATGATCTACCAGCCAATTATAATTCTCGACGCTCGTGCGAGCCCATACAGCAGATGGGTGATTGATATGTGTAGCTGAGTATATAACATCTTCACGTGCATCATTTAGCAACCACCATTTCTTTTTGCGGGTTTTAGTTGTTCCATCTTCCTGCTCGACTTGAACTTCGAGTTGAATCTCTCGACCATCGAGCAAACGATGCGCTGTCGAAAGCAGCTGAGCAGACTCGAGGATCATCTTAACAACATGACGATCTACCATCCACTCGGCTGCAGTAACAGGGTTCTCAGAAATATAAAAAATATTCATTACTTATCCCAGTATAGAAACAACTTAACCCAAATATAAACTAAAAAACAAATAATAGCAAATAAAATAATATCTTCGATTTTACGCATTTTTTCTGCAAGGATATAAAAATGAAAGTATCTTTCTCCTATTCCTGACAGTTTAACCAAATTATCCATTATTTTTCCACTTCCTTAAGGCTTGATCTCGATGAAACTTATTTGCTTTATCATAAAAGCGAATACCATCTAAATGATCGATTTCATGTTGAAACACTCTCGCTGACATACCTATGAATTGTTTTGTTAGAGTGTCTCCGTTTGGAGTCTGAAATCTTACTCGAATAAATTCAGGACGCTTTATTTTAACTATTAATCCGGGATAAGTCAAGCATCCTTCTTCGAGCGTAACAGTCTGTTCGCTTTGCTGCACAATCTTTGGATTGAAACAAACAAAGTTTTCTGGCGCTGCTCTCATAGCGAAGATTCGATATGGCGTTCCTACCTGATTAGCTGCTAGACCCAACCCATTGTTTTCATACATACACTTAACCAAGTTCTGTGCATATTCAACTGGGTCGAATGGAGGATCTTTAAAATCAAATTCTTCACATTCGGTTGTAATATATCTATCGTCTAATTCCATAATTTTATTCCTGTAAATATTTTTCAAATTTACTTTTCATTTTCTCATATATCCCTAAACCATTATTGCAAGCAAC
>Ga0208090_1000206_pt1 | contig 11040 bp, 8 predicted proteins | sample LakMenEpi20Jul12_FD_150718 | JGI IMG/M metagenome (GOLD analysis project Ga0208090, IMG submission 150718) | Freshwater microbial communities from Lake Mendota, WI - 20JUL2012 deep hole epilimnion (SPAdes) | ecosystem: Environmental > Aquatic > Freshwater > Lake > Epilimnion/Euphotic zone ...
CGCATAAGTTAAAAATTGACCGCGGCGGCTTACGCTTTTTTATGTCCCACCAAAGTCAAAATGTCTCTTAGTATGCGAGTGACTAAGCGCGACGGTTCGTTTGAGAACATCAGTTTCGACAAGGTTTTGCAGCGAATCCGTAAGGCCGCTCGTGGCCTCCACATCAATCCCGACGGCCTCGCACAGCAAGTTCTTGCACAAATCTATGATGGTGTGAAGACCACCGAGCTGGATGAGCTGACGGCACGCCTGGCGGCTTCTCTGGCGACCACACATCCCGATTGGGCGACTCTTGCAAGTGTGATTGCGATTGGCAATCATCACAAGGAGACGGAGCCTAGCTTTGCGAATGTAATGCGCTGCCTTTCGTCGCAGAAGAATGAGAAAACGGGAGAGACGGTAAGTTATATTCACCCCAATATTCTTGCGTTATGCTCTGATCCCGAGAAAGCCGCTGCTATTGAGGGGGCGATTGACTATAAGCGCGATTATAAGCTGGATTATTTCGGATTCAAGACTCTGGAAAAGTCATATCTTCTGAAGGACTCCAAGCTCGTGATTCGGGAGCGTCCACAGCATCTGTGGATGCGTGTGGCGCTTTGTCTTTGGTCGGATAACTTGGAGCGTGCGTTTGAGACCTATGACTTGCTGAGCACGAAGAAGTTCACGCACGCCACGCCGACCCTCTTTGCGGCAGGAACTCCTCGTCCTCAGCTCAGCTCTTGTTTCCTCGTGGCCATGGATTCCGATTCCATTTCGGGCATCTTCAAGACGCTCAGTGATTGCGCAGCCATTAGCAAGTATGCCGGTGGAATTGGCATGCATTGCCACAATATTCGTGCCAAGGGCTCGGGTATTCGTGGGACGAACGGCATTAGCGACGGCCTTGTTCCCATGTTGCGTGTATTCAACAATACGGCGCGATATGTGAATCAGGGCGGCCGGCGCAACGGGAGTTTCGCCGTCTATCTGGAGCCTTGGCACGCCGACATTGAGGATTTCCTGAAGCTGAAGCTGAACACGGGTGTAGAAGAGGAGCGCGCTCGTGATTTGTTCTATGCGCTCTGGATTCCCGACTTGTTCATGGAGCGCGTGGAGGCGGATGGAGAGTGGAGCGTGTTTTGCCCTGACGAGGCGCCTGGGCTGGCGGAGGTGTGGGGCGACGAGTTCCGTGCCTTGTATGCGAAATACGAGGCCGAGGGGCGGGCGCGCAGGAAGGTCAGTGCACAGAAGCTGTGGTTCCAAATCCTGGATGCACAGATGGAGACGGGGACGCCGTATTTGCTGTATAAGGATGCGGCGAACTCCAAGTCCAACCAGCAGAATCTGGGAACTATCAAGTCGAGCAACCTTTGCTCGGAGATTATTGAGTATTCGTCGCCTGACGAGACCGCCGTATGTAACCTGGCTTCTCTGTCCCTCCCCGCATTTGTGTCAGAGGGTCTAGTATTTGACTTTACCGAGCTGCGGCGGGTGGTGGCTGTGGCGATTCGCAATTTGAATCGCGTGATTGACGTGAATTTCTATCCTACGGCGGAGACGGAGCGGAGCAACATGCGCCATCGCCCTGTTGGCCTGGGTGTTCAGGGTCTGGCGGATGTATTTGCTGCGCTGAAGATGGAGTGGGAGTCGGCGGCGGCGGCGGAGCTGAACCAGCGCATCTTTGAGCACATTTACTTTGCGGCGGTGGCCGAGTCAGCGGCGATTGCGGCAAAGGAGGGGGCGTATTCGTCATTCGCCGGCTCTCCTGCATCGGCGGGGAAGCTGCAGCCTGACTTGTGGAACGTGACTCCTTTGACGGAGAAGGATGGCACTCTAGATTGGGCTGGGCTGCGTGCGACGGCGGCGGCTGGAATGCGTAATTCTCTGCTGATTGCGCCGATGCCTACTGCAAGCACGTCGCAAATCCTGGGGAACAACGAGTGCTTTGAGCCTTTCACGAGCAACTTGTATACACGCAGGACGCTGGCTGGAGAGTTTATCATGGTGAACAAGTATCTTCTTGCGGAGCTGATGGAGGCAGGCATTTGGTCAGATGGGCTGAAGCAGGAAATTGTTGCACGCAACGGCAGTGTCCAGGGGATTGCCAAGATTCCCGCCGAAATCCAGGCGCGCTACAAGACTGGCTGGGAGTTGAAGCAGCGGTGCTTGATTGACATGGCGGCGGCACGTGGGGCGTTCATTGACCAGTCGCAGAGCTTAAACTTGTTCGTGGCTGACCCGAACTACGCCAAGCTTACGAGCATGCACTTCCACGCGTGGAAGAATGGGCTGAAGACGGGTTGCTACTATCTGAGGACGAAGGCGCCGATTATGGCGCAGAAATTCACGGTGGATCCTCGCCTCCTGGCGGCGGTGTCAGGTGGTGTTGCTTCTGCAGAAGACGAGGGCGATGACGATGAGGCCTCTGTCTCAGATGACGACGATGCATCTTCCGTTTCATCCGACGAACAAGAGCAGCAAGAGAAGAAGAAGAAGGACATTGCCGACTTCAGGAAGCGTTTGGCCGAGGCAAAGGCGGCGGCAGAGGCAGGCGAGGACTGTTTGATGTGTGGAAGTTAGAGCATTATAAACTTGGAGCATGGTAGATGGAGGAATTTACTTCCTATGTAGATAGACTAAAAAAACTCGCAACAGATACTTCACCCGACGAATTACAAGAAAATCTCTATATATTTTTTGCGAATGGCTGTCTGCTACTCACTTCCTTCTTACAAGAAAATGGTAAAGATGGCTGGTCTTCCAAAGTAGTCAATGATTATGGGCAGCCGATTCTTGGATTCAAAGAGCAGTCTACAGTAGAAAGTATATTCAAGTCTGCACCGTGGATACGCGGTATCTTCAAGGGTTCTGCTTCTGCTCCTCTGCAAAAAGGAGGCAATGTAACTCTAACCAATGATGGGAATATAGTGACTAAAATCGCCGATGCACTTTCGAATCTAAAATCCGAAGATATATCTCTGGATGCAATGTTACAAGCATTTATCAAAAAAACAGCAGATATTGATGAGTATATGGCGAAGCTCAGTGGTCCTTTCAAAAAGATGACGAGTTTTGATATTCCGCTTGGTCCTGCTGCTGCTGCTGCAGGAGCACCTGGGATTCCGTTCCAGCCCGTCTTATACTTTTTACTCACTCTCCTGGATTGCCTCCGTGTAAGCCGCGCACTTGTAGGTCATAAGGATACACCTCTGACTATTTTAGTACTATTGGAAGAAATCATTTCTGGACAATGGAGACAGGCTCTGCTAACTTCTGTAGGACTTATCAGTCCTTCAGGAGTGGCGGTTGGAACAATCGCAAAATATTTCGTCAATGTCTGGATTTTAATAAACCCTTCTTTGCGAACAGAAATTGTAGAGATTATATTTAAGGGGACAAAATCTGCGATAGTAGGTTTTTTTATATGGTGTATATCTGTTCTACCTCCAGCTATAATTAAAAACCGTATGGAAGAATCTCTTACGGGCGTTACAGATATGTTTGAGAAGTTAAAAGAAAAACTAAAAGACATGAAACTCAAAGCAAACGAGAAATTAAAACCACTAGGGAAAGAGCTAACCTTCAAGGGCTTTGACAAATTAAATATTTTAGCGAAGCTTACCATTGAAAACTTACAAAATCTACAAGAATTGTCGCAATGGTCAGTGATTACGTGTAGCAGTGAATTCAGGGCCATCGTGGATGAACTACGCCCAGACCCCTTATTCTTTTTCATTATGGAAATGATGAATGTGCCGCTGTCGCCGAAAGATACACTGAAAGCTTGTAATATGGCCTCAAACTTCCCTTCTTTATCGCAAAGCATTAATCCAGTTGTCGTGGATTCTGATCATGCTGAAAAAACGAAGACTGACACAATTAAACCCTTCAGTAATCCCTACAGTACACCCTACAGTAATCCCTACAGTACACCCTACCCGCACGGTACCGTAGACCCCCAGGACCCTAGAATAAACTATAGAGGATCAGTCTATCACCACCCCCACAAGCCCATGTAGCCACTTCAGAAACTCCTTAGGAAATCCCCAGAAACAATACGGCTTATCGCCGACCCTTGACCCTATTCTACGACTACTGGAATTCTTTGAATGGCTCATTGCCACAATAATCTGCTGTGGTTGAAGTTCAACCACATCCGTTTCACGCCCCTCCAAAAACCCTTCACCCTCCCCCATATTGATTTCAGGAAACTCCTTTGCAGCCCACCAACTCTTGTGAAAGCACAGCGTCGCCTCAGAAATACGCTGCTTCAAAGGGAGATTCCAAGGAGGCGTATTTACATACGAGATGCCGTGTATCAAATCGTAGCAGGCGATTGTGCTACATACTACCGCCGCTGGTTTCCAGAAATGTGTCAAAAGAGTGGATACACGTCTTCTGAATGACGAAGGCGGATAATGGTCGTCGTCGTCCATAAAGAGCACAATATCGTGCTGCGCCCGCATAATCCCCGTATTCCGCTTCATTCCAATGCTGTTCTTGATTTTGAACGTGGAAGGAACAGGGATATAAGAAACCGACAAGGGGGCAGATTCACGGCCAAACTTCAGCACCTTGTCCGCCGCCTGCTCCTCCGTGATATCGGAATCCTCCACCACCACCCACTCAATCTTATTCTTAGGATAATCCGTCGCCAACAGATTGTGAATGGCGAGGTCCACGAACTTCCGCCGATTATACAACAAAGTAACCACGCTAATACTCGGCAGCTCCTCGTCAGACAAATAACGAACAGGGCGCACAGTATTCGGATATCTCTCCACAATTCCTTTTACACAGTCACGGAATTCGGCATAACGCCGTATAAAATCACTTTGCTGGAGCCGCTTAACATCTGAGGTATTAGAGACAGAAAACTTGTCAATTGCGGCCTGTAAATCGGATTGTGTAAGAGAAGTGAATGTGTCCTTTTGGCCGGCATTGTTGGGGACGAGCGTAGAGGGCGTCAGATAAACAGATAAAGAATCAGCGAATCTTTCGGTATATGTGGGCAAACTATTTCCGATTAAGAACGCTCCCGCTGCTTGGCCTTCTAGGCTGCACAGCGACAGGGCCTCGGACGCGCTGAAAATGAGATGACAGGGTGAGGCGGCCTGGATTTTCCTGCATTCCTCGGGTGCGAGGTCTTTCACGTGGACGGTGACGTTTGCTTGGGTTTTTGCTTCTGCAGAAAGGGAAAGAGGGCTTGTAGTATAAACATCTAGCGGTGGCCAATCTTCCTTCCAGAGGGGCAAGATATACTCCGCCGCCTCCCGCTTATGCTTCGAGCCGCCGAGAAGCCAGATACATGGTGGCTTCAAGGCAGGAAGGGCAGAAAATGCAGACACAGGTACAGGAGAAGTCCAAGGCAGGACTACTGATGCTGTAGAGGTTGTATGCGATTCAAGAAATCTCTCCCTATCAGCTTGGCATTTGAATATGAGAAGGTCGCCTTTTTGTAAATAAGCATTCCAAGAATCTTCCCACCATTCAGGATTAATCACAAAAATATTCACGTTCGCGAGTGCCATGACGGAATATACGGGCACTTCCAAATGTATGGCAATTCCGCAGAAAGATGACGGCTCCAGAGGGTCCACTTCTTTTACAGGCATCGGTGCGAGAGCTTTTTTCAGAAGTTCGGCATCTTGCCTCAGCCCGAACGTATTGGATTTGTTATAGATAATATGGATTGTGGGAGTGGTCATAGGATATTCTAGAGGTAGATTTGTCTCCCAATTTTAGACCCATTCTACAGATGGAGAGAAGTCTCCACGGAATAACCTGGAAGGATGATTTATATTGGATGGAGTCGATGAAAACGGCCCGCTGGAACGGGTTTTTGAAAGAGGAACAGGGACTTTGGAAGAAAGTAGTTTCCGATAAGAAGTCTATGATACGTGAAATAGGAAAGACAATTCTTGATGCCAGTCATGTATCCGAGGAGATGCGATTTGAAGTAGGCGACGCAGTAGTTGCACATCTCGGGCGGACCGCTTATTTATGGAAATGGACTGCCTCGACTGACTCCAAAGAAGATCCAAGCCTCGTAGCGAATATATGGGCTAGCTCTTCCACGGCTTGGGTAATAGAAGAGTGGGGCGAAGGAAAGGAAGAATACGTCCTATGTTGTTATAAACGCGGTATAAAAAAGCCGGTTTGGACGGCACATGGAGTGGGGCCGTATGTTGCGGTTGTTGGTGGAAGATGCTACACAGTTCAAGTAAAGAATCGTCTTATTTATTACCGTTGTCTAAGTTTTGACGCGGAGACGGGCGCTGGTCGTAAAATAGAATATGAGGAAAAGGACTCCAGCTACAATTTGGAGATAATACGAGGCGACGACTGTGCCTTTTTGAGCCGGCAATCGGGAGGGAAGAAAGATATTATAGAGATTTCTGGGGACTCTAAGACACAACTTGAGGGTATATCGGCGGCCTCTCGGCGATTTGTTCTTGGCGATAAGGCGGGAGAATATTTCGTATGGACGGCTGGTAAAGGCTGGGAGACCTCACAAGGGCTTCGGCGCCTCGGCCTCTGGTTTCCGAGTTTCGTGCGCGCAGTGCCTGAAACACTGTATACAGGGCGCGCACTTCTTATTACTCGTTGGTATGGGATGAGAACTCTTTGGCGGCTTCGCAAGAGGGCTGCGCCTATTATCCTCTGGCAAGGCGTCGGTAATATCACGCTAGACCCATTCGGCGGTCCTTCGATTCGTTTCATAACACCAGCAGCCCAGCCGCTTTGGTGGAGACATACAAATGGCCCCCATCCCTCTGTAAATTCTCCTACGCATAACGTGGTCTGGCGTAGCACTCGGAGTCGTGATGGCACCCTCATACCATTTGTCATGGTTCTTCCGAAAAGGGCGAGAGCACAAGGCCTTTTCATTCCGGCCTATTCCGCTTATGGGTTGCCTTCTTCATTTTCTACAATTCGCTGGACACCCCTTCTGAAACGAGGATGGGCGATATGCTTTGCCATGTATCGTGGAGGCGGCGACCATACGCCCGATTGGGAAGATGCAGGCCGTAGGGCGGGGCGTTTGTCTGTGTTAGAGGATGCAGAGGCGGTTGTCTTGGCTGCAAGGAAGGTAGTGCAAATGCCTGCAGCACGCACGGTGATATACGGTCGCTCCGCTGGCGGACTGTGGGTAGGAGGCTTATGTGCGAGATTTCCGAATGGGGATTTGTTTGGCGGGGCGTATATGGAAGTGCCCTATGTGGACGTTTTACGCACAGTGACGAATCGGTCTTTGCCGCTTACCGATTTGGAGATGGACGAGTTTGGTCTTCCGGAAGAACGGCTTTCTGATTTCGCATCCGTGCTCCGCTGGTCTCCGATGGAAACTCTGGGCGTGGAAGGGACGCCCGGGATTTGGCAGATTATCCGAACGGGCCTAAACGACTCGCAGGTTTTCGCGTATGAATCGGCGAAGTGGGTGGTGCGTTGTAGGGCGGGGGATTCTGGAAGGCCGATTTATCTCGCAATAAATGGCGACCAGGGACATTTCGTTTATGGAAATACCGGCCTAGAGCAGCAGGCGGAGGATTTGGCGGTTTTGTTGGAGAGGGCTCTGTAAACCTGAAAAGGACCCTTGTAAAAAATCGCAGGAACTAATATATAAGATGCCGCCTGCCTCCCGTAAGGAACGTAAGTCTCGCAAGGAGCGTAAGACGCGTAAGGAGCGCAAGGAGCGCAAGGAGCGCAAGGAGCGCAAGAGCCGCAAGGAGCGCAAGAGCCGCAAGGAGCGCAAGAACCGCAAGTAAATATGCGTATATGCGTAGCTTTTTCTAATAAAACCGATTCTGATGATTTCATTAGTCTTCAGAATGTGTTTTTTGACTCGTAATTCCAAGCAATTTCCGCAAGAAGAGGCGACGATGTAATTCATGGACGCCGAATTCCAGGATTCCATCGCGATGTTTCTTCGTGCCGTATCCCTTACAGTTCAGCAAATCATATCGCTCGCTAACATTTTCATTTATGCTGCAGAAATTGATAATCCATTCGTCGTGTTCCACTTTGGCCAAGATGGATGCAGCAGCAACCGGCAAATACTTGCCGTCTGCTTCCGGCTCGACAACTTGAGGAATCATCGACCACGGTTGCTTATAAATGGAAAGGCATCCGTCAATGATAATACGCTCAGGCATGATGCTAAGCCCTGCTAAAGCACGTTCAAACGCCAGCTGATTCGCCTTTGTCATGCCCAGCTCGTCAATCTCGGCGGCGCTGACGATTCCCACATTCCACGCAAGGGCGGCGTCCTTTATATGACCAGCAAGAGCAGTCCGGCGTTTTGCAGAGAGTTTCTTGGAATCTTTGATGAGCGGGGCGATTTTCTTCTGCTCTTCCGTCATATCCTCTTCAGGTGGCCAAATGACGGCGGCGGCATATAAAGGACCCCAGAGAGGACCACGTCCAGCCTCGTCGACGCCTACTTCAATACATTCATCTGCAGTATGCCGCACGGGAAGAGACATTTGGGTTCCATATAAATCGAAAAACCGCTTTCATTTTTAGTGCTGTTCCAAAACAGATGGACAGGACTACCCTGGTATTTGCTGTTCTACTTGCCGTATTATTCGTGGGCCAAGTATTCGTGCGTGAGCAGTTTGCCGATATATCTGATAATTCTGGTTCACGTATAAGCCTAAGCCTGACGGATTTACTGTCTTTGATTGGCACATCAACGACGACTACGCCCTCTTCTACGCCGTCCGCAACGCCCATTGTAATCAATCAGGGCGGTGGCGACTATTCGTATTACAACAAGATGAAAAAGGCGATTCTGGGCGACGTGAGACAGACGGTGCGCGACGAGCTTCTGAATGGAAGTTTGTCAGCCATCAATTCCTCTGGTTGCAGCGGCGATACCATAACAGATTCTTGCATTGACAGTTTCTCTGACCAGCAGGGTGCTGATTTTATGAGATTTATTCCTGGAAAGAACCCGGCCGATTATATACGCAAGGACTCTGTTCCTTGCTATGGATGTTCTGTTCCTAACTAACAGAGAGAGATGGATGGTCTCGGACTTTTAGTCGTTGTGTCATTTGTCTTATTGACCATTGCCATAATCACGAATACTTGCACGGATTGGACGTATAAGGAAGGGTTCCAGGGCTCTATAGGACGAGAGGGCTCTATAGGACGAGAGGACTCTGCAGAAAAGGAGGTCCCTTCTCCTAAGTCTGCTTCTGAAGAGCCAAAAGCTACTTCTGAGGCGCCGTCTGCAGCAAAGGAGGTCCCTCCTCCTACGTCACTTACACAAACGGCGTCTGCTTCTGCTTCTGCTTCTGCTTCTTCACCTCAAGAGCCAACGGGTGTTTCTGACCTGCCATCTGCACCCATTACTGGTCTCGCCGAGAATAATCCGCTTCCCTATGAAGACCCGGCGCAGAAAAAAGGAAGCACGAAAATGCTGGCCACGTTGAAAGCTGATATGGAAGCATTTGCGACATCTGAATTGCCCGGACTGAAGTCGGTGGGAAGCTCTGACCCTTCCGTGTCCCTGCCTATTACCCGATTCAATGGAGATTATCAGCGTGTGAAAGACGAGATGGCCACTATAATGAAGAGCCCTGGCCTACAGCCGCAGTTAGCCATAGTTGACATACAAGATATGGCATCCAATCTGCGATTCTTACAACGCCAATACCGCACGTATGCGGGCAGTAAAATGGTGGACCAGCCTAAGGGACCTATTTCTTCTGTGGGCCTGGATACGACAGAGGGTTTCACAAATGCAGATGCCCGGATCACCGTTGACCAACTCAGGGATTTATCTACGAAGCTCAGCGTGGAAATCGTAAGACTCCAGAAATCTGGAACGAACGACCCCGTCGTGAAATCAAGAGTCAATGTATTCACAAGCATGCTACAATTCGTGAATAACATAAAGTCCCGCATAGACAACGGAACTCTGAAGGCCGCCGATATACCCATCAAGGTCACAGACTATAAGAATTTCTTACCGGCCCTTGGCACAAACTCGGGCGGTATTGGAAAACTCATGTCGTCCTCAGGTCTTTCAAGCCTGAGCAGTTTATTCAATGCCTATGATGCCGGCGATATCTCTGGGTCTAAGATGGCGGAGGCACTGTTTGAGAAATACGCTGACGAGATTCTGAAGGGCATGTCCTACAACTTAACATTCTCTTACACAAGTCCGAGTGAAGTAGCAAAAGAGCAGGCAATTGCGTCAGGATGGAACGCTAAGAATGCCTATTCTTCGTTTTCGAAACAGGGAGGGGTGTCATCGGGTGAATTAGTCGATGGCCTCTTAGACGGATTTAGCGCTGGTGCTACAGGAAGAGGCGAGTTTGAGGAGAAAATCCAAGAGCTGTCTCATCTGTCTCGTCCTCCTTCTCAAGCTTCCACCCAAATTGGCAAGTTTGATTGGAAGGTCAGGGCGGAAGCTATCACGGAAAATATCCGCAAAGCCGGCATGAATCCCGATGATTTTGGTTGTCTGGAGAGAGGTGCGCAAGTTGGAAGAGACTATAGCTGGAGAGGGCATACGAAGATGGTCTGCTCTCGTCTGGCTACGCACGCCGACCCTGGTATTCCTGAGCAGATGGGATGTCCCCCGGTTTCTTGGAAGGGCTGGAGAATGTAAAGTTCCCTAGTAGAAGAGGATAATGGCCTCGGTTATTCCTGTAAAATTAACCCCTGGCGTTTTAGTTATACTGGCTCTTGTATTACTGGGCGTGGGCTATTTTGTGGGCCGCCGTCAAGGAGCTTCTGCTTCTGCAGAGGGTTTCACAACCGAGGGTCTTGCAGGCATTCCTAGATGCTCGTCTTGTAAGAGGGCGGGTGGAAAGTGCGGATGCAAAGGTATGGCGCGTCTCATCTGCCCTCCGTGCCGCGAGCCTGACATGAGCAAGTATGTCCTGAAGTCCAGTGTGCCTCCTTGCCAGGCATGTCCCGACATGTCGCTCTATATGTTAAAGACGGAGTGCCCTCCTGTGGCTGATTTGAGCAAGTATGTTCTGAAGTCCAGCATTCCTAAGCAGCAGCCGGTGATTATTGACAACTCTGCCTGCAGAAAGG
>Ga0208090_1000209_pt1 | contig 10883 bp, 8 predicted proteins | sample LakMenEpi20Jul12_FD_150718 | JGI IMG/M metagenome (GOLD analysis project Ga0208090, IMG submission 150718) | Freshwater microbial communities from Lake Mendota, WI - 20JUL2012 deep hole epilimnion (SPAdes) | ecosystem: Environmental > Aquatic > Freshwater > Lake > Epilimnion/Euphotic zone ...
AAGGCATCACACCTCCTGCCCGGCGAAAACAAGCCGGTGTCCACCCCACGCCCCAAGACATGCACCCGCGCCACGCCCTCGGCCATGAGACGATCCGCCACCTCGCGCGATGGCACCACCGTACGGTCGGCCCGCTGATGAAATCGCTTGAGATACGACATCGCCAAGGGCCGCAACATCCCAACGCGATAACGACCCATGTAATCGTGGAAATTGGTGTGAAACCCGCTCACCACCGGGATTCCAAGCGCGTTGGCGGCCTTCATCGCCGATTTCCCCAAGGGGCTCTCCGTCGCGATGTAAATCACATCCGGCCGCCGCGCCATCCACCTCGTGCGGAATTCAAAAGGCTTGGGCAAACCCACCCGCACCGCCGGATACCCAGGCAGCGGCACTGCCGCAGCCTGACTCTCCCCGCGCTCGGCGTTGAGCCCGGTGTGCACGACATGCACCCGATGCCCCCTTTCGCGCAGCCCGTCACGCAGCCGGCCCAAAGTCATCGCCACGCCATTGATGTCGGGCGTAAAGGTGTCGGTCACAAATTCGATTCTCATGGTGTCGCGGAAACAACTTTTTGTTTCGCTTGATCACCATCAACCACCCACCCGCGATTCATCACTTTTGTTCATGTGACAATTTCGTCACATGACTTCCCCATGGATCAGGCGCCTTCTTTTGCCTTGCGCAAATACTCGCAGATCAACGGAATCCTCGCACCCGCTGAAGGCATCTCGAGAAGCTGCTGACGCAATTCAGGGTCATTTACAAACTGCTGACTCACGATGTCAGTCATCAAGCCCGGTTCCTCGGCGCGATCTAACAGGGCAAATACCCCTTGCTGCACAGCATCCGGCAAATCCTGCATCGCATCTTCGATTGCCCCGCGCAGCGTTTTCATCGCCGCACCCTCACCACCCTCGGGTGTAAAAACCGTCACCACGGGCTCGATCCGCACAAAGGGGTAATCCTTTCCGCCCAACCACTCCAGAAAACGCACCCGCATCACGCCATGCAACAAGAGATTGGAAGTGCCATCCTCCATTTCGCGCGAGGCCCTCACCAAACCGATTGTGCCCACCGGCGCGACACAGCTTTCAAATCCCTCAATGCCATCCGGCTCAGCCAATAGCCGCCCCACCGCAAACAGGCAGTCACCCTCGATCGCCTCTTCCAGCATCCGCCGGTAGCGCGGCTCAAAAATGTGCAATGGCAATCCGCCATGCGGAAACAAGGTGCAATCCGGCAAGAGCATCACGCCACACTGCTCAGGAATATTGAGGGCCGTCATCCGCCAAACAAGCAGCCACATCGGCCGCGCCAAAGCAAGCTGATTGCCGGATCGCTCGAAATCGCTTGCATTTTTCCACCAATCGATTTTCTCAAACAAGAATCCAACACCGCTCCGATACTAACAGGCAAACTCCATTTCACCCCCAACCATCCATCCACCGATGATCGAAGTCCACAAACTCACCAAACAATTCGGCTCCAAGCTCGCGGTCGATGACCTCTCGTTCACCGTCAAAAAGGGCGAAGTCCTCGGGTTCCTCGGGCCCAATGGTGCCGGCAAGTCGACGACCATGCGCATGATCACTGGCTTCATCCCGCCAAGCTCCGGCGACGCCAAAGTCTGCGGCCTCTCGATCTCGGAAAACCCGCAAGAGGCGAAAACCAAAATCGGCTACCTCCCGGAATCCGCTCCCCTCTACCCGGACATGACGGTCTCCAGCTTTCTGTCCTTCTGCGCCGAAATCCGCGGACTCAAAAAATCCGCCGCCAAGGACGCAGTCGAGCGCGCGATTGAAACCTGTTTCCTCAACAGCGTCGCAAGCCAATCGATTGACACACTTTCCAAAGGCTACCGCCACCGCACCTGCCTTGCCCAAGCCCTCCTGCACGACCCCGAGGTACTGATCCTCGACGAGCCCACCGACGGACTCGACCCAAATCAAAAACACGAAGTGCGCCAACTCATCAAACGCCTCGGCAAGGACAAGGCGATCCTCTTCTCCACCCACATCCTCGAAGAAGTCGAAGCCGCCTGCACCCGTGCCGTGATCGTCGATCGCGGAAAAATTGTCGCCGATGGCACACCCGCCGAACTCATCGCGCAATCCGGCACCGGCTCGCTCACCGACCTCTTCCGCAAACTCACCACCCGCGACACCGAAGCCGCGGCCTGAGGCAAATGCGCGACCGCACGAAAATTCATTTCACATTTTACCACCATGTCCTCACTCACCATCTACAAACGCGAACTCCGCAGCTACTTCGGCCAGCCGACCGCTTACGCGATCATCGTGATCTTCCTCGCGCTCTCCATGGGCCTCACCTTCAGCTTCGGCAACTTCATGCGCATCGGCGATGCCTCGCTCGAATGGAGTTTCTTCTTCTGGCACCCGTGGATCTACATGCTGCTCGCACCCGCCGTCGGCATGAAGCTCTGGTCCGACGAACAACGCAACGGCACGATCGAGCTGCTCGGCACCTTCCCGGTCTCGATGTGGAGCGCGATCATCGGCAAGTTCCTCGCCGCCGCCACGGTCTGGCTCGCGGCCCTCGTGCTGACCTTCCCGATCGTCGCCACCGTCAACTACCTCGGCGATCCGGACAACGGCGCGATCCTCGCCGGCTACCTCGGATCGCTGCTCGTTTGCTCAACCTTCATAGCGATCACCATGCTCGTCTCGGCCTGCACTCGCGACCAGGTGGTGTGCCTAATCGTTTCCGTCGCGATCTGCGTCATGATGGTGCTGTGCGGCTACGATGATTTCACCCGCGAAATCGGCAAGGCGGTCTCGCCGGGCTTCGTCGAGGCCATCGTTTCGATCGGCGTGTGGGACCACTTCCGCTCGCTCAACCGCGGGCTTCTCCGCCTCCAAGACGCGGTATGGTTCACTTCGTTCATCGCCGTCTGCCTGCTCGGCACCAGCACGATCCTCTCCGCCAAACGCTCCTGAGCCGCCACCCGAATTTTCAGCCACCTTCCTTTCAACGAAATGAAATCCAACAGCCCCATCACTCGCGCAACCGTCGCCGTCATCGCGCTCGCCGCCATCGCGATCTTTGCCAACTGGCTTGTCTCGCTCTCGTCGTTCGGCAACCGCGGCGCCGACTTCACCGAAAAACAAATTCACACACTTTCGGACGGCACCCGCGCAATCCTCGGCGAAATCGGCGCACCGGTTGTGCTCCGCTACTATGCCTCTCGTAATACGGATTACATGCCGGAGGAAATCAAACTCCACATGCGCCGCGTCGACGACCTCCTCAAAGAATACGCCTCGCTCTCGAAAGGCAAACTCCGCATCGAAAACCTCGATCCCCAACCGGACACCGATGCCGAGGACTCCGCCAACCTCGACGGCATCAACGGCCAACGCATGGACGACCAGAACCTCTACTTCGGCCTCGCCATTTCATGCCTCGATAAGACCAGCGTCATTCCCTTCATCGACCCGCGCCAGGAAACGATGCTCGAATACCAGCTTTCCAAGGCGATTGCCGAAGTCAGCGCTCCGTCGAAACCAAAAATCGGCGTGATGTCCGCCCTCACCTTGAAAGGCGAGCCCGCCGGCATGCCCGGTCAAAGATCTGCTCCGGGCTGGGTGATCTACCAACAACTCAAGCAATCCTTCGACATCGAAGACATCCCGATGACAACCACCACGATCGATCCAAAATCGATCAAGGTTCTCCTGCTCTTCCACCCCGCGGAAATCACGCCCGAGGCGGAATTCGCGGTCGACCAATACCTACTCGGCGGCGGCACTGTGGTCGCCTGCCTCGATGCATTTTCTATCGCTGCGCAAATGACCGGCGGCGGCAACCCGATGATGGGAATGCCCGGCACTCCCACCAGCTCAACGCTGCCAAGCTTACTCAAATCATGGGGTGTTTCATTCGAATCCGCCAAGGTCCTCGCCGATCCGACCTACTCAACCCGCATGGCCGGCAACCGCGACGCACTCGCGGTTCTCACTCTCACCAAGGATGCAATGCCGCAAGCCGACAGCGTGATCACCAAGGATCTCGACACGGTCACCCTTTTCCTGCCCGGCGCCTTCACGGTCAACGCGACCGAAGGGGTCAAAGCTAATTCCCTGATCAAATCCTCGAACGGCTCGGGCTTTGTCGATTCGGCGCGCGCGTCTCAACTCGACCCCGCGCTCAGCACCTCGTTTCGCCCGTCCGGCACCGCCTACGATCTGGTCACCTACCTCAGCGGCAATTTCAAAACCGCTTTCCCAGATGGCAAACCGCAGGCTGCCGCGCCCGCCGATGGAGCCCAAGCGAAACAGCCTGAGGCAAATGCCAATCAACTCAAGCAATCCGCCAGCACGGGCCATGTTTTCCTCATCGCCGATGTCGACGCGTTCTACGACCGCTTTGCCTACAACCTGCAAAACTTCAGCGGTGTGCAAATGGCCTCACCGATCAATGGCAACGCCTCGTTGCTCTTCAACTTGCTCGATCAAGCCACCGGCTCTAAGCACCTGATCGGCTCACGCTCGCGTTCCGCCATTCGCCGACCCTTCACGGTGGTGCAAAAAATGGAGGCTGAATTCAACCAACAGGTCGGCACCAAGATCGAAGAGTTCCAAGAGAAACAAAAAGCCGCTCAACAAAAACTCAGCGACCTGCAGGCTCAAAAATCCCGCGGTAGCGAACTCTACCTTTCGCCCGAACAGGAGGCGGAAATCCGCAAGCTGCGCAAGGAACAGGTGGAGTACTCGAAGCTCATCCGCGAACAGGAAAAAGACCTCCGCCGCCAAAAGGACAAGCTCGCCGGAAAAATCACCCTGCTCAATGTCGCCGCCATGCCAATGCTCGTGACACTCTTCGGCCTCGGCCTCTTCATCCAGCGCCGCCGCTCAACCCGCGCGCGCTAAAACACCCAATCGACCAACCGCAACCATACACGCATTTTCCCATGAAGAAAAAACAGGTCCTCACACTCAGCGCCATCGCAATCGTCCTCGGCAGCGCGCTCCTGATCGTCAAACAAACGCAAAAGAATTCCGGCCCCGCCGCGCTCACCAGCCGCGCAGCCGGCGATACACTCTTCGCATCATTTCCCGCCACCGAGATCGCACAAATCGAAATCACCGGCACCGATGGCGGCGTCACGCTCGTCAAAAAAGATAGCAAGTGGACGGTCGCCCAACGCGAAAACTATCCGGCCAACTCAGTGAATGTGAATGAGTTCATCCGCACGCTCGCCGAACTCAAGATCACCCGCAGCCTCGAGGCTGGGCCCTCGTTCGCACCACGCTTCGGCATGGACGAGGCTTCGAGCAACCCGCAGGAACGCGGCCTCACCGCCACCTTCAAGGACGCGTCCGGCAAGGAGCTTGCGAAGGTCAGCCTCGGCAAAAACATCGAAGGTTCGCAAGACGCATCCCCCATGGGCGCAATGCCCGTCGGTCGCTATGTCCGCAACCATGCCGATGAATCGGGCTTCTACGCGGTCAACGAAATGTTCTTCTCGGTCAGCGCCGATGTCACCCGCTGGCTCGCCGAGGAATTCATCGCGCCGGATAAGAACAAGTCGGTCTCGCTCAGCCAAAAAGGCTCCGATGCCGTGGCATGGAAGTTGGTGCGCGACGCGGAAAACGCGGATTTCAAACTCGAGGACCTTAAAACTGGAGAAGAGCTCAACAGCGAAAATGTCACCCCCATGAAGAGCCTGTTTTCCTACGCCCGCTTCGAGGATGTCCTGACCGCCGCTGCGGTCGCCGAACGCGGCGATGCCGCCGGCAAACGCAACGCGATCATCGAAACCTTCGACGGATTTACCTACCAACTCACCATCACCCCACTCAAGCCCGGTACCGGGTCGGCCAGTTCCGCTCCCGACAATCAGCTCGTGACCATCGCCGTTAGCGCCAATCTACCAACCGAGCGGACCAAAGCCGAAAGCGAAAAACCCGAGGATACCAAGGTCAAGGACGATGAATTCGCAGCCCAACTCAAGGCCCTCAACGAAAAACTCACCAAAGAACAAAGCTTTGCCGGACGCACCTTCGAGCTCTCCAAAAACACTCTCAACGCGCTCCTAAAGGAGCGTGAAACTCTGGTTAAAAAAGCCGAGCCCATCCCGGCTCAATCATCGGCACCCGCCCCCGGCACCAAGACCGTCGAAGCGTTCACCCAGCCCATCGAAGCTCCAGCCGGCAAGAGCATCAAAGGCACCAAAAAACCAGCCAAGCGCGAGAAACGCTAGGATACGAGGTCATGCCCGCCCCGCCGCGAACATCCTGTGGAGCGCGCGGGATTTGCGCCTGCGGGTTTGAAAGGCTTCGTCAGCCAGGTTGTTTGAGCCGTCCACTCCACCTGAGGGGAGTATTCTACCCCTCTTACTCCTGGAATCCACGTGGAATCTCGCTCTCAGCTCAAAGACCTGGTTTGACAAGCCCCTAGGTGATCCACTAGCTTCCCCGCCCCGGCCGCCAATGGCCTCAAGCCCCCTTTGCCATGAAGATACTTGTCGAGAAGCAAGCAAATTGCACCGCCACCCTCCGCGTCGAAATCCCTGCGGACAAAGTCCAAAACGAGCGACAAAAAGTCGCCCAAAGCCTTAGTTCCAAAGCAAAGGTTCCGGGATTCCGCCCCGGCAAAGCGCCGCGCGCCGTCATTGAAAAGCGCTTCAACAAGGAAATCGAAGCCGAGAGCCAAGAAACACTCATCAACAGCGCCCTCGACGAAGCGATCAAGCAGGAAGGCCTCAAAGTGCTCGACTTCGGCCGCGTCGAAGACCTTTCCAACGCTGCCGATGGCAGCCTTAGCTTCAGCGCCAAGCTCATGCTCGCCCCGGAAGTGAAACTGCCGGACTACAAGGGCATCAAGGTCACCGTGCCAAGTGCCGAGCTTTCCAACGAGGAACTGCAAAGCCAACTCGATACCCTGCGCGAGCGCTTCGCCGACTTCAGTGACATCGAAGACCGTGCCGCCGAAATGGGCGACTTCGCGGTGATCGATTATTCCTCGACCGTCGACGGTAAACCAAGCGCCGAAGTTCTTGGCAAAAGCCTTGGTTACCTCGAAGGCCGCGAAGGGTTCTGGGTTCGCATCGATGAAAAAACTTTCCTCCCCGGCTTCGCCGCCCAACTCGTCGGCATGAAGCCCGGCGACCAACGCGACATCACCGTCACGCTGCCCGACGATTTCCCCGTTGCCGATCTCCGCAACCGCGAGATGGTTTTCGCCACCACCCTCGGCGAACTGAAGCAATCGATCCTGCCCGAGCTCAACGATGAACTCGCCGAGCGCCTTGCCCCTGGAAAAACACTCGCCGACATCACCGAGATCATTCGCACCAACATGGCCCAAGAGCGCAAGCGCCGCATCGATGACATGAAGGTCAACCAGATCGTTGCGCATTTCACCAATCAGGCGGATTTCGAACTCCCCGAAGAACTCGTCGCCAGCGAAACCCAAAATCAGGCCGATGCGATGGTCCGCCGCGGCGTTCAATCGGGCGTCACCGAAGACCAAATCCAATCCCAGCAAGACGACATTTTCGCCAACGCGAAACAGCAGGCGGTATCAAACCTCCGCGCAAATTTCATCCTCCAGGAAATCGCCCGCGCCGAAAAAATCGCGGTCAATGACAATGAACTCGTCAACCACCTGGTCCAGCTCGCCGCCGCGAGAAAGGTCGCGCCGAAGAAATTCATCGCCGATATGCGCCGTTCCGGCCGGATTTCCTCCGTCCGCAGCTCGATGATCATCGGCAAGGCCATTGACTTCCTCGTCGAGCACGCTGATGTTGTGGAATCGGCGGAAGCCGCACTCACCGAAGAGTAAAAATGACCATCAACAATCCGACATCCATGAGCACCTCCCCCCGTAACAGCTACTATGTCCCCGTCGTCATCGAACAGGATGGCCGCGGCGAACGCTCGTTCGACATCTACTCGCGCTTGCTCAAGGACCGCATCATTTTCATCGGCACGCCCATCGATGACTTTGTGGCGAACTCGGTGATCGCCCAGTTGCTCTTCCTGCAAATGCAGGACCCGAAAAAAGACATCCACATTTACATCAACTCGCCGGGCGGCTCGGTCACCGCCGGCCTCGCGATGTATGATACGATGCAATTTCTCACCTGCGATGTGAACACCTACTGCATCGGCATTGCGGCCTCGATGGGCTCAGTGCTCCTCACCGCAGGCACCAAGGGCAAACGCTTCTGCCTGCCCAACTCGCATGTAATGATTCATCAAGTTTCTGGCGGAGCCCAAGGCACCGCATCCGATGTCGAGCGCACCATCGGTTTCATGTTCAACCTCAAGAAGCGCCTCAATGGCATTCTTGCCAAACACACCGGCAAGACGGTCGAGCAGGTCGAACACGATTCGGATCGCGACAACTATATGACCGCTGAGGAATCGGTGGCCTACGGGCTCGTCGACAAGGTCCTCGAAAGCCGCAAGCAACTTCCCGATGCCGTCGCCGCACTGGCTGACAGCAAACCGGCCGACAGCTGAGCCCTAAACCCAAGCACCCCGATGGCCCGCGCATCCAACCTCACCATGTGCTCGTTCTGCGGAAAGAGCCACTCGGAGGTCAAAAAACTCATCGCCGGCCCCGGCGTTTACATCTGCAACGAGTGCGTCGGCGTTTGCTCGGACATCCTCGAGAAGGAACTTCGCAGCACGCCGAAAAAAGGCAAAGGCAAGGCCGACAAATCCGCCCTCGGCATCCCCTCGCCGGCATCGATCCTCGAACACCTCAACTCGTTCGTGATCGGCCAAGATGAAGCGAAAAAAATCCTCTCGGTCGCGGTCTACAACCACTACCAGCGCCTCAATCAGGACCAGGCCCGCCTCGGCGACGAGTTCAAGGATGTGGAAATCGAAAAATCCAACATCCTTCTGCTAGGCCCGACCGGATCCGGCAAAACCCTGCTCGCCCGCACGCTCGCCCGCGTGCTCGATGTCCCCTTTTGCATCGTCGATGCCACCACCCTCACCGAAGCCGGCTATGTCGGCGAGGATGTGGAAAACATCATCCTGCGCCTGCTTCAAGCCGCCGACTTCGATGTCGCCCGCGCCGAACGCGGCATCATCTATGTCGACGAAATCGACAAGATCGGCCGGAAGACGGAAAATGTTTCGATCACTCGGGATGTTTCCGGCGAAGGCGTGCAACAGGCGCTCCTCAAAATTCTCGAAGGCACGGTCTGCAGCGTCCCGCCCCAAGGTGGTCGCAAGCACCCGCAGCAGGAGTATATCCAAGTTAACACCGAGAAGATCCTCTTCATCGTCGGCGGTGCATTCGTCGGCCTCGAGGAAATCATCCGTCGCCGCCTCGGCAGCAACACGCTCGGTTTCCACGCCGGCAAAAACACCAATCACAAACAAGAGGAGGCCGAAAACTCGATCCTCTGCCGCGTCCAACCCGAGGACCTGCTGCACTACGGTCTCATCCCCGAATTCATCGGCCGCCTGCCAGTGATTTCCTCGCTGCGCAAACTCACGGAAGACGAACTCGTCCAAATTCTCACCGAACCGCGCAACGCCCTCACCAAGCAATATGCGAAGCAACTCGCCATGAATGATGTGAAGCTCAAGATCACGCCCGATGCCCTCCGCGCCCTCGCTGAAGAAGCTGTGCGACGCGGCACCGGCGCCCGTGCGCTGCGCTCAATCTTCGAGAAAATGATGCTCGATGTGATGTTCGAAATCCCGTCACGGAGTGACATCGATCTGGTGACAATCAACGAGCAAACCGTTCGCGAGGAACGCCTGCCCATCATGCGCCGCAAGCGCAGCGACCAAGACGCGGCTTGATCGGAAATCTTGGCAGGGACCGTTCTCCGCAACGGTCCGCCTAGCAGGGTGATGCCGCGCTGAGGCTTCGCAGAAATTTACCGCAATACCCTGTGTGCGGTAGCGAATATCAAAATTAGCGAAGCCTGATGGCATGGACGTAGTACAGCGGAGTCATAGCCGCAGAGGTCGCAAAGGAACGCGGAGAAAAGAGTTATTGAGAGAAAGAAGAAGCCGCCTCTTCATCGTGACCGGATCATCTTGATCCAGGCCGTCCTTGGAGCGTCCCGCTCCAAGACCCAAGGTAGGGCGGCGTGGCCTCGCGGCGCCGAAACCATCGCCGCAGGCGCCAAAGCGGGCAAGATGCCCGCGCTCCCATGAAGAATCCCCTTTTCAATCACTCTGGAATCAACAACGGACCTTTCGGAGAAAAGTCCCTGCCTGAAGAGGCCGCTTCTTCATTTTTCTTCTCCTTGAATCTACCTCCCCGGCAATCCTTCACGAATGCGCTCGGAAAAATCCGGCGCTTGATCGGCGGCCTTGGCCTTTTCATTCACACGCGAGATGCGTTTGAGTTCGGCAAAGGGCAGTGATTGATCCAGTTGCCCACGATCGTAAAGCAACTCGTCGCCAAAGCCGTTCACGATGAGACGCCAATCGAAAGGCCGGCGATCGGATGCGAGCTTTTGCTTGCGGATGGCCGTGGTGCAGTTGTTGGCGATGGCATTGTACCAGCGTGGATTTTCATGCAACTCGTTGACCGTACGCACGTACTCCAAAAAACTTTCGCGCGCGCTCTTCATGCTGAGATGGTAAAGATAAACATCCTCACCGCTGCGGTAATTTGATCGCACGCGGATCACATCCCGCTCGTCGGCCACGACATAAAATAACTCAAAGCGCCGATACAATCCGCCCAGCGCGGAATACGACTCGCCCTTTTCCGGCCGAGTCTCGATGCTGAAACAAACCCGTCCATCCTCACCGAAATCGTACGAAAAAATCGGGTGCGCCATGTAGGGCGATCCCCAGTAGTTGATGAAGATATCGACGCCACGCAGCTTTCGAAGATCGACCTTTCGCAATTCGTAGCGCGGCGTGAAATCA
>Ga0208090_1000212_pt1 | contig 10743 bp, 9 predicted proteins | sample LakMenEpi20Jul12_FD_150718 | JGI IMG/M metagenome (GOLD analysis project Ga0208090, IMG submission 150718) | Freshwater microbial communities from Lake Mendota, WI - 20JUL2012 deep hole epilimnion (SPAdes) | ecosystem: Environmental > Aquatic > Freshwater > Lake > Epilimnion/Euphotic zone ...
TTTGGATACAGGAATTTTGAGCACTTATGCATCGCTCTCTACCATCAACTCGGAGACCTCCCGGAACCTAAATCAACCCACAGATTTTGCGGATGAGCCGTAATTTTTTTACCGATTTATGGACCATGGGGGCCAAGCCCGTTTTTAGCCCATATGACCCATGCAGACTGGCAAGTACACGATCACCCCTCACCCTCTATCGCCCACTCCCAAAACGCCGCTCCAATTCGCGCACACCGAATTCGATCATCGTCGGCCGACCATCGGCGGCGCAGTAGGGCAAATCGCAGCGGAAAAGTTCATCGAGCAAGTGCCGCGCTTCTTCGAGTGAGGGCGAGACCAAAAGCGATGCTCTTCGCGCGAGCAACTTTGCCAGCCGTTCGAATGCGAATTTTCCGCCCTGCACCGGACCATGCAGCAGCTCATCGAGCAATTCGCGCACAAAGCCCAATGAGTCGCCCAAGCCGAGGCCTTCGGGCAAGGATCGCACCTGCACCGTGTTGCCGCCAAACTCTTCGATCTCGATGCCGGCCGAAGCAAGGCTGCTCCGCTCGCGAAGAATCAGATCCATGTCGCGTGGATCCAGATCCAACAATATCGGCACCAACAAATGCTGCACCGGTACACCCGACTCGCGATGCTGAAGCATGCCTTCATAAAGGATCCGTTCGCGCGCCGCCTTGGGATCGAAAAGCACCAGCCCGTCATCGCTTTCCATCAATACAAAACGCTTGTGCAAGAGCTCGAGCATACGAAATCGCTCGATTGCAGGGATATTTGCAGTAGCGTTCGCGGCATCGCTCGACTCCTCTGTTTGCGCCGATGCGACCAAATCATCGATCATCGTCTGCTCTTCCCGCGTCAACACATTCAAAGGTGCTGGCGCGGTGAACGGAACTTCGCGCGTCGCTGTAGCGGATGCTTGAAATACCGGCGGCGAAAATTTTGGTGCGCTTGCAACGGGCGTGGTCGCTGTTTGCGATTCGCGCAACCCTTCGCGCACGCTTTCGGCAATCACCTCGCGCACCTCGACTGGACGATGAAAACGCACCTCGCGCTTGGCCGGATGAACGTTCACATCGACCAGCGATGGTTCGAGTTCGATCCACAGCCACGCAGCCGGATGCAAACCCTCGCCAACCGCGCCGCGAAAGCCTTCGGTGAGTCCGCGTGAAATCACCACATCCTCCACCGGCCTGCCGTTGAGAAACACGCACTGGTGTCGACGACCCTTTCGCGCATGTGCCGATGGCAACACAAACCCGTCGACCGAAACACCGTTGCCCAAGACGCGCGGCAGCGGGATCAACTCCTGCGCCAACTGCGTTCCCACCAACTGCCGCACCCGCTCATGCGCACGCGCCGCCGGTGGCAAATCAAAGATCTCACGGTCATCGCGCCGCAAGCGAAAGCGCACACCCGGCGCCGCCAAGGCATGCAAGCGCAACTGATGCTCGATGTGTGCCGACTCGGTGCTCTCGGCCCGCAAAAATTTTCGCCGCGCGGGCATGTTGAAAAACAGCGAACGAGCCTCGATCACCGTGCCCGGCGCACAACCCGCTTCTTTTACATCGCGCAGCTTGCCACCCTCGACGACAATCTCCGTGCCCGCCACCGCATCCCTCTCGCGCGTGACCATCCGAAACCGCGACACACTCGCAATGCTCGGCACCGCCTCACCGCGAAATCCCAGCGTGCGGATCTCCGCCAAGTCCCCCACGGTCCGCAACTTGCTCGTCGCATGCCGCTCCAACGAAAGCATCGCATCCTCGCGCGACATGCCGCAGCCATCATCGGTCACGCGGATCAACGCCACACCACCCTGATCGATATCCACCCGGATCTCCCCCGCCCCGGCATCGATGCTGTTCTCGACGAGCTCCTTCACCACCGAGGCCGGACGCTCGACCACCTCGCCTGCCGCGACCTGGCTGGCCAGAATGTCGGAGAGCACGCGGATCTTCTGCACCCGACAAGAGTAGAAATTGAAAGCCCGGCGCAAAGATCAAATCCACGATCGCGCCAATTTCCCGCTCATTTTGTTCTCCCCGCACCGTGCGATTTGCCCTTAGCTCCCCGCCAGCAAGCACATGGCAGGTTTTTTCAAATCCCTTTTCAACAAGATCGCCAACCGCGCGGAAATCGATTGGGACGAACTCGAGGCCGACCTGATCAGCGCCGACCTCGGCATCCACACGTGCACGAAAATCATCGACGAACTCCGCGACCTCGGCCGCGAAATTTCCGCCGACGATGTCGTCGAAACCACCCGCAGGCACCTCGCGGAAATGCTGCCCGAGGATTTCCCGGCACCTGCACCGAGGCCCGATGGCAAACCTTTCGTGATCCTCGTCGTCGGCGTAAACGGCACCGGCAAAACCACCTCATCGGCCAAGCTCGCACGCTGGCTGCAATCGCGCGGACACTCGGTGCTTCTCGCCGCAGCTGATACCTTTCGCGCCGCTGCCGTCGAGCAACTCCAACGCTGGGGCGACCGTCTCAGCATCCCCGTGGTCGCCGGCAACCCGAATGCCGACCCCTCGTCGGTGTGCTTCAACGCCCATCAAAAAGCCATCGCCAACGGAACCCAATTTCTCATCTGCGACACTGCCGGACGCATCCACACCCGCCACAACCTAATGGAAGAGCTGGGGAAAATCCGCCGCACCATCGCCAAGCAAGACGACAGCGCGCCACACCTCACACTGCTCGTCGTCGATGCCACCACCGGCAGCAACGCACTCCAACAAGCGAAGGAATTCCACAAAGCCTGCCCGCTCGACGGACTCATCGTCACCAAGCTCGACGGCTCGGGCAAAGGCGGCATCGCGGTTACCATTCAGAGCCAGCTCGGCATCCCGCCCCGTTTCATCGGCACCGGCGAAGAACCCGAGGCTTTTGCGATCTTCGAAAAATCATCCTTCGTCCGCGAGGTGCTTTGAACGAGTAGTTTTTAACCACAAAAAACACGAAATTTCACGAAGGGACGTTACCTCAAAACCGCCCCGATTTCTTGTTAGAGGCAAACTACCTCGGCCACATCAACTTCGTGCCTTTCGTGAATTTTGTAGTCTTTCAAGGGGATTTGGCCTCATTTTGGCGATTTCAAGACACTCAATTCCGTGCTTGCCAGAAAGTTAGGATCTGTTAGTTTTCTCTACATCAGTCGGGTTAACCGTCTGTAAAACAACAACCGAACAACCAAATATGAAAATCGTTAAAATCGCTATCGTTGCCGCTGTTGCATCGCTGTTTGCCGCTTCCTGCTGCCCATCCGCAGCTCCGGCCCCAGCTCCAGCTGCTTCCTCGAAGTAATTCGAACCCCTTGAAAAAACCCGGTCGCTCCTCCGAGTGGCCGGGTTTTTTTATACTCAGATGAATCAATCCTTCGTGAAAATGATCGTCCCCTGATCAAGCTCCGCGCGGATTACATCGCCATCGGAAAATTTTCCGTCGAGCACATCGAGACTCAGCGGATCGAGCAGCAAGTGCTGAATCGCCCGCTTGAGCGGTCGGGCCCCATAAACCGGATCGTATCCCTGATTGCCGATAAATTCCTTCGCGCCCTCGGTCAGCGCCAATGCCAATCCCTGCTTGGCCAGACGCTTGCGGACGCGTTCGAGTTGAAGATCAACGATCGTCGCAATCTCATCACGCACCAAGCGATCGAAAATGATGATCTCATCGATGCGGTTGAGAAACTCCGGTCGGAAGTGACCGCGCAGCGCTTCATTGACCTTTGCCTCACGCTGCTCGGCATTCTCTTCGTGGAGGATGTACTGCGAGCCGATGTTTGAGGTGAGGATGATCACCGTGTTGCGGAAGTCGACCGTGCGGCCCTGACCATCGGTGATGCGGCCGTCATCGAGCACCTGCAACAACACATTGAACACATCGTGATGCGCTTTTTCAACCTCGTCGAAAAGCACGACCGAGTAAGGCTTGCGTCGCACATTTTCGGAGAGCTGACCGCCCTCCTCATAGCCGACATAACCCGGAGGGGCACCGATCAATCGTGCGACGCTGTGCTTTTCCATGTACTCGGACATGTCGATGCGCACCATCGCACCTTCGTCGTCGAATAAAAATTCCGCCAAGGCCTTCGACAGCTCGGTCTTGCCGACACCCGTCGGACCGAGAAACAAAAACGAGCCGATCGGGCGGTTCTCATCCTGCAGTCCGGCACGCGCGCGGCGCACGGCATTCGATACGGCCTTGATCGCACGCTTTTGGCCCACCACCCTCGCGCCAAGGCGTTCCTCCATCTGCACAAGCTTCTGCTTTTCACCTTCCTGCAGACGGTTGACAGGAATACCGGTCCACGACGACACCACCCGCGCGATGTCCTCTTCGGTGACCTCTTCCTTGAGCATTGCGCCATTCTTCTGCAGCACCGCAAGCTGGTCCTTGGCCACCTCGAGCGACTTCATCGCATCGGGTAAATCCCCGTAAGTGATCTGCGACGCACGCGTCAAATCGCCAATCCGCTGTGCCCGCTCGGCATCACCCTTGAGCGACTCGATTTCCCCCTGAGCGCTGCGAACCTCATCGATCACCGCCTTCTCATTGCGCCATTGCGCCATCAGACCGGACGACTGCTCGCGCAGATTCGATTGCTCTTCGACCACCTTGGCCAACCTCGCGGCTGAGGCTTTGTCGGTTTCCTTTTCGAGGGCTTTTTTCTCCATCTCGAGCTGCATGATCTGACGCTCGAGCGCGTCAATCTCGGTCGGCATCGAATCAAGCTCGATCTTGAGCCGCGACGCCGCCTCGTCGACCAAGTCGACCGCCTTGTCGGGCAGGAATCGGTCGGAAATGTAGCGGTCGGACAAGGCCGCCGCAGCGACCAAAGCGCCATCTTGAATCCGCACGCCATGATGCACCTCGTAGCGCTCCTTGAGTCCGCGCAAAATCGCCACCGTGTCCTCGACCGATGGCTCGCCGACCATCACTGGTTGGAATCGACGCTCAAGCGCGGCATCCTTTTCGATGTGTTTGCGATACTCGTCGAGCGTGGTCGCGCCGATGGCATGCAGCTCGCCCCGCGCGAGTTGCGGCTTGAGCAGATTCGACGCGTCGACCGCACCCTCGCTCGCACCTGCACCGACAATCGTGTGCAACTCGTCGATGAACAAAATAATCCTCCCCTCGGCCTCGGTCACTTCCTTGAGAAATGCCTTCAAGCGATCCTCAAACTCACCGCGGTACTTCGCCCCCGCAAGCATGCCACCAAGGTCCATCACGATGACGCGCTTGTTCTTCATCGAGTCCGGCACATCGCCGGAAACAATTCGCCGCGCGAGGCCTTCGACAATGGCCGTCTTGCCCACGCCCGGCTCACCGATCAACACCGGATTGTTCTTCGTTCTGCGTGAAAGCACCTGCAGCACGCGCCGGATCTCATGGTCGCGCCCGATCACCGGATCAATCTTGCCCGCCCGCGCACGAGCAGTGAGGTCGGTGCCGTATTTTTCCAGCGTCTGATATTTCCCCTCGGGATTTTCATCGGTCACTTTCTGCGACCCGCGAACTTCCTTCACCGCATCGCGCGCCTTCTTTTCATCGAGCCCGGCTTCTTTAAGCAATTTGCCTGCAGGCGAATCACCTTTCAACGAACCAAGCAAAAAATGCTCAACACTCAAAAACTCGTCGCCCAGCGACTCGCGCACCTCGTCGGCCGAATCAAGCGTCGCACGCAGCCCGACGCTGATCTGTGGCTGCGTCGATGCCCCCTGCACGCTTGGCTCGCGGCTCAGGGCCGACGCCACTGCCGCCTTCAGCGTCGTGATGTCGACTCCGGCCTTCTGCAGAATCGGCACCGCAATGCCGCCCTCCTGCTGCAGCAAGGCCATCAGCACATGAGCGCTTTTGAGTTCCGGATGAGCCGATTTCGAAGCAATCCCCTGCGCGGCCTGCAGAGCTTCCTGGAGTTTGCGGGTGATTTTCTCAAGTCCCATGGTTGTATCCTTTGATTCAACCTAAAACAGCAGTTCCCACCGCGCAACGAGTCAAACGCGGATTTTTTTCTAATCTGTTAGATAAAACAGAGCCGCGAAAAATCAGACGATTTTCAAACGCGCCAAATCCTGCGTGTCGATCAACCCTACGGGTTTTTCAGCATCATCCAGCACCACGATGTCGTCGATGCGGTTCTCGCCAAGCGTCCGCAGGACCTCAACGGCAAGAGCGTCGGCCTTCACGGTGACCGGTTTTTTGGTCATGAGTCCGGCCACCGGCTTATCGCCCAGCAGTGGATCCGCGCGGAAGCAGCGCGCAAAATCCCCATGAGTGAAAATCCCTGCCAAACTGCCTCGCGAATCAAGGATCAGACATGCGCCGGCACGCGCACGCTTCATTGCGTCAAGCGCGGCAAAGACATCCGCATTTTCACCGACGACCGGCAGCTGGGAGTCGCAACGCATGATGTCCGAAACCCGCGTCAGCAAGGCGCGCCCAAGTGACCCACCAGGGTGGAATCGCGCAAAATCCTCTTCACTGAAGCCGCGCGCCTCGAGCAGCACCATCGCCAAAGCATCGCCCATCACCAGCATCGCCGTCGATGAAGAGGTCGGCGCAAGATTCAAGGGGCAGGCCTCGCGCTCGACCCAGGTGTCCAAGGTAAGGTCCGCCAACTGCGAAAGCGTCGAGCCGGGCTTGCCGGTGATCGCGACAATGCCGACATCGAATCGCCTTATGAATGGCATGAGGTCGAGCAGCTCGCGGGTTTCGCCCGAGTAAGAAAGCGCCAGCACCGAATCGCCATCATTGAGCAAACCCAGATCGCCATGCAGCGCGTTTTGCGAGTCGAGCACCACCGCAGTGGCGCCAGTCGAGTTGAAGGTTGCTGCAATCTTCTGACCGATGTTGCCGGATTTGCCTACGCCGACCACGACAATCTTGCCACGGCGGATGAGGGTTTCGCGCAGCATTTCGACGACCTGAGGAAATGCGCCGTCGAGGCGCTCCGCCATGCGACGCAATCCGTCGATTTCGATGTCGATCACGCACCTTGCCTTGGCCAGTTGGTCCATGCCCCATCACAAACCACGCATGTCCCGCTTGGCAAGCGCGGAGCTACGCCTTTACCCTCGCCATCATCACGCGGTGGGTGCATGATGATGCCATGAAACCGCTATTTTTCGCAATGCTCGCGGCCACCCTCTGCATCAAGGCCATGGCGAGCACGATCTCCGTGGTGCCGATCTTCGAGCCGCTCAGCCTGCGTGGCACCGATGTGGATGAGGCGGTCTCGGATAGCGGAGAGTCGCTGCAAGCCTGCATCGCATCGCGACCAATGGCCATGAGCGGTGATTTTCCCGAAATCCTCGTCGAGGCCATCCGTAGCCCTCACCTGCTGCCCAGCAACACACCCAATTACAAAGTCCAAGAAGCCAATCTGCTGGTGCTCTGCAACATCGCCATCGATGCGGAAATGACCGCCGACGGCCTCGATGCCCGCATCGATGTCTCGGAAATCGCCATTCCCGCGGAGGTCGACCTCACCGCCCGCCAAGTACTCAAGCTCGCCATCGGTGCCCTCCGCAAAACCCTCGAGGCCTACCAGCTCCCGCTCAAAAAACCGCTGAATGTGAACCTCGCCATCGTCGGCGCCGACGATGCAAAATCCCACCTGCGCGATCTCGCCTCACGCTTCACCCTCACCCCCGGCCCCGCCGCTCCATGATCCCGCCGTTTTGCCTTTGCAAGCGACCGCATCATCGCCTTTGATCGCCCAGCCACGACACGCATGAAATCCAGTTCCAAAGACCCCCGCCCCTTCAAACGCGCCATTCTCAAACTCAGCGGCGAAGCCCTCCGCGAAAAAGGATCGCAGGACAACATTTCGCCGGAGATCGTCGATCGTATCGCGCGCGAAATCAAGGAAGCGGTGAGCCTCGGCCTGCAACTTGGCATCGTCGTCGGCGGCGGAAATTTCTGGCGCGGCGCTAGCGCCTCGGCGCGCGGCATGGATCGCGCCACCGCCGATTATGTCGGAATGCTCGCCACCGTGATGAACGCACTCGCCATCGAAGGCGCGCTCAGCCACCACGGCGTCGAGTGCGTCGTGCAATCGGCCATCGAAATGAAAAATGTCGCCGAGCCATTCATCCGCCGCCGCGCCGAACGCCAACTCGCCTCAGGCAAGGTGGTGATCTTCGGTGCGGGCACCGGCAATCCGTTTTTCTCGACCGACACGACAGCCGCACTCCGCGCCAGCGAAATGGGTGCCGATGTGATTCTCAAGGCAACTCAAGTCGATGGCGTCTACGACTCCGACCCGCACAAGAACCCTGCCGCCAACCGCTTCGAGTCGGTCACCTTCCACCAGTGCATTTCACAACGCCTCAACGTGATGGACACCACCGCGTTCAGCCTCTGCATGGACAACCACATTCCGATCATCGTCTTCGACCTCGGCCCGCACGGCAATCTCTCCCACGCGCTGCGCGGCCAACCGATCGGCACGCTCGTTCACGGCGAATGAAAATTTTCGCCAAGCCAAGTTTCCCAATCATCATCCAAACCTCAAGCCACCATGGACCCGGATACCGCCATCCTCGAAATCGAAGAAGCCATGCAAAAATGCGTGGATTACCTCATCCATGAATTTGCCGGCGTGCGCACTGGCAAGGCCAGCCCCGCGCTGATCGAAAACCTCGATGTGCATGTCCAAGCCTACGGTGCTGTGAGCAAACTCAAGAGTCTCGCCGTCATTAGCACGCCCGAGCCGCGCATGCTCATGGTCCAACCTTTCGACCCATCGACCACCCGCGACATCGAACGCGCGATCCGCGAATGCAAACTCGGCCTCAACCCCGCCGCCGCCGACCGCTCACTGCGCGTCCCGATCCCCGAACTCTCCGAGGAACGCCGCCGCGACATGGTCAAACTCATCAAACAACTCGCCGAGGAAGCCAAGGTCCGCCTCCGCGGCGCCCGCAAGGATGGCATGGACACCGCCAAAAAAATGAAGGCCAACAACCTCATCACCGAGGATGGACAAAAGGACTTCGAAGAAGAGGTCCAGACCTTCACCAACAAATTCACCAAAAAAGTCGACGAAATCGCCGCAGCGAAGGAAGCCGACCTGATGAAAGTCTGAGGCGCGTTGGCGCCAAAAAATTCGGCAAAATTGACCAACGCAGCTGGGCTTGGCCAAATGATCTCCGCTTACCGCATGATCACCACCCGCGACGCCACCGAAGCCGATCTTTCGCGGATCATCGACATTTACAACACGTCGATTCCATCGGGTCGCGCGACAGCGGATACGAAGCCTGTCACGGTCTCCGAGCGACTTGAATGGTTCAGAAACTTCGATCCGGCAAAGCGCCCGATATGGGTGGCGGAAATCGATGGTTTGGTGGTCGGTTGCATTTATCTAAGCTCTTTCTACGGCGGCCGACCCGCCTACGACAAGACCGCCGAAATCAGCACCTACATCGCACCCGATCATCAAGGAAAAGGAATCGGCGCAATGCTCAAACAACGCATGATCGAGGCATGCCCCCGCATGGGAATCGAAAATCTGATCAGCATGTATTTCGACCACAATGAAGCCACCCAGCGATTGAACGACAAATTCGGATTTGAGGCTGCCGGACACCTTACGGAAATCGCTGATGTGTTCGGCCATAAGCGCGGATTGAAAATCTCAATTCTCAGGATAAACCAAGGTGCGCATGATGCTGGGAGACGGGAGAATAACCTCAAACGATGAGAAAAATAGCCTTACGATTTTTCATCGCTTACCTCACTGTCGCCGCAACACTGAGAGCCGAGGAAAGCATCCAAAGGACATCCGCAAGACCCAAGCAACCACTCGATGTCTACCTTCTCATCGGCCAATCCAACATGGCGGGCCGAGCCCACTACGAAAAGGATGAAGCCGGAGTGAAGGACAGGTGTTACCTGCTCAATGAGAAAGATCAATGGGAACCTGCGAAGAATCCGCTCAATCGACATTCGACGATCAGGAAGGATCTCAAATTCCAGAAGCTGGGACCAGGCGATGATGCACCCAAGGTCGAAACGAAACTTGATCCCGCCACGAATCACCGCTCACATGACTTCAAAATCGACCCTCGGCAATCTGCATTCCATCAAATGATCTCATCATGAAGCAAAAACGGATTTTACCATGGTTTGCATGCATTGGCGCATGGCTCTGTGTCAGTTTACCGCTGACCGCCAATCAGAACGCGCAAGAAATCCGCTTCACCAGCGTCCCCGATATTTTCAACTGGAACATCGGCAATCCCCAAGCGGGATGGGAGGAGACCCTTGATTGGTTTTTTGATCGTCTGCAAAAAGAAGGACCAGACTTCATGCTGAACGCCGGCGATATCATGGACGCCCGCTGGTGGACGGATGCAAACGAAGTTCGGCAAAAAACGGAGGAGTACTGGGGCGGATTCCGAAAGCGTTTCGACGATCGCGCAATGACGATCTATGTCGCTCCGGGCGATCACGAGTATGGCGATGACGGCGGCTTGACGAAGGGCGACATCGCCCGCGCGTTTGGCGAGCAATTCACCAAATTGATGGGCATGCCGCGCAACGGGCCATCCAACCACATGGGCCGCGCCTACTTTGTGCGGAAGAACAATCTTTTGCTCATCTCCTTGGATACCTTCGAGGACAAGGGAGAGAAATTTGGTTACACGGTCGGCAATGAGCAATTGGCTTGGATGGAGCAAACACTCGTCGCCAACAAGGACGCGGAGTTCATCATCGTCCAAG
>Ga0208090_1000218_pt1 | contig 10684 bp, 8 predicted proteins | sample LakMenEpi20Jul12_FD_150718 | JGI IMG/M metagenome (GOLD analysis project Ga0208090, IMG submission 150718) | Freshwater microbial communities from Lake Mendota, WI - 20JUL2012 deep hole epilimnion (SPAdes) | ecosystem: Environmental > Aquatic > Freshwater > Lake > Epilimnion/Euphotic zone ...
AAATTATGTTTATTACGATAAGTATGGACGTATTAATTCAGAAGGTTTTGGTAACGGTACATTCAGTTTTTGCTCATCAAGTGTATTGCAAGATTTCAGATCCGTGGTTATCGCTTTAACAGGACGCGTTCATATCGAATCAAGCACAACAAAACCTTCCGCAAAGTATGAGACGGACTGTAAAATTGCAACATAAAGCCCTTTTTGAAGCGGTTATGTCGTACTTTTTACAAAAAATTATTCTCTCAATTTTTATCTAGTTTGCACGGCACCTTTAATGTCGATTAAAATGCACGTATCTATTCTCCCCTCAAGTACCTCAAAAACGATAATGACAAAATACATTTTTATCACTGGTGGCGTTGTATCATCACTAGGCAAAGGCATTGCAGCATCTTCTCTTGCGGCCATTCTCGAGTCACGCGGCCTAAAAGTGACTATGACAAAACTCGATCCCTATATCAATCTTGATCCGGGTACAATGAGTCCTTTTCAACATGGTGAAGTGTTTGTCACTGAAGATGGCGCGGAAACAGATTTAGATTTGGGGCATTATGAGCGTTTTTTAAAAACGACCATGTCAAAGAAAAACAATTTCACCACCGGACAAATTTATGATTCAGTTCTTCGTAGTGAAAGACGCGGTGATTATTTAGGCGCAACCGTACAAGTCATTCCGCATATTACCGATGAAATTAAACGTCGTATCTACGCTAGCGCTGAGGGAGTAGATATCGCCATCATTGAAGTTGGCGGAACAGTTGGTGATATTGAATCATTGCCTTTTTTAGAAGCGATCCGTCAAATGCGTTTTGAATTGGGTGCTGAGCGCTCGTTGTTTATTCATCTCACGCTTGTGCCTTATATTCGCTCTGCGGGCGAAATCAAAACAAAACCGACACAACATTCTGTGAAAGAATTGCGCACGATTGGGATTCAACCCGATATTTTGATGTGTCGCTCAGAATTGCCTATTCCTGTTAGTGATCGTCGTAAAATTGCTTTGTTTACGAACGTTGAAGAACACGCTGTCATTTCGGCTATCGATGCGGATACGATTTATCGCATTCCCGTTTTATTGCATGAACAAGGCTTAGATGAGATTGTTGTGCGTAAATTGCGCCTTGACGTACCCCCTGCGGACCTAACAGAATGGCGCCATGTTATTGAAGCCATTGAGCAATCACATCAAGAAGTACGCATTGCCATCGTAGGTAAATACGTTGAACATCCTGATGCGTATAAATCACTCAACGAAGCCTTAATTCATGCGGGCATTCGCACAAAATTAAAAGTCAAAATTGTCTATATTGATGCGGAAATTATTGAAGAAGAAGGTGCGGTGCGTTTAAAAGATGTCGATGCGATTCTCGTACCGGGTGGCTTTGGTGAACGTGGCGTTGAAGGCAAGATTGCCACCGTACGCTATGCGCGAGAAAACAAAGTCCCTTATTTAGGTATTTGTCTTGGTATGCAATCGGCCGTGATTGAATTTGCACGTAATGTCGCACAACTTGAAGGAGCACACAGCACCGAATTTTTACCAAATTCACCTCACCCCGTCATTGGCTTAATTACAGAATGGCTTGGCGAAAGTGGTGAAATTGAATTACGTGACGAGAATTCAGACTTGGGTGGCTCAATGCGACTTGGAAGTCAGCAGTGCCGCTTGCAACAAGACTCCCTCGCGTTTTCCCTTTATCAAAAAGATGTCATTACCGAGCGTCATCGTCATCGCTATGAGTTCAATAATCAGTATATTGAAAAACTCGAAGCACATGGTATGCGTTTTTCTGGAAAATCCATTGATGGGCGATTGGTTGAAGTGGTTGAAATTTCAGATCACCCTTGGTTCCTTGCGTGTCAATTCCATCCAGAATTTACCTCAACGCCACGCAAAGGCCATCCTTTATTTAGCGGTTTTGTCAAAGCCGCCTTTGAAAACAGAAGATAATTTATGAAGTTATGCCACTTTAACGCAGGACTAGATCAACCTTTTTTCTTAATTGCAGGTACCTGCGTCATTGAAAGTGAACAAATGGCACTGGATACCGCTGGTTATTTAAAAGAATTGACCGATCGTCTGCACATTCCGTTTATTTATAAATCCTCTTTTGATAAAGCAAATCGCTCCTCACATGAAAGTTTTCGTGGTTTGGGCGTTGAAAAAGGGTTAGAGATTCTCGAAAAAGTTAAAAAACAAATCGGTGTGCCTGTTCTAACTGACGTTCACGAAGACACACCGCTCGCAGAAGTAGCTTCTGTTGTCGACGTCATGCAAACACCCGCTTTTTTGTGCCGTCAAACGAATTTTATTCAAGCGGTAGCCGCGCAAAATATTCCAGTCAATATTAAAAAAGGTCAATTTCTCGCGCCATGGGATATGGTTAACGTTGTCAACAAAGCCAAAGTCACTGGCAATGACCAAATTATGGTCTGTGAGCGGGGCGCATCGTTTGGTTATAACAATTTAGTGTCGGATATGCGCTCGCTCGCTGTCATGCGTGAAACAGGCTGTCCTGTCGTTTTTGATGCAACGCATTCTGTGCAACTTCCCGGTGGACAAGGAACCAGTTCAGGCGGACAGCGTGAATTTGTGCCTGTATTGGCTCGTGCAGCAGTTGCAGTAGGCATCGCGGGATTATTTATGGAAACGCATCCCAATCCAGCCGAAGCGAAAAGTGATGGCGCCAATTCTTGGCCAATGTATGAGATGGAAGGTTTACTCGAAACATTGTTATCACTTGATAACGTTGTAAAAAAATCAGGTTTCGCGCTGTAATTAACACGCAATCAAAAAAGGCGGCCATTGTAGAAACAATGGCCGCCTTTTTTTATTCTATGATTTAGATATGTTAACTATAAACAGGGAAACGCGCACATAATGCTGACACTTTTTCACGTACGGCAGCAATCACGCTTTCATCTTCCAAGTTATCCATCACATCACACATCCACGTAGCGATATCTGTCACTTCAGCTTCTTTAAATCCGCGTGTGGTTGGTGCAGGCGTGCCTACACGAATACCACTGGTAACAAAAGGCGATTGTGGATCATTGGGGACTGCATTTTTATTCACGGTGATATGCGCTCTACCTAACGCAGCATCAGCGGCTTTTCCTGTAATGCCTTTTGCGATCAATGAAACCAACATTAAATGATCGTCTGTTCCGCCAGATACGACATCAAAACCACGCGCCATAAAGACTTTTGCCATTGCGCGAGCGTTATCGAGGACTTGCTGTTGATATACTTTAAATTCAGGTTGCATCGCTTCTTTGAACGCGACCGCTTTTGCGGCAATCACGTGCATAAGTGGACCACCTTGAATGCCGGGAAAAATATTCGAATCGAATTTCTTTTCAAGCTCAGGATTACTTTTACATAAAATAATGCCACCACGTGGCCCACGCAGTGATTTATGCGTGGTACTGGTCACAACGTCTGCAATCGGCACCGGATTAGGATAGAGTCCCGCCGCCACTAAACCGGCCACGTGCGCCATATCAACAAATAAATACGCCCCCACGCTATCGGCAATCTCACGAAAACGCTGCCAATCCCAAATGCGTGAATAAGCCGAAAAACCAGCAATAATCATTTTAGGCTTATGTTCAAGAGCAAGTGCTTGTACTTGATCATAGTCAATTTCACATGTTAATGGGTTAAGACCATATTGCACAGCATTATAAATTTTGCCTGAAAAATTCGGTTTTGCGCCATGCGTTAAATGCCCGCCGTCAGCTAAACTCAAACCTAAAATCGTGTCATGTGGTTGCAATAGCGCCATGAAAACAGCCATATTGGCTTGTGAGCCTGAATGCGGCTGCACATTTGCATAATCGGCATGAAACAGGGCTTTTGCGCGATCAATGGCGAGTTGCTCAACTTTATCCACGAATTCACAGCCACCATAATAACGCTTACCGGGATAGCCTTCAGCGTATTTATTGGTTAATTGCGTGCCTTGTGCTTCTAAAACGCGTGGACTCGCGTAATTTTCAGATGCAATCAATTCAATATGGTCTTCTTGGCGTTGGTGTTCGCTTTGAATGGCTTCGTGTAATTCACTGTCAAAATCAGCAATCGTCATTGATTTTTTAAACATGGTTAATCCTTCCTAATTATAAAAATTCAGTTTTATGGTAACTATGCGCATAGTGTAGCGATTTCAACGCAAAACTGAAACATCAAACGAGAAAAATACCGAATTAGTGCGCGAAAATATACACAAAAATAACAATTAAACAGTGATGTCTGTGGTAATAATTTTTTTGAATTTACTGGGAATGGAGAGAAATCGATTTTAATAGCTAATACTTGATCAATACATAGCCGCAACGTCCGAGTTAGCATTACAGCCTCGTTGACAAACTCCTACCTCTTTCTCCTGACGATCTCCAAATAGGCATCACTAAATTCATTTAATTTAAAATGTGATCGCATCGGGTTCATACAAATAACGCTATGTCATTGATACTCAACACTTACGCTAAAATTTCACTTTGTGTATCGTTAACCGGTTTAGTATAGTCTTGAAGCGTTTTCACTAAATCCAACATTTGATTTTCTTGAACTGTTGGTAAATTAACGGGGGCGATATCAACTGGCTTATTCAAATCAATCTGATTGATTAATGCATTTCGAGCATTATTAAAATAAGTATCTATTTCGCTTGACGTGATTTTTCCATCATTGTTTGTATCAATATCACTGACATTAATTGCGTAATCGCTATCAGCCGCAAGTGTGCCAGTTTCATTTACCATGGGTGATTCTGAAGCGTTACCTTGACCGTAATCAAAAGGTTTAAAATGATGGTGATGGCAAGGTAGCATGTCTGCTTGTTTTTGTATATTCGCTTGGGCGTAATTATCAATTGTTCCCGTAAACTGTTCTAATACCGAAGTCATTTCATCTTTTGTGACTTTACCATCGCTATTGCTGTCAAAATTCGAAAACAAATTATTGGTTATCTGATTTGAATCCTCAGCAGTGGTTGCATCAAACAAGGATTTTAAATCACTTTTTTCAAAGTAACCCTTATTTGTGGGATCGAGAGTTGAAAACAAATTATCTGTGATATTTTGTGCCATTGGACGTGGTGACGGCACAGGCATAGCATAACTATAATTTAGCTTATTGATATTCATGAAGTTATCCTCTAACAATATTACTTTAACAACGTATAAGGCGTTATCGGATACAAATCTAAAAAATTGAATTTTATTAGCTGATGTAACGCAACTTGTCATTTAGCCAATTCTGCTTGGTCAATTTGAATTACCCGAACCATCAATTTCGCTCGCAATGCAAAATGATTTAAGCAGATGCTTGCTCTTCAACCACTCCAGTTTGAAAACCCATAAACGAACCTAAACATGATTTTTTTGAGTGATCATCGTGCGAGTTGGAAACTCTAGACATCTAGTTGATGCATTTACTGCAACTACTGCTAGCCTTACTTTCCATCTATATTGTAGTCGTGTCTTCTTTCACATTATCCGCATCAATCATTAGAAATAGCTCCAATTTCTCAATTGAATTAGCAAACTTCAGCTTTGATTCACATTTAAATCGTATAAGGTACTTGTAGTGTGGTGTAAACCCTTCATAGACGTATATGGACTCCTCTCATTTTGCAAGCATATTGCACATCTGGATTTAGGTACGACTGGCACACGTATATTCGGTTTTTTGTGAGCTATTGCTCTAACCATAATGGGCTATTCGCACGTTTACTCCTAATCGATAAATCGTACTCAAGGCACGTCGTTTTTTTAAGGTTTTGCAAACGTCGGTTCGACCTGTTTTCCATCAGTAGTCTATGCTAAACAATCGATCGTGAGTGGATGTTTCCTTACGCTGATGTTGCGATTTAAAAATTTTAAGCCGCCACACCGTCCATTTTGTAATCAGTTTTCTTGGTAAGAATTGCCCAAATGATGCGAGCGTTCTTATTTGCCAAGGCAACAGCCGCAATGTTTTTATTGCGTCTGCTGCATAATTTTTGTAGCCAACAATTCAGAGAATCGTTTTTCGTTTCTGAAACTCGTAATACTGCTCTTGCACCATGAATCAATAGCGTTCGTAAATAAGCATCACCGCGTTTGCTGATGCCTAATAACCGTTCTTTACCACCACTGCTGTGTTGTTTTGGTGTCAGTCCCAACCATGCCGCTAAATCACGTCCGCATTTAAACTGTTTACCATTGCCTATCGCACTGATGATGGCTGTTGCTGTCATAGGTCCGATGCCTGGTATTTTCAGTAATCGCTGGGCATCTTCATCGGCTTTGGCAAGCACATTTATTTTTTCTGTGACGACTAAAACTCGTTCATCTAATGCAATCAAATCTTGTCGCAATTCTTCAAGAAGTGTTCTTAAATCAGCACTTAAACCATTTTCAGTATCTTCAAAAATTGAAGGCAATGCTTTACGAAGTACGTCAATACGTTTGTTAATCACAACACCATATTCAGCTAACAATCCTCTAATTTGATTGCCTTTCGCAGTACGCTGTTTAACTAATTCACTGCGTATACGATGTACAGATTGAACATCTTGTTGAGCAACGGTTTTGATTGTGACAAAACGCATATTAGGTCGTGAAACGGCTTCACAAATAGCTTCCGCATCGTTCGTATCATTTTTATTGCCTTTCACATAAGGCTTCACAAACTGTGGTGCCATCAGTTTTACTGTATGCCCGATTTTTTGTAATTCTCTTGCCCAGTAATGTGAACTTCCACAGGCTTCCATACCAATCAAACAGGGTGGCAATGATTGAAAATATGCCAACATTTTTTTTCGAGGCAATTGTTTTTTCAACACTGCTTTTTCGTTTTGATCGACTCCGTGTAATTGAAACACTTGTTTTGCTAAATCTATCCCAATACGTTTAATATTCATTTCTGATTCCTCTTGCTAAATTTAACTGACAATTCAAATCATATCAGTTTGGTACTTTGATACCGTATAGTCGAGAGGAGTCCATCCCATTGATAAAGGCGAAGTGAAATTAGAAGTCGATGCAACCAGCGGAAAAATTGTTGAAGATAAACAATCTGAAATTTACCAAATTGGTAAAGAATAATTTCGCAAATAAAAAAAAGGCTCATCCATCAATTTGAATGAGCCTTTTGTATGTTTAACGGTTGTAAATATACATCGTCACTTCAAAGCCAAAACGTAAATCTTGATAACGTGGTGTTTCCCATTTCATAAATTGATAACTCCAAAAATGTTAAAATCACCGAACTTTCTAACCGTTGACAGTATAAGCAATTAACACAATTTATCAATGCGCTACGGAGAATAAGGAATAATGACAGAAATTTTCATGCCTTGTTTGAGATTCGTTTCAATCGTAAATTCGCCGTTCAAACTTCGCACGCGCTCTTGCATACTAAATAATCCAAAACCATTTTTGATAGTTGCAGCGTCGCAACCTCGTCCATTATCCGTAATCGTTAGCAATAAATTTTTATTCAATTCAACTGCTAAAATGATCGACACTTTTTCAGCGTGAGCATGACGAAAGACATTGGTTAAGCATTCTTGAATAATTCTAAACAGCTGAATGTTGATGGCTTTCGGACATTGTTCAATACGTTCATCGCATTGAAAATCAATTTGCAACCTAGGACAACGTAATCGCCAACTATCACATAATTCGTGCAACGCGGCTTTCAAACCCAATTCAGTCAACGTCAAAGGATGCAACTGTTGCATCATCGAGCGAACGACTTTCATTAAATGGTCACAAATTTCGATAATAGACGTTGTACTTTGTTTAACAATCGCATTTTGCGTGTCGTTGATTCTTGCAATCGTCGCAGTCATGACTTTTATTGCCGTTAAAGATTGCCCCAATTCATCATGCAAATCTTGCGCGAGGCGTTGACGTTCGTCTTCTTGAATCGTCAAAGTATGTTGCGTTAAAGCACGATTTTCTTGCTGGCTGGCTTCTAATTTTGAAATCAATTTGTTGATAGCATTCGCAATTAAGTTCATCTCGTGACTTGAAAATTCGGGCAGCCGATTTTGATAATCCTTTTTTTCAAGGCGTTCTAAACCTTCAACGATTAAATGAATCGCTTTTAACACGCGGTTAAACATCAAACGAATGACAGCAAAAACTAATGTCATCAACAAAAATAACAAGCCAAAAAACGCCAAACTTTCTTCCCAAACTTCGTCGATTTCATTCAGTGGATTCGCTTCAATCATTACAATTAACGCTTGTCCATCGTTAGTTACCAAGGCACGTTCGATTTGTGTGGGTGAACTACTAACTAATTCCACAAACCACAACGGCGGATTGACAGGCATTTTGTCTTGTCCTGACGTTGTTTTAAGTATCGTTCCTGCGGGGGCTTTGAGTTGAATGCGTAAATGGCGCGTGGCTTTTAAGGCTTGCAACTGCTTAATCCATTCCGTGCTTGCTAAGGGTTTTGATAATTCAAAAGTAATCAATTGTTCTGCTAAATGCACCGAGGATTCCATTTCGTTTTGAACCGCTTCTTTGGCGTGCCACAAAGTGCCAACCGCGCCAATCGCAAAGACACAAAGCGATAAAAATAAAATTCGGATATTGATTTGATAACACAATGTATTGATTTTCATAAATTTTGATAACGGGTTAATGGTAGGCGGAACTTTTCTAATAAAAATCGGGAAAAATCCCCAATCATTTTTGAAGTGTTATTGTTGATAATGGCAAATTTACGTTTAACGAGAATTTTTTATGAATCAATTAACTAAAATAGCGTTGGGATTTATTTTGCCATTTGCTGTTTTTGCACACGGACCAACGCCTCAAAAAGCAGACGAAAGCATTGTTATCCAAGCTCCAGTTCAAAAAGTGTGGGCAATTATCAAACAATTTGACGGACTTGATAAATGGCATCCTGATGTAAAAAACAGCGCGGGTGACGGTAAAAATGAATCAGGTTCGGTTCGGACAATTACTTTAAAAAATGATGAACAATTCAGTGAAGAACTCGATTTTTATAGCGAGCAAGACCATCTCTACAAATACCGTTTGAAAAAGGAAAACACTGCCGCTTTGCCGATTAGTTCACACACCACCAGTTTTCAAGTCAAACAAGGTGAAAATGAAAACACCAGCGTTGTCAGCATAAAAAGTCGTTTTTATCGCGGTGACACAGGAAATACACCTTCAAACCAGTTAAGTGATGAATCGGCGGTAAAAGCGATGACCACATTTTTCAAAAGTGAATTAAACGGACTTCAACAAAAAGTTGCTAACTAATTACCAACTTCCTCAAATTTGATAATTCCTTCTCTCATAGCTAGTAGCGTTAATTCGGCAATCGACTTAACGCCTAGCTTTTCTCTAATACTTGTCCCATGATTGCAAACGGTTTTGTAGGCTAAATGTAATTGTTCAGCGATTTGTTTTGTGGTGTAACCATTTGCCAGCAACGAAAAAATATCGAATTCACGCGGTGACAATAAGTTGATTTTACCCGCTGCATCGTCGCCATTTACCGAAGACATCGTTGCAATAATTTGTTGTGCAAGTTCGCCACTGACATAGGTTTTCCCTTGATAAACCTTATAGACCGCATTCACTAATTCTTCTGGCATACTATTTTTTGTCACATAACCTTTCGCCCCTGCTTTAATTGCTCGCGTGGCGTAAAGCGGTTCATCGTGAACGCTAAATACTAAAATCTTACAATTTACATCACGGTTGATTAGCCGCTTAATCGTTTCAAAACCGCCGATTCCAGGCATAGACAAATCGAGTAAAATTACATCAGGTTTATGGTGATCAAATAATTGACACGCCACTTCACCTCTATCCGCTTCATAAATTTCACCGATGTAATTTGATAACGAAAGGTAAGTTTTATAACCCGTTCTAACGACTGCATGATCGTCGACTAGTAATATAGTTATCTTATTGTTCATAGACTCGTAAATATAGTTATCTTGTTATTCATATTCGTCATAAAAGAAAATCCACCATTAAAAAATGGAAATAATGCGATAAGGATTTTATTTTTACAATGGGAATTTTTCCTTTTTTATGTTTTTAAGAAAACGGGAGAAATTCCCTATTTTTACAGGAAAAAAAAACGCGTTTAACGGGCATTATTCTTTAACGCTGCGCGTTGTTTCACTCTACAATTTGAACCGCATTAGCAGTTTGCTTACTTTTATGTATCGGGCTTTTTAACCGCTGTTAATGCACTGAATTTATTACGATGATATGGCAAACACAAAATGCTTAAAATGGACTGGTTCTCCTGATATGAGTTATTTGTTTTTTGTCATATTTTCGACGCGATGTTATGCAAAAAAACACGTACTTCCTAGATATTAAACGCTAGGAAGTACACAAATAATTAAAAATCGGAGGAATCATGCAGATTTCAATGTTTGCTCAAAAAGCTGGAAAAGTGATTCTAGCATCGAGCATATTGCTTGCTTTATCACTACCTGCGCAAGCAAATAAAGAATTGGACGCATTGTCAAAGCAAAACACCAATTGGGTTATGCAAACAAAGGACTACGGTTCAACCCATTTCAGTGATATGTACGACATCAACGTCAACAACGTCAAAAACTTGAAAGTAGCTTGGTCATTTTCAACAGGCGTTTTGAATGGTCACGAAGGTGGACCATTAGTTGTTGATGGCATTATGTAT
>Ga0208090_1000220_pt1 | contig 10597 bp, 2 predicted proteins | sample LakMenEpi20Jul12_FD_150718 | JGI IMG/M metagenome (GOLD analysis project Ga0208090, IMG submission 150718) | Freshwater microbial communities from Lake Mendota, WI - 20JUL2012 deep hole epilimnion (SPAdes) | ecosystem: Environmental > Aquatic > Freshwater > Lake > Epilimnion/Euphotic zone ...
GAAAATACTGCAACTAAAATTGTATTGGATTTATTGAAAGATAACTTCTCTGCGAACATTGCATTGACTGGTTTAGCAATTTCTCCAAGTTTTGTGGTTAAAGGTAAAAAAACCTATATCCCAAAATCAAATCACACTAAAGATTCATATGCGATTGAGCATTGGTATTCTGATATTGGTGAATCACAATTGTTCTTGGGTTGCCGTCCAACTCAATTAGCAATTAAATTGTCTCCATCTGCGATGTCAACCATTGATATCACTGTTATGGGTACTGCATCTAAATCAGCTCAGATTCAACAATTGGCAAACCCAACTGCTTCTGGTACTGATACAACAATTAGTGCGACTACTGGTGCGCTTTATATCAAAAACAAAAAAGGTACATCTGCTGTACTTGAAAAAGTTGGCTTGTTGACTTCATTTGATATCACAGTAAACGGTAACGGTTCTAATGCATCGGTTATTGGTTCAGACCAAACACCTGATATCTTCTTAGGTTCACTTGACGTAACAGGTAACAGTTCTATTTACTTCTTAGATGGTAAATACCGTGATGCCTTCTTAAACCAAGATGAAGTATCTATTATCGCTGTATTCCGTGCTGACGGTGATGCAAATGGTCAATTCATTTCATTAGTATTACCTAAAGTTAAATTCAGTGACGCGAGTGTTAACGATGGTGAATCTGGTTTGTTATTAACAATGCCATTCACTGCGACTTTGTACTCTGTAGCAATTGGTTCTACAAACTTTGAAGAAACAACTGTTCAGATTCAAGACTCTGCGCTTTAAAAAATAACTTTCTCCCGAAGTTAGACTGATTGACCCTCGAAAGAGGGTCTTTCTTTTTGTAGTAAATTACTTGACTTTAGTTAGGGTGACGTGGTAAGATTATTATGTTGCATAAGCAATTTTACTAACCAAAATTGAAGGACTTTCCATATGGCAATCTCATTAAAATCGCTCAATGTTGAAGCGGCTTGTGATACCCCTTACGACTTAGATATTGTTGATGAACAAACAGGTAAATCAACAGGTATTACATTAAAAGTTATTGGCGCACATAGCCAAGTGATTACCAAACTTGTTGCAAAAGCTGTTAATGCTAAACGCCAAGCAGAATCACAAATGACAAAAAAAGGCAAAGATGTACCAGTAACTAAAGTTGAAGACGACTTAGAGTTTGGTATTGAGTTAGCTGCAAAACGTATTGTAGGCTGGTCTGGTATTGAAGAAACATTCACACCAGAACTCGCTTTTGAATTGTGCAAAACAAATCCTGTGATTCGTGACCAAGTAGTCACTGCTTCAGAAGATATGTCGCACTATACAAAATAGTTTTCTTATAATAAGAAAAACGCTAAACCCTATTGAGGAACATCTTCAATAGGGTTTTCTTTTATCTGCTGACATTGACAAATCTGATAAACTGTGAAATAATAATGAGACATATACCATACCTAACCATATGAATATTTTACCTATTTGTGAAACACCTTATGAGTTTGAAGTCATCTCTGACATTACTGGTCAAGGGATGGGAGTTTATATAAGTGTCATATCACAATATGCCAAACGAGTAAACTTCAACACAAAAGGCACGTTATTATTTAAACAACGTGTGGCTCAAATAAAAGAATTATCCCCTTCTTCCGATTCATTTTTTAGTGTGGAAGAAGAACGTGATTTTGAAATTCAATCATCTGTCCTTAGAACTGTTGGTTGGCGTGGAGTTGAAGAAGAATTTACTTACGAGAATATTCTTGATGTGTGTTCAACTAATCAATCTATACGAAAACAAATAACTCAAGCATCAAATAGCGTGGGATTATTTTTAGATTCATTAGTTGAACAATTAGTTGAATATACTAAAAATGAATTAAAGCTATCCGAGAAACAAAAGGATGGTGCAACCTATAGGGAACATCTTAAGGCTGTCGAGGAAATGACAGGGATTACCCCACAAGAACTTACTACTGTGGAGGTTAGCCACATTATTATGTACTTGTGGGAGTGGTTCTTAGATTTAAATAGCACACGTCAAAGTGGTATGGGCATGAATGCTATCTCCTACAGCGAAATCAAAGCATGGTGCGAATTAGTTGGTGTCTCACTATCACCTTATGAAATAAGAGTAATTAAATTACTTGACCGAGTGTACTTAGAGCATTACAACAGTAAACAAGATAAAGAAACATCTACTAAATAGAGGATTAAATTATGTCAGCAACAGACGGAACAGTTAGTTTTTCGATTGAAACAAAAGTTGATGCCACAGGTATCGATAAAGCAGTTGAGAAAGTCTCTAGCTTAGATAAATTAATTAATTCTATCAATAAAGTTGAAATGACTATTAATTTCAGTCAAGCGACTTTATCATCATTTAAAAGCATTGAAGATAACATCAAGAAGATGTCAGATGGTTTTGAAGCATTAGGTAAAGATTATAGTAAAGCCATGCTCGAAGGAGCTAAGATGGCTCGTATTGAGATGGAAACTCAAGGTAAGTTACAACTTGAAAAAGAAAAACAAAAAACACAAGAATTAGTTGGTATTAATAAAGCAGCATCAAATTCAATTGTGGCTAATGCAATTGAGACTGCTGATAAAATTAATGAAGCAAATAAAAAGGTCAAAGCACCTACATTTGATTTAGATGCAAATAAAGCGATTATTGATTTAAAGAATTCTTTTGCTCTGCAAAAACAAGCATTGGATTCTGGTAATAAAGAATTATATGCCGCACAAAGTGAAGCAGTTCAAAAGTTATTAGATTTGATTCCAGAATCAAATAAGAAATCAATCTTACTATATCGTCAGACGGCTGCTTTAAAGTTAGTTGAATCTAAACGAGCAATGCAATTAGAGATTGAAGCTGAGGCTGAAAAGAATAAAAAGATTGTTGCCGCTGCTGATGAAGGTAAAAAGATAATTGCGGCTAAAGATGCTGAAGCAGCAAAGCAAAAACAAGCGAGTATTAAAAAGCAAAATGATGATGAAGCAAAGCAACATGAATTGTTTCTTAAATGGATTGAAGACCTTGGTGCAAGACGATTAGCCAATGAAGTGAAACTTGGAGAACAACGTATTGCTGAAGCAAAACGTGTAGAAGATGAAATAAAAAAGATTGCTGAAGCATCATTAGAAAGTCAAAAGAAAGCACAATCTCAAGCAGGGATGATGCTTGGAAATATTCAAAACACCGCGCCAAAACCTACAGCATTCAGTGGAATGCCTTCAGGTCTACAACAACAAACACAACAAATACAAGCACAACAAAAAGCAACAGATACAACTGGAATGTTACTTGGTAACATTAAAGCATACGCACCTGTGCCATCAGCAAACCAAGCACTACCATCAGGTCTTAGTGCTATGTCTGATTCACAGAAGCGTTCTCTCGCTGAAACCAATAAAGCAATTGAAGATAATAATAAAAGATGGCTTGAAAGCGTTAAACAAGTATCCACTCAAATGGAAAAAGATGAACTCTATCTGCGTCAAGTAAGAAGAACATCTATTGAGATGGAACGCAATGACCGTCTTAAAGCAATAAAAGAAACAGCAGATGCACAAGCTCGTGAAGATAGAATTATAGCTAGACAAGCGGCTATGAACTCTACATGGATGGGTCGTCAAGGTACTACAAATCAACCAACTGCAAACACACAAGGAACAACTAACGCATTGGGTGCAGTAACGGATTCATTAAATTCTGTACATCGTGCATTAATGGCTGTTGGTGTGGTTCTATCTGGTCGTCAGATACTGGAGTACGCAGATAACTGGCTACACTTTGTGAATGCTGTGGGTATTGCCACAGAGAAAACAGGTGGTGCTGTTCAGATGCAAGAGAAGTTATTTAAACTTGCTCAAGATAATCGTGCGCCATTAGAAGCCATTACCTCTATTTATTTAAGAATGTCTCGTGCGGCTGAAACCTTGAATATGACACAAGGTGAAACAGTTAAGATGATTGATGTGGTCACAAAATCACTTGCGATTATGGGAACATCCCCAAATCAAGTTCGTGGTGGTCTACTTCAATTAGAGCAAGCTCTTGGTGGTGTGACTGTTCGTGGGCAAGAATTCAAATCTATTTTGGACAGTATGCCTAATGTAATGGCTACTGTGGCTAAACATTTCATGGAGTCAGATAAGCAAATCAGATTGCAAGAAGCATCCTTGCGAGGTGCAACAAAAGCTGAAATTGATGCAATTAAAGCAGAAGAAACTCATGCATTAACTATTGGTGAATTGCGTAATAGAATGTACGCAGGTCAATTATCTTCTGAAGCATTTCAAAAAGCTATTGTTGCAGGTCAAGCTGAGGTAACCGCTTCATTTGAAAAAACACACAAAACCTTTTCACAAGCGTTTACCACTATTGAAAATGGTTTTACAAAATGGGTTGGTCAATTAAATCAAGGCACTGAAGCATCTGATAATTTCTATAAAGCATCAGTAAAAATAGCAGACAACTTTGATGTTATTGTGAAATCAATTGAAACATTAATTGTCGCTTACACATCATTTAGATTAGCAGTAGCTGCATCAGCCGTAACTGTGGCAAGTGTGGTTACTAGTTTAGAAGCAATGTGGTTAATAATATCAAACATTAATCCATATGCTAAATTAATTGCTGTTTTAGCCACATTAGGCACAGCATTTATTAATTTTAAAGATGATATAAAATTAGATGAATCTAGTATCGCTACATGGGGTAGTGTATTTGATGTAATAACAGAAAGACTTGGTAGTTTTATAACCGATTCAATGGAAAAACTAACTCGCTTTAAAGCGTGGTTAGCTGAAACATATAAACCAGAAACAGAACTTGCAAATCAAGCAATTAATTATGTGACATCATATTATGAAGGTGTTGCAAGCGCACCTGAGAAAGTATTTAAATACTTATCAGACAAAACAGGAGCATCTGATTGGCTTGACCAATTGACAAAAGAAGCAACTGCCAAAGAAAAACTTAAACAATTACCGTCTAATATTAATTATTCACCAACAGCACAAATGAGTCCATTGGCTATTGGTACAAATGAAGATATGCTTGCAAAAAAGATGGAGCAAGCGAATCAATTCATTAAAGATAGAAATGCATTATTTTCAAAAAGCATTGAATATTCTAGTGAATTACAAAAACGTGAAAATGAAATTTTAAAATCAGGCAAGGATGCAACAGATATTGAGAAAGATTATTATAATCAATTAAAAGCTCGATATGAAGATGACAAGAAAAATGCCAAAGAATTAGTAAAAGGCACAAAAGATGTTTATGAATATGAGGAACTAATGAGAAAAACTCATGGCGAATCATTAGATTTACTTCATAAACAAGTGGAAGAAAAACATAGATTAGTTCAGGCTAATAAAGATGCGGTTCAAGCTGAAAATGCAGGTAAAGAAGCATTAAAAAACGCACCTATTAAATTAGAGCAATTTGATGTTCAAATTAAAGATTTGCAAAGTAAATTATCATCACAACTACAAACATCGGCAATTAAAAATCCAATCAAAGTTGCTTTTGAAATGGATGAAACTAAATTTGAAAAACCTGCGGCACAATTTAAATCATTAATTGAAAAAGCGGCTAAATCATCAGGTGTGCCCGCTAATTTAATTGCTTCTGTGATTCAAACTGAATCTCATTGGAAATCAAATGCTGTTTCAGAAACAGGTGTAAAAGGTTTAGCACAATTCACAAAACCAACTGGTTCTTATTATGGTATTACTGATAGAACAAATGATGAACAAAATATTAATGCTGCTGGTAAATACCTTGCTGATTTAATAAAACGCTTTGGTGGTAATTTAGAAAAAGCAGTCACTGCATATAATGGTGGTGGTGATAAACAATATGCTTCAAAAGTATTAGGTTTGTATGGTAAGCAATCAACCTCTGAATCACCAGAGATGATTTCTACTCAACAACAATTGAATACTGTAATGGCGGCTAGAGATAAATTGGCTGATGCTATTAAAAATAAAAATGGAACACTTGTTATTCAGGCTAAAGAGCAATTAGAACTTGAATTAAGAAAAGTAAGTGAGTTAGATAAAGAATATGCGCGTCAGCAACAATTAAATCAAGAAAAAATTGCTAATAATAAAAAGGCAATTGAATTAATTGATAAACAAACTGAAGCGGAATATAAATATGCTAAGGCATATGATTCTGTGATTGAAAGACAATCAGTTTCAGCAAAAGCAACTGAATTAGCCACATCAAAAGGCGCATTCGCTATTCCTGAAATTGAATCAATGCTTAAAAAGATAACAAATGACCAAATTGCATTGTCTAAAGAAAAAGCAATGGCACTTGATACATTAGATAAAGCTATAGCTCAAGCAGCATCTGAAAGAAACGATGTGACAATGGCGGCTGAAAAACAAGCTAAATTGAGTGTATTAGAGTTAGACAATAAACAATTAGCTCTTGAAAAAGAAATAAATGATGTTGCAAGAGAACGTAAAGCATTACTTGAAGCACAAGTCAAAGTTATCCCTGATTTAATTAAAGGTAATTCTGATTTACTTGAAAAGCTAACATCAACTACGGGAGAACTTGAAAAGCAAAAAGCAATTCGTGCAGCGGGGGCAACAGGTCAAGAAGCACAACGTATTCGTGATTTGATTGATGAAAAAGAATTATTATTAGGTTTAAATACTATTAAAGATACTGTGACAAGTAGTATTTCTAGTGGCTTTAGCCAAATGTTCCAAGATATCATTCTTAATGGTAAATCAGCCGCTGATGCACTTGCGGCTACATTTAAAAGCATGTTATCTAAAATCATGTCAGCAATCATGGATTTTATGGCACAGCAACTTGTGCAAAAAATGTTTGGTTTGTTTAGTGGTTCAAGTTTAGGTGGTGGTTTATTTGGTGGTATTGGTGGAACTGTGACTGCTATTGCAGGTGCTGTGGCTATCGGAACATACATGGGTATGCAAAAAACAGTTAGTGAAAATACTAATCAATTATCCATGACTTCTAAATATCCAAATGGAATTCCAGAAAATGCATTGGCTATGCAAAGTATGGATAAAGCCGTTAGCTCAATGAATTTTTTAATCACGAGTCAAGAAGCATCTCGTTATAATAAAGATTTACGCGAGTCTATTGGTAAAGTATATGGTGTTGTTTATACTCAGTCAGATAAAATAGGTTCATTTGTTAAAGGGGCATTAGAAGAATATTTCCCTGAGACAATGGCGGCTATAAGAGGTGCGTTTGTTTCAGTAAAAGATTTTATTTCACCATTAACTAATTCAATAAGCAATGGTTTTACATCAATAACTAAATATTTTGGAATGGGTGCACAAGCCGCATCAGCGTCAACTACAACATTAGCATACGGCACAGCAACATTAGCCGCTGATGCAGCATCTCAAGCAGCAGCACAAACAGCATTGGGTAAATTATCAACAGCAATCGATAAAGCAATAACCCCAACATTCCAAAGCACAGCAGTAGGGGTTCAAAAATTAGGTGAAACAGCAACTAAATCATCAGGTTCATTATTAGCTACAATTGGTTTTGTGGCATCACTTGGTATTGAAGCATTCAGTCTTGCATCTTCATGGAATCAATTAAATGGGGCATTTGCTAAAACATTAGCTGTTGTTGATGCAATTGGCAATGTTGCATTCTCTTATGCTATTGCGTTTGGTTTGAATCCCATTGCATTAGCTATTGCTTCTGTGGCAACAGCAATTAGTATTGTTGGTAATGTGATTAAAGATGGTTTTACACCAATGAATATTTCAAGAATGGTTGGTGCAGTAGCTGGTGCAGTAATTGGAACAATGATATTGCCAGGAATTGGAACAATGTTAGGTTTTATCCTTGGTGATATGTTTGGTAAATTAATTGGTAGTTTGTTTGAAAAACAAAAGAAAATTGATTTTGGTATTCTAGTTAATAAAAAACAAGATTACGGCAATATTGAATCACCAACTGTTGATAAAGTAAGCAAAGAGAACAGAGTGTTGGCAATGTCAACAAATATGGGTGATGTTTACTATGGTAGAACACAAGGATTAAATTATGCCATAACAAAACAAGAAAAAGAATTTGTTTTAGGTGTGGCTAATACATTACAGTCAATTGGTAATGTAGTTGGTAATGTTGATAAAGCAATTGGTAACACAGAAGATTATACTCGAAATATATTTAGAAATATTGTAAATGTAATGAGACGAGTTGAAGCCAGTAGTTTTGATGCAACAAAATCAACTAGTTGGTTATTTACATCTGTTGTGAAAAATTTACAAAAAACAAATACTGATGCAGGAAAAGAAATTGGTGGTTGGTTGTCAGTATTTATTAATGCCTTTCCAAAAGAATACTCCGCCACAATAATTGATGCTTTGACTCAAAATAAAGAGTTATACAATAGTAAAACAAAAGCGATGGAAACATCCTCTGTTCTTGAAAAATTAGTATTAGAAGCTCCTATTGGTGTGCTTGGCTTTGTTCAAAGCAGATTAGAATCTATGGTTAAAAAAGGAAAAACAGTACAGCAAGTGACTGATGAGACTTTCCAAATAATTAGTGATTCTTCTGCTGGATTAAGTGTTGTCAATGAAGAATTTATTAAATTTGGTATTGTTCTTGATGCTACTGCAACAAAATTAAATGCTACAGCAAATGCAACATCTAGTTTCTCATCAAGCATTACTGGTCGAGCTGATGTTACAAATACAGCTAATTTAGTTGAAAGTATTATTAAAAAATATGATTTAAATGCTGTTATTTCAATGCAATTTGTTAGTAAATTAGGTGATGTTATCCACAGTGCATTTATGGCTAGTGGGACTGAAGCTGCAAATGTGCAAAAACAAATTGAAGCTGGAAAGATTGATGTTAGCAAAATACCGTCATCGTTGACAAAATATCCAACAATGGATGAGTTGAAAAAATATGGTACAACTGATATTTCAGGTAACATATATCAATATACAATGGATTCAGCAATTGCATCATTATCAAAAGCAATGACAGGTATTGCAGCTAAAGGATGGAAAACAATCGAAGGGAAAGGATTTCAATTAGCAACACCTGCGGCAGAATCACCATATAATCCTGTACAATCAAATGCTAAGATTTTAGCTGATTATTTTTCTAAAAACCCATCATTGACTGAAGCACAGTTAAATACGATTGCTAATACCAATTTTATTACAAGCAATTATAAAGATAAAGCATCAATTGATGCTAATCTTAAAATTAAAACAGGCGCATTACCAACTGAACTTGGTTATTTTGGAAAAGATTGGATGCAATTATCGCCAAAAGATAAATCTTATATGGCTAATGCTACCGATATGGCAACTGTGGTTAAACTATTTGTTGATGAATATAAACGTGAAAACTCATTAATAAATGGCATGTGGACTCACACCAACGCAGTGGCTAATGAACAAACAAAAATGATGACAAAAGCAATTGATTCATTAGATGTATTTATTACATCAAATAAATTAACTGGAAAGTCAGATATTATTGGTACATTAGGTTTAGCTACTTCATCAATAATGAAAACAGGTATTGATTATGGTGTTGCTGCTACATGGGATTTAACTAAAGCCGCAACAGTAGTTACCTCTGTGGCAAATAAAAATTCATTAGAAGCTAAAAAAGCATTAGATGATGCTAAAAATGCATTGGTTGTTGCAAATCAAGGTAAAGATAAGGCGTCAATAAAATCAGCACAAGCCACATTAAATAAAGAGCAAATGAACTATGATGCCAATTATGTTATTGAACTTCAAAAAGCAACACAAGAAATTCAAAATAATATGGGTCTTATTTTTGAAATGTTTGTTAATGCTGGCTCAAAGTTAAGCGATGTTGTTTCTGATGATTTTTCACAAAAAGCACAGGATTTTGTAACTGCTTTAGGTGGAATAGATAAAGCTGTTTCTGCGGTAGATAAAGCTAAAAAATATGCATTGACTGATGAAGAATATGCAAAAATGAAAGTTGATGTGGCTCAAACACGAGTTGATGCATTATTAAAACAAACAAGTTTTAAAACAATTGAAGAAGCAACTACTGCATTTAAAAATAATCCACTAGATGCAACTCTCGTAACATTAATGGGTAGTGCTTCAGATTTGAGTGATGCATTAAAGAATGCAAGTACTACAGCAAATGGATTTAAAAAATCTATATCTGATTGGGTATTAGGTAAAATGACAACAACTGTGGGTTCACCTGAATCACAATTCAATGCATCTAAAAATATTTTTGAAAGTACATTAGGTATTTTAAATAATCCTAGTTCATCAAAAACAGATATTGCTGATGCTCAATCTAAAATCACAGGTTATGCTGATACCTTTATCACAAACATTCAAAAAATGTATGGTGCAGGTGATGTAGGTGCTAATTTAGTTCAAGATGTTGTGAATAAAGTATCTAATTTAGGTGCTGTGGATTATCAAACAACAATGCTTGAAAAAACAACACAGATAGCGGATAATACTGCTAAGATGGCGGATAAGGCGACTAGTACTACAACAGATGCTGCAACAACTAAAGCATTAGATTCCGTATCAGCATTAACAACAG
>Ga0208090_1000223_pt1 | contig 10527 bp, 14 predicted proteins | sample LakMenEpi20Jul12_FD_150718 | JGI IMG/M metagenome (GOLD analysis project Ga0208090, IMG submission 150718) | Freshwater microbial communities from Lake Mendota, WI - 20JUL2012 deep hole epilimnion (SPAdes) | ecosystem: Environmental > Aquatic > Freshwater > Lake > Epilimnion/Euphotic zone ...
ATAAATGCGCCTCTTATCTTAGGATTCGTTATATTCGTGTGTTACTATTCTTATACGAAAATGAAGGCGAAGAAGATGACTCCTGGTGAATTTGTGACCCTATTAATTATGTCTTTCATGATAATGAATATTCTCTTTTCCACCTTGGATAAATGGAAGGATATTCTTCTGCGCAATGGAATTATAGAGAATTCTCTGAAATCGTTTGAGGAATGCCACATAGCCCGAGACCCTTATACGAAGGCGGCGGCAAACAAACTTGGTTTGCGTTTCCAAGATATTCTATTTTCTTATATTACAACCGATACGGAGCGGCCCGTGTTTGATAATTTCACTTTGGATATCAATACGAAAGAAACGACGCTCATCGTAGGAGAAATCGGCTCAGGTAAATCCACTATCATATCCCTTTTACTCAAATACCAAACTCCCCAGGGCGGCGAGATTTTCTTAGAAGGTGTTCCTTATTCTAGCATACCCACTGCCGATTTACGGAAACGTATTGTATATATACCTCAAAGCCCTATTCTTCTGAATCGCAGTGTCTATGATAACATCGTATATGGAATAACGCCACCGCCGCCCAAAGAAGAAGTTTCTAGCCTGATTCGTAATATGAATCTCAAGAGATTTCTGGACAATTTGCCGAAAGGCTTAGATACTTCCGTGGGTGTGCACGGAAATAAATTATCAGGTGGGCAGCGTCAGATAGTCTGGATTCTCAAGGCGATTTTGATGAATCCTGAGATTATTATTATGGACGAGCCGACGGCAGCTGTGGACGACGAGACGAAAGGGATTGTACATCATTTGCTGGAAAAGGTAGTCCAGGGCAAGACGGTCATAATGATAACCCATGACCCGTATCTTCTGAAATTTGCCAATCGTATTATTACAATGAAGGATGGGGAAGTTGTGGAGGATAGCGCGCGTCCTGTAGGGAAAAACCAAGAGCAAAAGAGATACAGACCCTATAAATAATGAATATATGCTACGAATATAAGCAAAATACACAATGTATTTGGCTTATATATGAACTTTAGAAGCAGAAGCAGTAGATTATTTACGTTGGCGGCGAGTTTTCCTTTGGCGGCGTTGGCGTCTGGATTTCCCCTTACGAGATTTACCTGCTCCTGCCCCTGGACCTCCAGTTGCTACAAGATTAAACTTAGGACCCAAATTTTCAGCAAGAGGTGTTATTCCATTTAATCTTTTAGCTGCTTGTGCTATTTCAGTCTTTTTTTTGTCAACATAATAAAGGTATGCTTGCCAAGCTCTGTTTCTTAAGATACCTTTATTAGAATTCTCTAATTTTGTAGGATTCGTATCATCTGTTAAAACTAACCTGTTGCCATACATAGGAATACCATGATTTTCTGGCTCCCCACGCGTTTCTTCAAATATAGGGATCTCATAATCATCTAAATTCGGAGAAGGTCGCAGCACACCAAACTCATCAGGAGTACACTGATAATTTTCTTTCAAACCAAATTCTTTATATTTCCATGATGAATGGCCACTCACCTTTCCCTTTGTAGGCCTTTTAGGAGCATTGCCACGCATTACCACTCCGTCCATTCTACTATACCCTAAGAAGATAACCACTTGGCAACTCCTTCCAAAACGGCGGCCGCCTCTTTTTTCGTGTATTCATCATTCACCGTTCCATCATGGGGGTCATACCAATACATACAGCCACGAGTATCAGATTCTTCTATATTGGACCACACTAGTGCCGCCCCACTTGCAGCAATTTCCTCGCCATGCTCTTTCATTTTGACCGCCAAAGAAGACAAGCCAGAGCCACGCGCACTCAGCACTTTCTCCACCGTTTCCTGGGGACACCGATGAGGGAAAAATATCGCCTCCCACTCACACGCCACCGATGTCCCATCAGACCCTCCAATAAGCGTGACATCCAACTTCTGCTCTCGCCAACGCTGCCACAACGCTCTCGGGATTTCGCACATGGTATTTGCACACAGCCAGAGGATACGCACCGGTTTCGGAGCATTGGCCACATAGGTCGCCACCATCTGCGCCTCAAAGGAATCTCGCACTCGGAAGATAACATCCCAGCGCCGCCGACCCACACTTCCTAGAAGCGACACATTACTCGTCTTTCCCATAGATTCCTGGACCACTAAGATGCTACGCCCCTTATACAGGCTCTGCGATTCTATCAGGTTGAAACGGCGTAGCCATGCCCGCTCGTCTCCGATAACTAAGAAGCGATGCGCCCGTAAAGGCGAATCAAATCCTTCCACCCGTAGTGTATCTTCTGCTCCTGCTGCGCTTACTGTTGCTGCACCGAACATAGTTACTTATACCACGTATCTTTCTCCCCCTTATTAGACGCAGTACGCAAGATGTCCCTCGCACAAAAAGCCATCGCCGGATTTTTCCTCCTGCCCCTCCTCGATGCTCCATGGCTTTTCTTACAAATGTCAGCGAGCCAGTCCATGTTCTCCAAGATACAAGGCGGCCGCGCCGTCCAAATGACCCTCTGGCCCGCCATCATAGTCTATATCGCCCTCACCTATCTCCTCCTCCAACAAACCTCCGTATGGGGCGCAGCCCTATCAGGCTCCGCCGTATACGCCGTCTATGATTTCACGAATCTCGCCGTATTCAAAGATTATACCCTACAATTCGCCATCGCCGATTCCATCTGGGGAGGCGTCTTATTCGCCCTAGCATTCACCATCCTACGCCACTTTTTTCCGCTGTGAAAAAGAGAATGTCACTGCCCTATAAAACTTATCTCATGTCCGCCATGGCAGCCAGCGTTGCGTATAAACCCTATACAGAAGTACAAGAAGGTTGGCGCGAAAAGTCCTTGGAATGTTTGAAAGGCGCAGAAGAATGCCCCACCTTATACACCTCGTGTCCCACCGCCTTTCCCTCTAGAACGGTTCAAGCGTATAGTTGGATAAAAGACCGCACGTTTTACCTGACATTCCGAGGAACACAGGGCAAAAAAGACGTTCTTGCCGATATAGACGTCCTTCGCACGTATCTGTTCCCCCAAGGAGACCGCAACATCCTCGTCCATTCAGGATTTCTCTCTTATTTTCAATGTGTAAAAGAGGATATTCTACGGAAACTAGAATCCTCCGCACACCTCTTTGACACAATCCACGTAACGGGCCATTCTCTAGGAGGAGCCATTGCCACCATTGCTGCAGGTGTTATAGGCCAGGTCATGCGCGAAGCTCCTGCACCTACCTCTGAAAAGCCCAACTCCGAAAAACCCGCCGACATCCATAAAAAACGCATTGTATGTCATACGGTCGGCTCTCCTCGTGTTGGAAATACTCATTTCGTCAAATGGTTTAACGACCATGTGGACGAGAATATGCGTATTGCCAATGACGATGACCCTGTAACACTGTTTCCCATTTCTTGCTTATACACACATGTATCTGAATCGATATGCATTGACGACCACTGTAAAGTGAAACAAATTTCGAAGGATACAAAATGGTATTGGCGTCTTTTCCAATTACCCTTTGAAATAGATTACAGAGCGCCCATATCAGACCATAGTTGTGATTTATATATTCATCGCCTGATGAAATTGGTAGCCGAGAATTAGTATTCTATACGGAACGTAGATGCTTTCTGTAGCCGCGTTTATTTTTGCCGCTTTAGCCTCAGCCCAAGACGCCATCGGCTCTACAGGATGTACTGCACCCGTCTGCGTTTTTTCTAACCCCAACCTCCGATTTGGAACGGGTGCGGAAACGTCGGTGAATTCCTACGGGCTGTTTCAGCAGCCTTGGTATTATTCACCGGCCGCCTCTTCGTGGTATAAGCTGACATTTTCAAATTATCCGCTTGATACGGCGATAGGAACAGGAACAGGTAGCACGCATTGGAGTGGCACCACAATTGCCAATCTATACTCTTTAACGCCTACTGAGGCAACCACTGATTATTCTGCGTTTGTTGTGGATAGCAGTGACGCGACGAAATCCGTTGGTCATGGAAAAATCGTCGCATCTCGGAGTTTCAACGTGGGAGGATATACCATGACCATGCAAAACACGTTTTCTTTGGGACGGAATGACAGCTTCGTAAAGATTGTTACACGTCTGATAAACAATTCTACGGCAGTGGTTCCCAATGTTATGATATGGACGGGGACACGTGACGACTTTGTGGGAATGACTGACGTGAATACAAAGACTCGCGGAAATCTGGATACGGGCTCCTTCGTCGCTATTACGTCGACTGGCCAATCTTCTCGTGCAATTATGATTACGAATACGAACGAGGGCGTTCTGTTCTATTCCGAGACCTCCGGTGTAATGACAGCATTTTCGTCGTGCTGCTCCTTTGCTAATGTTTATAATACCAACCCTCTTACATTAGCTCCTTCGACGCCTACACCGACCGATGGCTCGTATGCAGCGATTCTCCCTTTAGGAAATTTAGACATCGGTGCATCGGCGAGTATTACATGGTATTATGCGGCTGGAGCTATACAGTCTCTGGGAACAGTGGCGCAAAATGTGGCGGCAGCGCAAGTGGCTGATGCGCCTTTGCCTTCTCCTAGCATTAGCGCATCTCATTCGGCCACTGCCTCTGCCAGCGCCACTGCATCAGCCACTGCCTCTGCCAGCGCCACTGCATCAGCCACTGCATCAGCCACTGCATCATCCAAAGGCACATCCTCTTCCAAACCAACTGCATCATCCATGCCGACTTCATCGGCAACAGCCTCATCTATTCCCTCTTACACCGCCCACGCTACGGCAAGTTCTTCTCCTTCTGCAAGCGCAGAATCAACGGAAACAAGCACCTTGACGGCCACCTCTTCTCCCACTCCTACGGAAACACCCAAACCCGTGGCCAATCCCGCGTATACAATGACTCTCCAAACGAATAGCGAATTTGTGGCAAGTATGATTGCCATAAATGTCGCGACAATTATGATTACGTTTATATGCGTATGCTGTGTAGGATGCTGTGCGTTCATCGTATATAAACGCCATAAGGAAGACGAGCGTCCTCGCCCTCTAGTTTTACGCAACGTGGCACAGGCCTGGACTAGCAGCTCTGTTTAGCCTCAATCATCAAACTTCCACGCCCAGTGTAAAAGGGCTTGTCTTTGTCTAGGGCGACAGCTTAGAGCATCCGCTCCTAAACCACCACACGCCTTTTTCACAGCCCCATAATGTCTCCTGAAGTTTTTCCAGCGCTGGATTTGTATTGCATCCAGCTCTGGCAACCGCCGTCCCATCCAATACCGACAATACCATTGAAACCATCCGCGCTCGTCCGGATTTTCCTTACTGGAAAGCACCTCCCTCTTGCCCCCCAGCTTTTTGCCTCCAGGTGAATACACCCAGCCTGCCTTGCGCCATTCCGACAAAGGTAGACGAGAATCTATCTTGAAATGATTGACCTCTATCTTGCCCCCATAAGGCGCTGAAGGACAAAGCTTCCCTAATAAACCCGCCCTCCAGAACCATTCGGCGGGGAATTCCAGTAAACAATCATTCAAATACTTTCCCCCAAATGCACCTAAGGCAAGAATCTCGCCAGGAGTCAAATACGGCTCAAATCCTGGGGCAAAGTTAGTCCCAGGCTCTTCCGTTAAAACATACGAATAATCCTTCTCCATCCGATTCCATACCTTGATGGTATCACCTTTGTGAAAAGAATGTAAAGGCCGCCCTTTCGTCTTTAACACTTCGAACATATCTTCCACAGATTTCAAGGAAAGCACCCGCTTATCCATTTACTTATACCCTGACAAAAAATTGCTGCCGGCAACCCTAGCCCAAATAAGTCCCAAAATGCTTGACGCGAAGACGAACGAGCTGCTGAAGCAATGGCGGCTTAGCTTGACGGACAGAGAGCGTGCTCTCCATGACTTTGCAGCGGTTCAATTGAAGAAGTCCTTGAATCCGAATCCTTCTGATGCATCAGACGGAGACAACGGCTCCTATTTCCCCGAGAAATGCCACGCATTCAAGCAGTGGTTGAAGGGGCAGCAGCCTTTGCAGCAGCCCCAGCAGCAGAAGTCGCAGTAACCCCAACAGGAACCAATTCTATTCCCGCCCGAAGGGCGGCAAGTTCTGAAAAAGAACTCCCAGCCGACGCCAGGATTTTAGAGCAACGGTGTAAAAGAAGCCAGTCAATGACTCCGGCGTATTGTTGCTGCGCCGTCATTCTTCCAAGCACAGTCGTCGGTGAGTAAATCGCCTCCCCATATAAATTCTGAAACCTCATTTTTACTGCAAGGTCGTCCGTGACGAGACAGAAACGTGCGTCCTTATTCAGCACGAGCTCGTCCTCAATGGCTTTTTCAAAGGCGGCCACGGGAGATGCCGCGATACACTTCACGTGGTCCGTCCTCCGCACATGGACGCCGATACAAGCCCCCTCGACCATCGTCACCTGCTCTTCTAACTCTGGGACAATACGTATGCTCCGAAGCGCGGCGAGACCACGGGCCGTGGCGTTTTCCAAATCGTCGTGGAAACTGCTGTAGCTTTGGATGCGGATTTCATACTCTGCTGCAGCAGCAGCAACATGCATATCGGCGTGCGATAAGACCTGTTTGGCGCCGTTCAAATACGTTGGATGTACGTATGTAAGACCCTCGATAGACGACGGGTTAATCAGCTGCTCTAGAGAGCAGGGCATATGCCCCTTTTCCACAGGCCAAAAAAGCTCCAAGGAGGCACCGATATCTTTGGCCCAAAGCATCCCTGAAACAATGGCACGCACTCGGTTACAAAATCCGCCCTGTAGACGAAGGCAAATTTTCTTTGGACGAGTCATCTGTATCGTATAGATACAGAATTTCTTAGACCTGCGGCCTTTCTGCTTTCTGCTTCCTGCTTCCCCTGAGGATGCACCCCACGCCAGGCACTCCGGTCTAAAATTTTTTTGCTATGATCTAATATCGTATAGACTGGAAAAATTAAACAGCATCTTGTCTTCTGTGCTCAAACAGCACCCCTCGGCCGGTAGTTTCTACGTCATTTCACGTCCTCGTGTACAGCGCCAACTGTTCACCTGGAAAAGCTTAATGCCTGAAATCAAACCATACTATGCAGTCAAGTGTAATCCAGAGCCACAACTCATAAAGTGGCTGGCCCCTGAGGCTGGATTTGATTGTGCGAGTGCCAGGGAGATTCAAATCGTAAAAGAACTCGCTCCTAAATCTGACATTGTTTTTGCCAATCCGTGTAAAAAGGAAGACGATATTTATTATGCGATGAAACAAGGCGTCAAGACCACTGTTGTAGACAGTTACGAGGAGATAGATAAGTTAGACGCCTGTCGTTGGAGCGGGGATTCATTCATTCGCATTCGTGTCGATGATTCTGGGAGTAAGATGCGATTCGGCGAGAAATTCGGCGCTTCCATGAAAGACGCCGCCAACTTGGCCAAATACGCCGAATCCAAGGGCCAGGAGATTTCTGGCGTGAGTTTTCACGTGGGCTCAGGATGCGCCGCACCTTCTCAGTATACGAAGGCGATTGCGCAGGCTAATAGCTTGCTAAACACAGACCCCAAAGCAAAAACCATCGACATCGGCGGCGGATTCACAGATACGCATATAGAAGCCGCCTCAAAGGCTGTGGCCCTCGGAAAAGAGCTGCTGGCCGATGATGTCCGTCTTATTGCAGAGCCAGGGCGTTTCTTTGCGGAAACGAGCCATGACCTCTTTGTAAAAGTGATTGGCAAGAAGCCGAGTGCAAATGGCAAAGGGTTTCGCTATACGATAGACGAAAGCCTTTACGGACAATTTTCTTGTATCCCTTTTGACCACGCCCAGCCACGGTGGATTCGTATCAGCTATTGTAACCACAAAAGGAAGGCTAAGCCAGCGATTCTCTACGGTCGCACATGCGATAGCGTTGATATGATAGCATCCGCCCAAGAAGCGGAAGAGTTATGCGAAGGCGACTGGCTATGGTTTCCCAATATGGGCGCCTATACGACGGTAACAAGCACGGAATTCAACGGATTTCCGAAGCCGCCGTTGATTATCCTAGACAAGTATGCAGACGAGCAGCTACCCCCAACACAATCTTTTACACAGAGTGAATGGCCCTCTGGATTACAATATGTGAGTGCAGTCACATGTCCTACGTTTTCTTAGGCTTTAGCCTAAGCTCTAATATTCCTATCAATCCACTTGTAAATATTGTTGGTTGTAGTCGTATTATCATTCTCAAATGTCTCTATAAACTTCCGCCATTCTTCATCCGTTTCCTGCCTGTTAAGAGAAGCCAAGATATATCTACGAAACATCATACGACTTATATTGGAAGACGCTGTCTCCTGATATAATGCGAGTTTCCCCTCCAATTCACTCATTTTCTTATTTGTCTGTGCCAACTCCGCTTTCACACCTTGTATCTCAGCTAGAAGAGCATTGATGATTTCAAAATGACTGTCTACCATCGACTCTACATCTGCCTCTATCCGTGCGTCCATGCTACACGTTATACATGATAAAAAATGACGCATTTGTGCGTACAAACCATGGTCCCTGCCATGGTTAGAGCAAGACAAGCAAAAGAAAGCTTTGATGCGTTCATAGACAGACATCTGTTTAAGATAAAGGTTTTGTGGATTATCTATGTATTTGCTTCGCTAATAACTCTAGGTGCTGGTATAGGATGCGTCGTAAGGTACGGAGATAGTGTTAAAGGGTGTGCCGAGACATTGATTGCAGGTGTGTGCGGGACATTGGGCGTTGTTCTGTATTGTATTGTCTGCTGCATCATATGTGTATATGACGCCTGTAATGGAAGAAGAGTGGAGTGTTGTGGAGTTGACTACCCTTGAGACCTCCGAAAGATATTTATTGCGAATAAGTAGAATTCAAAAATGATATATGATAAGCCTATAATTTACACTTTATCACATGTGATGATTGGATTTGTAGGATATTTTTATATTGAGCTTCTCATACTCTTCTTAATATACCAATTCTCGCAACTTATCATGAACAAACGTTTCTTTTTGTTTGAATTTAAATTAAAAGAAGGAAACTCCCTTCAACATACCCTGTATAAACTAGGAGAAACGGTCGTGGGATTTGTTCTCGCCGCTTTCATACATATATTTTCCAGCGTCATTAGGTTTTTGCCTTAGATGCTTGTAGCAAACCTGCAGCCTTCTTTTTCTCCCAATGCGCCTTCCAGAATTCCTTGGAGCCGTAGGCGGGTTTGTCGGTGCTAGGAGTTTCCAGGATACGCAACTCTTTCGGAGTTGCCTCAATCTGTTTCTTGGCAGAGGTGATGATTTTCATGAGCTCGGCCGATTTTGCATAGACGTCATCGGGATTATCGTGTTTTATAATCGATAGCTCGTCTTCCGCGTGAGCCTTCGTGAGAAAGGCGGCGACGTAGTCGGTTTCCTGTTTTTCTCGCACGATATCCTTCTTACACGACGCCTCTTCCTCGGGTGGCACTTTCATGCCACGGGAGAAATACCACTGTTGAACAGATAACCAAATCTCTTCAGCAGGGGTGCGGACTTTATGAGCAGGGCGCAGAGGCGGAGGCATTCTTGCGGTTACCTTCTAACAACTGCAACACCCACTTCAATTTTTTTACGCCCATGCACCGAAATTCTTCCAGCCAATTTGGTTTCCACTGGAATCTTTCACAACTTGCGAGGTCCATGTATATGTCTTATCCTTGTCGTCAACATCCTTGATTACATCGTGAATCTTCGTTGTCACGGCATATGCGAGGGCGAGGACCGAGCCGAGTAAAATGAGAATAAATAAAAAGGCCAGGAATAATCTCCACTCCATCTACTAAGTAACGCCTAAAAAGCGGGGCTCTGTGAATAATTATAATGAAGGTCTTGGATGCAGGTTTCGTGGAGCTTCTGGATACATTTGGAGACGATTTGACGGTTGTGAATGCAGCCCGGGTTTCTTTCCATAAGGAGGTAGCGGAGATGAGCGTGAAGGATGAGAAGCTTATCAAATATTTGGCGAAACACAATCACGTGACGCCGTTTTTCCATCCGCAAGCTCGTTTCCGTCTGAAGATGCCGATATTCGTGGCTCGGGAATGGTTTCGCCATCAAATCGGATTTGCCCGCAATGAGGTGAGCCGCCGGTATGTTGACGAGCAACCCGAGTCCTATTTACCCGATATATGTCGTGCTCGTGATACGAATGTGAAGCAGGGAAGCAAGGCGACGGGTGTTCTGGAGAATGATGTAGCTGTTGCGCTGATTCGGGACAGCAATGCTAGCGCGCAAGAGACTTATGAGCGTCTTCTCGGAATGGGCGTGGCCCCGGAAGTGGCGAGGACTGTTTTGCCGCAGGGAATGTATACGGAATTCATCGAGACTGGGTCACTGGCCGCATACGCGAGGCTGTGTGGACTGCGCCTTGACCCGTCGGCACAGGCGGAGATAAGAGCTTATGCAGACGCGGTGAGAACCTTGTTGCTGGAGAAGTTTCCTGTGAGCTGGGGGGCTTTGTCATGTGAGCATTCTGAATGCCCTCAGAGCAAACCAATCGAGCGGACC
>Ga0208090_1000224_pt1 | contig 10475 bp, 8 predicted proteins | sample LakMenEpi20Jul12_FD_150718 | JGI IMG/M metagenome (GOLD analysis project Ga0208090, IMG submission 150718) | Freshwater microbial communities from Lake Mendota, WI - 20JUL2012 deep hole epilimnion (SPAdes) | ecosystem: Environmental > Aquatic > Freshwater > Lake > Epilimnion/Euphotic zone ...
TTCCGTAGCCTCGGCGAAGGAGGTGGCGGTAAATCTTCTTATAGCATCGGCGCCGCGGGCCGCGTCGCTCTACCGGGACAGAGAACCCACTTCCATTCTCAACTCAGGCTTCTCCACAGCATCGCCACCAAACCGCAAAGCACAAAACCCACCACCAATGGCATCAGGGCCGAAACCGTCGTCCATTTCCAACTGCGCGTTTCCTTGTAGATGGTGTAAAGCGTGGTCGAGCACGGATTGTGACAAAGACTGAAAAGCATCAGGCACAAGGCAGTGAGCGAAGTCCAACCGTCGGCTTCGAGGATCGCCCGCACATTGGCCGGATCAGTTTCAAACATCACGCCCGCGCCCTGACCGCCCGCTGCCCCGGTGATCAACACCGTGAGCATGAGAATCGTCGGCACGACAATTTCGTTGGCAGGAATTGCCACGATGTAAGCCAGCAAGATCACTCCCGTGAGCCCGATCAAACGCGCGAAGGGATCCGTGCCATGCACAAACCATGCGGCAATGCTTTGATCGCCAATGAACACATTCGCCGATAGCCAGATCGCCGCACCGGCAGGCAAAGCAAAAATCACCGCGCGCCACAGCACGATCAGCGTGCGGTCGATGACCGAGGTGTAAATCGTTTTCCAAAAAATCGGCGGACGGTAAGGCGGTAGCTCAAGACTGAAGGTCGATGCCTCACCGCGCAGCACCGTGCGGGCCAGCATCCACGAACTCAGCATCGCAAAACCAAAACCCAACAAGGCCACCGCCAGCACCGAGAGCGCGGCGATCGAGCCGCCCCAACCGCGCGGCGCGAGCGTGCCGATGAAGACGCCCGCCATCAGGATCTGCGTCGGCCAGCGCCCGTTGCAGAGCGAAAAGTTGTTCGTCAAAATCGCAATCAAGCGCTCGCGCGGCGAATCAATGATCCGCGTGGCCACCACCCCCGCCGCATTGCAACCCAAGCCCATCGCCATCGTCAGCGCCTGTTTGCCATGCGCACCCACGCGCTGAAACATGCGATCGAGATTGAAGGCCACGCGCGGCAAATACCCAAAATCTTCCAGCAAGGTAAAACAGGGAAAAAATATCGCCATCGGCGGCAGCATCACGCTGATCACCCACGCGGTGGCGAGGTACATGCCATCGACGAGCAAACCCTTGATCCACCACGGCGCGCCGATGGAAACGAAGAGACCCGACAGCCATGCATGACCCTTTTCGACCAGCAGCGATCCCAGCATCGCCGATGGAACATTCGCACCAACAATCGTCAGCCAAAGGATCGCACCCAGCACGGCGATCATGATCGGAAAAGCGGTGAGCGGATGCGTCAGCAATCGGTCCAGCGTCTGCTGCCACGCCAATCGCCGGTCACCCGCACTGCGCGTGACGCTGCGCTCGGCAATCCGCGCGGCCTCGCCATGAATCGACTCGGCAATCCGGTCGTGCAGGTCCTGCGGCAACTGCCATCGCAATTCCCCGGCCTCTCTCAACAGATCATTCTTGTTCTTCATGAAAAATTTTTCACCTCTCTCAAACCTGCGGAATCGTCCTTTCCTCCACCAAATTTCCAATCTCGCCCGATTGCACCGCATCGATGATTTCGCGATCACCTTCCAACAACCTCAAGGCCACCCAACGCGGTTGCGGCAATCGCGGAAACACCTCGAGCAGATCGGCTTCGACCTTGTCCAAAGCCTCCGTAAGCCCACGCACATCGAGCGGCAACTTGCGCGGCGATGGATCATCCACACGGGCCGCCATCAATGAAATCTCTTTGAGCAAATCCGCGATCCCCTCACCCGAGCGCGCCGCACACGGTACCACCGGCACACCGAGATCACGCGCCAAATTGCGTGTGTCGATCTCGATCCCATGAGCACGCGCCTCATCCATGAGATTCAGGCAAAGCACCGCTCGCCGCGTGATCTGCATGACCTGCAACACGAGGTTGAGGTTGCGCTCGATGCATGAGGCATCGACCACCATCACCGTCACATCCGGACGACCAAACAACAAAAACGATCTCGCGACCTCTTCATCCGGCGAGGCGGACAACAAGGAATAAGTCCCCGGCAAATCGATCATGCGGTATTTTTTTCCCTCGTAGGAAAATCCGCCTTCCGCCCGACCCACGGTCTTGCCCGGCCAGTTTCCCGTGTGCATGCGCAAACCCGTGAGCGCATTGAAAACCGTGGTCTTGCCAGTGTTGGGATTGCCGGCCAACGCGATGACAAAATCGCTGTCATCCACGCGCAGACCAAGCTTCTGCAAGCGACCCTGACGCGATGGACAGCTCACGCATGCTTCGCTGGGTTGATGTTCGGAAATCGGATTCATGCTTTTTGCGATGATGAAACTTCCGCCGGCCTGAGGATCAAAATCCGTTTCGCCTGCGATTCACGCAACCCGATCATCGCCCCGCGTATCAGATAACTTTTCGGGCTGCCAAAGGGGCTTGAAAATTCGCAGCGGATCTTGGTTCCCGGCACCACACCGAGATCAAGCAAGCGCGTCCGCTCGGGCCCGACACAGCTTGGCGCCAATCCATGCACAATTGCTTCGTCACCGACATGAAGATCCGACAAGCGACCCAAGCCCACGGGCAACTCATCCCCCGCATCGATGCCAATCAGATGGATCAAACCCACCGCCGCCGCAGGGATTACCACCTCACGGCCCTCGACTTTTGCGGCTACCGATCCATCGGCCAAATGCGCGATCGCATCCATCCGCGTCCCCGGCGCCAAACCCAAAGCACCCGCAAGACGAAACAAGTCCTCGGGCTCATCCTCGATGTGCGCGATGCGCGCCGGCACCCCATCGGCCCACGCCGCAAGCGATGGCAGCGGACGCTTCGGCATGATCCCCTCGCGCGTCGGGATCGGATCCCCGTGCGGATCATAACGCGGATTGTTCATGCGGTCGGCCATCGCGTTGACCTCATCCGCTTCGAGCCGGTGCTCTTCGCGATGCGCCTCACGGTGCCAGTCGACCGCCGGCTTGCCCGTCTGACGCATCAGCCAGGTTTCAAAAATTCGATGATTCCGCACGACTTGCAGCGCGTACTTTCTACCCACTTCAGAAAGCTGATGCGCATCGCCCGCCGCAACCAACAAGCCGCGTGCCCGCAACTCACCCAAGGCCGTCGCCGCTTCCTTGCGCGACTTGCCCATCGCACCCGCCAAGCTCTCGACCGTCGTGGCCCTGCCGGCCTCATCGCAATCGAAGGCATGCTTGAGGGCATCCTCGAGCAATACCCTCAAGGCGCCAGGCGCTTCTCTGGTGAATCCATCCATCACTTATCGAGATCATTGGACCGCCTCCAAGCACTTCGCAAGTGGAAACAAAAATCGCGTCACTCAGCCGACCCATCCGGCACCGGAATCGCCTCGCACACCTCGCGCCAACCGGGGAAATTCCACTGATTCGGAAAACCTCGGCACTGAATCGGTTTCACCGCCTGAATCGTACAGCTGTTGCCGTCGAGCATCACACATTCGTGATTGTCCTTCTCAATCAACGAAAGCCCCCTGCGGTTGCTGCGCAAGCGGGTGAATCGCGCGATGAATTCTGCTTCACCGAGCTTGAGAAACTTGGCGATCGCCGCGACCTCGTCTTCTTCGAGCCGCACATCGCCGGGCCACTTGCAACACGCCGCACAGCGCTGACACACATAGCGCACGCCCTTTTCCAGCGAGGTCACGCGGTTGACCACGCTGCCGTGCGATGACAAATCACGCTCAATCATAATTCATCAAGGTAGTGCGGTCTCGCCGAGACCGCATCTTGCCGCGCGATGAAAATTTCTAGCTGACTCATGATTCACCAAGATAACGCGCCTCGCCGAGACCGCATGATTCGTTTTCAGATTCGTTGATAATAATCATTCACCCGCCCGAGGAACCAGCGCCACTTCTTGCCGGGCTTGCCATTATCGAGCAAAAAGTGCGGGCAATTCTTGTTGGCCGGATTCCTCCCCTTTCTCGGCCAGTGGTAATGCGGCACGACATGACGCAACGAAATCCCCTGCTTCTTCATCAGGATCGCCGTGAGTTTCGCCGTCCGCTCAATCGTCGCCCTGCGACTGCTGCCGCGGTGCTCGCACATTTCGATGCCGATCGAGAGACGATTTCCCGGGCCATGGAAATCCGCATGCTCGCCCTGCTCGCTGATCGGCATGTGCTGGATCGCCTCGCGGTCATCGACGGTGAAGTGCCAAATGAGATAACCAATGCGGTTGCCGGTTTTGGTCTTCGGCGATCGCAGCGCGCCACGCTTGAGCGCGATCGAATGCTGATTGGCATCCGCGCGGTAATTCTGCGTGCTGTGAATCGTGATGTACCGCGGCCGCATCGGCCTCACGACCTTGCGGCCATGGCGCCCGCGCGGGACCATGTCGGCACGAAGATTCACCTCGCGATACATCCGCGAAACCGAAGTCTTGCCTGCTGATGATGACACCGACCTTCCCTCACGCCCACCACCAGGCGGCCCGACGCGATGGCACTGGAGGCTCATCGCCACCGGCAGCATGACCGCCATGATGCAGAGAAAGCGTTTCACGCAACACAACTAGCATAGGCACCGATCACAGAGGAAACGGAAATTTCCTCCATCGTGGCCGACCCGCGACAGCCATTTGCTCTTGGCTCAGGCCCGCCAATCGCCAAACTCGCCGCGCATGAGGCTCTTCGACACGCTCACCCGCACCGAACGCGAACTCCGGCCGATCGACGGCTCGACCTTCTGTTTCTACTGCTGCGGGCCCACGGTTTACGGACCCGCCCACATCGGCAACTTCCGCACCTTCGTGCTCCAGGATGTCCTACGCCGCACGCTCGAAACTGGCGGCACCCGCACGATGCATGTGCGCAACATCACCGATGTCGACGACAAGACGATCCGCGATTCGCAAAAGGCCGGACAATCGCTCCCCGATTTCACCCGCGGCTGGACGGAAAAATTCCACGCCGATTGCGAAAAGCTCGGACTCCTCCCGCCGCATGTCGAACCGGGCGCGGTCGATCACATCCCACAGCAAATCGCGATGATCGATGAGCTGATGAAAAAAGGTCACGCCTACCTGTCCGACGACGGCTCGGTCTATTTCAACATCGCATCCTTCCCCGGCTATGGCGCGCTCTCGCATCTCGAACACCGCGAACTCGAACTCGGCAAAACCCAAAACACCCGCGCCAGCTCGGATGAGTACGACAAGGAAAACCTCTCGGACTTCGTGCTGTGGAAAGCACGCCGACCCGAGGACGGCATCAATTTCTGGCCATCCCCATGGGGCGACGGCCGGCCCGGCTGGCACCTTGAGTGCTCGGCAATGATCAAGGAATACCTCGGCGATTCGTTCGACCTCCACTCGGGCGGTGTTGATCTGGTTTTTCCCCACCACGAAAACGAAATCGCCCAAAGCACCTGCTCCTGCGGCGGCAAGTTCGCCGCGCATTGGTTTCACATCACCCACCTGCTCGTCGATGGCGGCAAGATGTCGAAATCGCTCGGCAACCTCTACACCATCGACGATCTCGAAAAACGCGGCTTCACCGCGATGGAGGTGCGCTATGTCCTCATCGGCGGACACTACCGCAAGCAACTCAACTTCACCCTCGATTCCCTCAGCGCCGCGCACGAAGCCCTCGCAAAAATTGCCAAAGGTGCCCGCTCGCTCGCCACTAGAGCCGGCGACGAAGTGACGCTGAGCTCGGTCGACTTCGGACCTTTCCAAGCGGCATGGGATTCGCTCAACGACGACCTCAACACCCCCGCCGCCCTCGGTGGAATTTTCACCGGACTCAAAGCCTCCACCGACCTCCAAGGCAAGGACGCCGCCGCCGCGCTCGCCGCGCTCAACCGTATCCTCCGCGCCCTCGGCCTCACTCTTCCAGAGTCGAACGAAAAGGAATCCGCCGATGTCCCTGATGATATCCGCGCGCTCGCCGAAACCCGCTGGCAAGCACGCAGCGCCAAAAACTGGGCCGAGTCCGACCGCCTCCGCGACGAACTCGCCAAGCTCGGCTGGCAAGTCAAAGACGGCAAAGAAGGGTACACGTTGGAAGAACATCGATAACAACGGTAGGGCGACGCGGCCCCGCGGCGCCGACTCTATAAGAAAGATTTACCGCCACCTCCTTCGCCGAGGCTACGGAAGGTCAAGAAGGCGCTTCTTCAAGGTAGCGCGGTCTCGCCGAGACCGCATCATCGATAACAACGGTAGGGCGACGCGGCCCCGCGGCGCCGATTCTGCAAGAAAGATTTACCGCCACCTCCTTCGCCGAGGCTACGGAAGGTCAAGAAGACGCGAAGGTCGCCAAGGGGCGCGGAGGTTGAGAAAGGGTTATTGGTTATTTGTTAGAGGTTATTGGAAAGAACAAGAAGCTGATCCATCCACGATCTACGATCTACGATCTACAATCTCTCTCTGCGCCCTCTTCCCCTTCGATTTTTCAATGTTGGATGTTCACTCCGCCATCTACACCACCTTGAAGACCTTAATCGCTGTCGCTTTCTTGATAATTTTTTTACCCTGCTTCTTCACAGCCGTGATGGTCACTGTGTAAGTCCCCTTCTTTTTCGGCTTTCCTGAAATCACGCCTGTATTTTTATTAATTGATAGTCCTGGCGGCAGCCCCTTTGCAGAGAAAGTCTTGGCACCAAAGTCGGTAGTAACCGCATACTTCACCATCAACTTTTTCAGACCGATTTGCTGCTCAGCCATATTGCTAGTGATGATATCTACGCGGGTATCAATCGTGACATAGCCTGTGATAGCCTCGCCCGTCAGACCGTGTAGGACGCAGGGACATGATAAAGCAAACGCTAAGATGATCTGTCGTATGATGAAGTTCATAATCTTTTAGTGTTGGTGTTTGTTGAAACTGATCGACATCAGAGATGCCCAGTCAACTTGAATTATTTTCTTTGTAATTAATTAAGTATGAGTCAGCTAAATTCAGAGAAGATGTGACTGATTTTAATTTTCCGCATTCATCCTTTTGAGAAAGTCCATCTAAATGATCTACTTACTAAAACTAACCACAGAACTTTCATGAAATCTGATCCTAACAGAATGAATTTATTTTGGATAGAATTGAATAATCATGACAATGGGCGAAGATAATTATTTTTTGCATTATTCTAATGACTTAGTGCATTCTCCCACAATTGATCGTAATCTCTTTTCGTTTTAGAGCATTTAAATTCCACACCATGGATACGAGGGTCTTTGTCACCAAAAAATTTGACTAATGGCATATTTTTATTTCTGCCCTTTTTACTCATACGCGCAAAATTTCTCGATCTTTGCACAAGCAGCCAACGCATGCCGATCTCAACTTGACTGAGCCCAACTCCAATAAAAGTTAGAGGATATAGCATGAATCTTGTGACCCAATTATCAGCAGGATGAGTAATTTTCGAAGACCAAGACTTTTCATCAAAAAGAGCCAACTCACTTATTAATTTTCTATATTTATCATTTCCTTGAAGATTACCCGCGACTTCATTCTCCCATGCCTTGAATTGGTTGAATGCATAAAAATACGATGGAGGCAAAAAGCCATAATCTCGCATGCCCAAAACCAAACTTTCAGGACGACCCACATGACCGTGTGGATGCCAAACCGTTGATAGATTGCTGGTTGATTTGCAAATGAAACGATCGTAGAGCAGCCTGGTCTTGCTAACACTGATTGATTCTTTTTTTGATTTTTTTAGTATTTTATTATTCCTATCGACTACAAATTTGCATTCTGGTTTCAATTGTTCATATGCCAGCGAATCAAAATTGAGAGAGATTAAATGAATAGGTGAATTGGAGAGGCTTTCGCAAAGAATATTGTTCTCGTATTTTTTTGATTGGATCAATTCCCGACTCTTACTATTTAATACCTTGCAAACTTTTATCTTCAAAAATTGTTCAGCCTTAGAGGCCATAATGGATTTTTTATATGCTAGATCTATAGCCATTCTTTCCCATTGCATGACAGAATCAATTGATGAGACGTGAGAAATTTTAGAACGAGATTTTTCATTTACTTTTTGAAGCAACGCTGACCAAGAACTGAGTGGAGAATCCGCTTGCCCTGATACTTGACGATGGAATCCTGTTCCCACTACAACTATCTGTGGAATATTCGGTTTTTGATTTTTTTCTAACATCATTCAAATTGATTATCTACCGTGTATGGATGTCTAATATTCATCTTTATTTTTTCAGCCGCTTCGCTCCTGCTGCTCTAGGGGGATAAACTGCGGGCAACCCGGAATCCGCGATTATAGTGTCTCCCATTAGGCTCTGCTCTATCGCGATCCGAAGCGCGGCATTCGTATGCCATGCTGTCGCCAGTACCGCCTTCGCCCCAGCTACCGCCGCGCAACACGCGCATTGAGCCTGAAGCGGCCCCTGTGGGATTTGTTGTACCATTCGAATAAGTTTCGTAACCATACCAGTCCCAACACCACTCGGCAGCATTACCTGCCATGTCGTGCAGGCCGAAGCTGTTTGCTACAAAGGCTCCCACAGGAGAGGTGTAGGGCGCAGAACCCGAAGAATAGGTTGGGTGATATGTGTTACCGAACGATAAGTTGTAACTTTGATAATTTCTAAAACCTGCATAATAATTTGCTTCATTGAAACTGATCGTATCCGTGCCCCATGGGAAACGTTTGCCGCTCAGACCTCCTCGTGCTGCTTTCTCCCACTCCGCTTCGGTCGGCAGGCGGTAGCCGTTCGCATTCCAATTTACTATCGGAGTCGTTGTTCCAGTTTTCATCACCACGCCACTTACCATATAGCATGGTGTAAGCCCTTCCTTTTGACTGCGGGCATTGCACCACTTGACTGCGTCGTACCAATTAGTGCCCTGCACAGGATGGTTGGGGGCTTTTCCACTGCCTTCATAGAGATCAGTGTAGCCATTTAACAGACCCCATGTCCGCACCTCGTCCCAGAGTGCCTTGGTAACTTCGTACTTACCAATGTAGTAAAACGTACTCATATTGACAGCCACAGGAGGCGCGTCGGCATCTGTGTCATCACTAGTGCGCCCCATCATGAAACTACTAGGCGGGATAAGTGAGCTGAAATCTACTGTCGCCAAAGTCGAGTCTACCGTTCCTGCAGCATTGCTTACTCTTACCCAATAGATGGCGGTGCTGGATAACGCAGGCGTGGTGAAACTCGGCGAGTCTACACCCACAGGAGAAGATACCCAGGAATCTACGAAACGATACCATTGATAACTCAATGGACCCGGCCCAATAGCTGTGACTGTAAATGTGGCTGTGGCATCAGATTCTCTCGTTAAAGAGCTTGGTTGGGTCACGATGCTAGGACGAACTGCAATGGAGGATAGCGACGAATCAACACTTCCAACGGCATTACTTACTCGTACCCAATAAGTTGCTGTGTCGGTCAACGCGGGTGTTGTAAAATTTGTTGCATTTGTGCCGACGGGAATTGAGGTATCTCCCACACTACCCTGATACCACTGATAGCTAAGAGGGGTGGAACCATTTGCCGCTACAGACAGCGACGCTGTGCTTCCTGCACTAATGTTCGGCGAAATGGGCTGAGTGGTAATCTTAGGCCGTACCGATATCGTGGATAAACCCGAATCGACACTCCCCAAAGAATTGTATACTCGAACCCAATAACTCGCCGTATTAGTCAGCGCTGGAGTGGTGAAGATGGATGAATTACTACCTACCGGATTAGTGGTCACTCCAGGTGCTCCTTGGTACCATTGATACCATATCGGCGTCGGACCACTTGCTGCAACAGACAGCGTCGCCGTGGATCCCGAGTCGATCGTGGGAGAAGCGGGCTGTGTTGTAATGCCTGGCAGCACCGATATGGTCGACAGTGTGGAATCCACAGTTCCCACGGCATTCGAAACCCGAACCCAATAGGTAACCTTGTCAGTAATGGTAGGCGTGGTGAAACTTGATGAATTTGCTCCCACTGGATTTGTAGTTACTCCCAACGCACCTTGATACCACTGGTAGTTCAATGGCGCAGAGCCATTTGCCACAACTGTCAGTGTTGCGGTAGAACCAGAATTAATCGTAGGAGACCCCGGTTGGGCTGTAATGCTTGGACGAACTGAAATAGTGGACAACGTAGAATTTACGCTACCTGCCGCATTCGAAACTCGAACCCAATACGTCGCCGAATCCATCAACGCAGGCGTGGTGAAGCTCGATGAATTGGTTCCCACTGAGGTCGTTGTCACTCCTACCGCACCTCGATACCATTGATAGGTGATGGGTGTGGGGCCACTCGCCACAACTGTCAGCGTTGTGGTAGCACCAGAGTTAATCGTAGGAGATCCCGGTTGCGTTGTAATGCTTGGGCAAACCGAGATCGTGGACGATGCGGAATCCACGCTACCGGCACTGTTACTCACCCGCACCCAGTACGTTGTGTTACTCGACAATGCAGGCGTGGTGAAACTCGATGAATTGGT
>Ga0208090_1000226_pt1 | contig 10326 bp, 9 predicted proteins | sample LakMenEpi20Jul12_FD_150718 | JGI IMG/M metagenome (GOLD analysis project Ga0208090, IMG submission 150718) | Freshwater microbial communities from Lake Mendota, WI - 20JUL2012 deep hole epilimnion (SPAdes) | ecosystem: Environmental > Aquatic > Freshwater > Lake > Epilimnion/Euphotic zone ...
GACACCAGCGCCACAGGCGCACAGCGAACGGGACGCCAGCGCTCCCTTTTTTAAACAGTCGGCGCCGCGAGGCCGCGTCGCCCTACCTGAATGATTTTATCATTTAATTTGACCAGTCTGACCAGTCGATTTATGTTTCAAAGCATGAAGACGATCGCTGCCTATGAGGCCAAGTCGAAATTCTCCGAAATTCTGCGCGACGCGGCTGCAGGAGAGACTTTTGTCATCACCCGCAATGGTCAACGCATGGCCGAGTTGCGTCCTTGCTCACCAGTCACCAAGCAACGCAAGCGGGGCATGATGAAGAAAGCATTTGGACCGGTTCCGGCGGACTTCAACGAACCCCTTGCCGACTTTGCGGACTATCAATGAGACTGCTCTTGGACACCTGTGCGCTGCTTTGGTTTTTGCGCAATGACGCGGAACTCTCCGAGAGCGCAGCTGTGGCCATTGAGGACCCAGCCAACGAGGTGTTTGTGAGCGTCGTCAGCATCTGGGAAATTGCGATCAAGGCAGGCCTGGGCAAGATAAAGGTCCCGAATGATTTTGAAAACGGCTTGGAGGAGAAACTGACGCGGGATGGTTTCACACTTCTCCCTATGAATTACCGTCATGCGGCCGGTGTGTTATCGCTACCACGCTTTCATGCCGATCCATTCGACCGACTGCTGATCAGCCAATGCCGCGCGGAGAAACTGGTTGCGGTCACCAACGACTCCCATTGGTCGGCAGCGCCATACGGGCTCCGGGTGCTGTGGTGAATGCAGATGGCAGCCCATGTGCCGCCGGGGGGACTCGAACCCCCACGAGGGTTGCCCCTCAACGGATTTTAAGTCCGTGGCGTCTACCATTCCGCCACGGCGGCATTCATGCGCGCCACGAAGTAAACGCCATCACCACACCCGCCGTCCAGCCTCGCTTTTCATTGTTCCGCAATACGCGGCAAGCAAGACGAACAAATGCCCGATCATTCGTTTCGCCTTGAAAAACATCCCATTCACACCAATCATTTCGCCGACCCAATTCCTTGGAGGGGTGGTAGAGTGGTCGATTGCGCCGGTCTTGAAAACCGGAGGGCCGCAAGGTCCCGTGGGTTCGAATCCCACCCCCTCCGCCATTTTTTTTTTCACCCAACATTTATCTCTCCATTAAGGAGAATTTACCCTTAGAGGGGGTGGGATGAGGACCCCTCCGGAGCGAAGCGGAGGACTGGGTTTGAAAGCAGCGGGAGCTTTAGCGACCGATCACATCAAGCGAGCAACGCGAGCCCAATTGGCTTGGCCGGAGCAACGCGTAGGCAATCCCACCCCCTCCGCCATTCTTCGCTTCCGTGCCGGAAGCTACGAATGGCAAGCCATAGAAAAAGCGAATGAAAGCGAAGAATGCCCTTCGTAGCTTTAGCGAAGAAGGGCTGGTGGTTGAATAAATCGACATCTGTCGGGGGTTAACATGCAGAACCCATGCACTACGCATACATTCTTCAGTCGATATCACATCCGGAGAGATTTTATTACGGTAGCACTTCGAATCTCAAAAAGCGTCTCATCGTTCATAATGCGGGAGGAAACATCTCCACTCAGCCGCTTCTCCCTTGGAGAGTCGCTTGGTATGGTGGCTTTCCAAATAAACAAATCGCTACCAATTTTGAACGATACCTGAAGACGGCATCCGGCAAAGCTTTCGCAAGGAAGCGACTGCTTTGCACGGATTAGAGACCCGATATCCCTCGGAAGCCCGGCGAAAGGTAGATTGGCTTGGCCGGAGCAAAGCGCAGGCAATCCCACCTTGATGAGGGTCGCTGGGTTCAATGGATTTTCATTGGCATGCGGCGACCGTTGATCGCCGCCACAGGGGGGCAAAGGAGGATAAGTCGTTTGTCACTTTGTCATCTTGCTTGCGGAAGATTAGAGATCAGAGGGCTTCAATCCGGTGTGTTTCGCGATTCTGGCCAGCATCCGAGGTCCGATCTCATCTGAATCATGAAACGCAAATGTGAAATCTGGAAAGCCGGGATGCTCAAGGATTCGATGGGATCCTTTGCCTTCGCGCTTCAGAGACCAACCGATTCCCAAAAGCGCCCGATACAGCGTGCGCGCCTTGCAGGAACCCCACTCGCTCATGCCGCAACAGTGAATACTTTTTCCAGTTCTGTGGCCACTTCCCCATGATCAAGGCGATCCGCCAGAATCCGTAGCACGAGGGCTTCCACTCTCGCGATTGCTTCTGCCTGCGTGGCACCATAGGCCAGAGCCCCAGAAATCACCGGGGCTTCGGCAATCCAACGCCCATCGTTTTCTTGTTCCACTTCAATGATCACAAGTGCATCTTACTCAGCACGATTCCCGGTGCAATCGGAATTTTGTATTCAATGGTTCAATCAAACCGCTTGGGGATGGCGCGCTTCGCCCAGCATGTTCGGGCTATTTGGCAGCAGCTTGATCCCACAGGATGCGAGCAAGCTGGCGAGTGTGAATTCCAGCACTCCAATCAATTCGACTCCGATTGCATGACAGGAGTCTCGAAGCCCACGGTTCCCTCGTGTGCGAGCCTTGGATTTTTCATTGGCATGCGGCGACCGTTGATCGCCGCTACGCAAAAGAGGCGGACCCTTAAAGGACCGCCTCTTTGTTTGAATTGTTTGTTCTGTCTCAGACAGCCAGCGGATCAGATCCGGCGGCGGCGAAGGAGACCGAGGACACCAAATGCACCAAGAAGGGCAGCGGATGGCTCGGGGACAGCCGACATTTTAAGTGTAACATATGTGTCTTCTACAGTACCCAATCCGGAAGCATTGCCGGTGTAGGAGCCGATAGAACCGATGATGGGAGCATTGACAGGGTTAGCAGAATATGTGTTTTCAACAGGATTATCGTCAGCAATTGTACCAATCAAAACTAGCGCAAATTGCGATGCTGCAGTCGCAGCAGCCAAGCTAGAAGCGTTGGTAATGATTGAGTAAATAGAGCGACCAAGCAGGGCGTTACCAACAGTTATATTGCCAGCACTAGTGGCTTCAGATTGTTCAGCATAACCTGCATATAAACCATCAAGAGTTGTGCTGTAGGAACCAGGCGCAAGAGATGTTACAGTAGTAAAATTACTAAGCTGTGCGTAAAGCTCAGGTATAGTGTCAATGTCAGTGACGTCGATCACAGCAGAGAAATATCCAATGGTCACGATGCCCCCATTCATCAGGTTGTTGCTTGCGTCAGCGTACAGAGTATCGCCGATGCCATTAACAACGTTGCTGATAATAAAACTTGCAGCGTTTGAGTTCATGGAACCACTCAGCAGAGTGAGCGCCGATAGTATTGCTATTTTGTTTTTCATTTGCTTGGGTATGTGTTGGTGAACGAGATAGAAAATCAGTAATGGGGGATAATGTTAAAGACTGGAATAAGAAGTGGGTACATCAAGAGTGACAACTTTGGCGGATCCTTTGCGCTGAATGAATACCGAAGCAGGAAGCGCCACATCAACTGAGACAGCACCCGTGTTGTTAACCCCAGTCGTTGTGGTACACCAGCCGGCAGGAGCGCTTGTTTTATACCAATATTTCGTATATCCAGATCCGCTGCGCACCCAAACAATGTCAGCGTTGGTCGCACTTAGAGATCCTGCGATATCACCTTGGAGGCCAGCTGTGAATAAAGTCAGTCCACTAGGCGGGTTAATGCTAATCAGGTTCAAACCAGTTCCGAGGAGAATATTTGACCCCGTTTTTTTAACCTCCCCTGTCAAAACTAAGTCCTTAGCCGTGCCTTTCTTTTCAATCATGATGCCATCAATCGAAATAAGTGGCACATCTGCGGTGACAGCTCCTGTGTTATTTAGACCGGTGGTTGTTGTGCACCATCCGGCTGGAGAGCTTGTCTTGTACCAGTATTTGATGTAGGTGCCAGGCCCTGTTGGCACCCATACTTTGTCGGCGTTGGTGGCGCTAAGAGAACCAGCAAGAAAACCCACCGGGAAAGTCTCTTGAAGGGTCGGCGCGATGCGAATTGCATAGGCGTTACCAATAGCCAGACCCGTCACAGTGGCTGGAAGGGTGATGCTGTTTTGACTCCAAGTCACAAACTCTTGAACCGTACCAGCGGCAGTGCCTGATGTGACTTCGAGAATATAGGTCTTGTTGGCGGTAAGGGCTGTGGAGAAGTCAACAGCTGAGTCCGACAGGACCGCGCCCGATACCCCAGTGAGCGAGCCACTCGCAACAACCGGCTTCAGCACATTGAAACCAACAAGGTTGGTCGTGTTGGCGGCCAATGTCTGCGTCGTATACCCCACCGGAGTCGTGTAAGCAGTTTGCGCATTGGCCAAGCCGCATGCAGCGGCAGCGAGGAGTGAGATGGTAAATTGAGTTTTCATGAACAATTGAATATGTGGTTCAGAAGAAAGTGGCTTATGGGATTTTTGAGATTTGTTGGTTTTTTGATGCTTTTACTTCAGTTGCACGTCTTCCAGTGGAGCTTCGTACAATTGAATTAATTACATCTGAATGAATAAAACACCCAAAGTGGCCTCGCTTCAAGGAAAATTTGCGAAACTTGAGAAAAAAGACAAGGGATGAGATTTTAAATGCAAATGATTGATTTTCAATGAGTTGAGTGCCGGATCGGGGTCGGCCGATTGAAAATAGGGGTTGGGAGGGCGTATTTTGAGAGGGTTTTAGGCCACATGCGGTCTCGGCGAGACCGCGCTACCTTGGGATTCGGCGCCGCGGGCCGCATCGCCCTACCGGTGGAACCTTGTGCGGTTTCGGCGAGACCGCGCTACCTTGGGATTCGGCGCCGCGGGCCGCGTCGGCCTACCGGTAAAAGAGACAAGACTTCAAGAAACAAGATTCAAGAGAAGAAGGGGCGAATTCATTGGCGGGGAAGAGCTTGGGACAGGATGTTCCAAGGACGGACTGGGACTGGAAGTCCCAGCTACGATAAGAAGGAGGCAAAAGAGGACGCGACCCCTTTCACGCGGACCTTTGGGACAAAGGTCCCTGCCATGATTCGGCGCTGCGAGGCCGCATCGCCCTACCAAGTTGAAACTTATCCATTCAATCCCGCGCGGATGAGCAGTGGCTCGAGCTCGGGGTCGCGGCCCATGAAGCGGCGGTAGAGTTCCTCGGCGGGCGCGGCGTTGCCTTGGCTCAGGACATGTTCGCGGAACGAGCGGCCGGTTTCGGGGTTGAGTACCCCTTCGTTTTGGAAGCGCGTGAAGGCATCGGCGTCGAGCACCTCGGCCCATTTGTAGGAGTAATAACCCGCCGCGTAGCCGGTTGCGCTCGAGAACAAATGCCCGAAGCGCCGCAGCATCGACGGCGTCTCGGTCTTGAGTGGCGCGCGGTAGTCCTTGAGGATCTCGCGATCGACCGCATCGAGTTCGCCGCCAAGCCAGCGCGTGTAATGGATGTGCAGTTCGAGATCGAGTTTCGCAAAGGAGAGTTGACGCATGAAAGCAGTGGCGCTGAGGTAATTTCGCGCGGCGATCATCTTGGCAAACAGCTCTTCGGGGATCGCTTCGCCGGTTTCAAAATGACGCGCAAAGAGGTCGAGCGATTCGCGGTCCCAGCAAAAGTTTTCCATGATCTGCGAGGGAAGTTCGACGAAGTCCCACGCGACATTGGTTCCCGCGAGCGAGCGGACCGGCACCTCGCTAAGCATGCCGTGCAGAAGGTGGCCGAACTCGTGGAAAATCGTCTCGACCTCGCCGTGCGTGAGCAATGCCGGCTTGCCGTCGACCGGCGGGCTCATGTTGCCAACGATCAGGCCAAGATGCGGCTCGCCTGGGTGGCCGGTGTGCAGCGAGTTCATCCACGCACCGCCGCGCTTCGATTCGCGCGGATGCCAGTCGGCATAAAACGATCCGAGATGGGCGCCGCTGTCAGAGTCGTGAATTTCATAAAACGAAACTTCCGGGTGCCAGACTTCGATTTTGGATGATGCTTCACCGCTTTCGTTGAAAACCGTTTCGCATTGGCGGATGGTGATGCCAAAGAGTCGCGAAGCGATTTCGAACATCCCTGCCATGACCCCATCGACCGGGAAATAGGGACGCAGTGCTTCATCATCGAGATCGTAGTTTTCCTTGCGTTGGAGTTCGGCCCAATACGCGGTTTCCCACGGCTGTAAGGCATCGACGGCTTCACCGGTTTTCGCCGCCTTGTACTGCGCGAGTTGGCGGAACTCCGCATGATAAGCCGGCACGATCCGCGCGTGGAGTTTCTCGATGAAGGAAAGCGCAGCCTCGCCCGATCCGGCCATGCGGCGCAGCAGGGTGAGATCGGCGAAATGTCCATGACCCAGCAGCACCGCCTTTTCATGTCGCAATCCAAGAATGCGCCAGACGAGCGGCGTGTTGTCATATTCACCATAACCGCCGACGCGGCTCGATGCCTCCCACACCTGATGCCGGATCGCATCGTCGTGCAGGTGCTGCATGATCGGAAACATCGATGGAAACTGCAGTGTGAAACGCCATGCGGGCTGATCCGCGAGCCCCTTGGCCTTCGCATTGGCGGCCGCCGCGGCCTTGGCTGACTCGGGCAGGCCGGCAAGCTTAGACTCATCGGTGATGACCAAATCCCACGCGTTGGTCGAATCCAACACATGCTCGGAGTACTGCTTCGTGAGCGTCGAAAGCTCGGCCTCGATCGCCGCGATGCGTTCCTTTTCGGTAGGTGGCAGATCAGCGCCGGACTGACGAAAATCGACGAGCGTTTCATCAACAAAGCGTTTTCTCACCGCATCGAGCTTCGCGGCATCAGCACTTTCACCAAAGGCCTTGAGCACTTCCCAGAGTCGACCGTTGAGCGGAATCGACGCGTAAAAATCCGTGACCTCCGGCAGCATCCTGTTGAGCGCCTCGCGTTGCGCGGGGTTGTCGCACACCGAGTCGAGATGATTCAAACGGCCCCAGCCGCGACCGAGTTCTTCGGTCGCATTTTCAAGCGCGAGAAATGTCGATTCATAGGTCAGCGCCGAAGGATCCTGATCGCAAATCGCCTCGATCGCATGCTTTGCGAGCGAGAGCGCATGGCGGATATCGGGCTCGACCGCCTCGGGCACAAGCGTCGACCAACGAACATGAAAATCGGGAGATAGGAATGGATGCATGAGCGAAGGATTAGTGGAATTTTTTCACAAAATCATTGGGCGAAATCGCTTTGATGGGTGATCGGCGGTAATCGCGCAGATTGCGGGTGATGATCAGATCTGCGCCCCATGATTCCGCCGCCGCGACTTGGAGCGCGTCTTCGAGATCGGTCATTGGCAGATCGAGCGCGCGGCGCCCTTCGTTCTTTCCCACCGGTGCGACATCGACGATTTGCATCAGTCCGCGCAGAAAGGGTCGGGCATTTTTGAGCAGATAGGCGCAATTGGCGAGCGAGTGGCTTGCGACAGCGGCCTTGCCACCGGCCTCGACCCATTTCAAGACCGCGGCGCTCGCCTGCACATGCGGTTCACGCCCAAGCGCCACATCGAGCAAGACATCCGTATCGATCAGCAGCTTCATCCGCGGATGTACTTCGCACGCAACGCTTTGCGGATCAAATCGTCGCCGCTATCCCCTTTCGCCGGCTCACGCAGGCTCGCGACACCCGTCATTTTATCGACAATCCCCTGCCGCGCATGGCCACCCTCCTCGCGCAGCAGCCCTTCGATCAGGCCCGATACCGTCGTGTCCCTGCGCTTGGCGGTTTTCCTCGCGAGCGCGTGCACCTTCGGATCGATGGTGATGGTGATGCGGCTTTTCATGAGTATGTACTTAAGATCATTCGTGCATACTGTCAAGTGACGGGATCAACGGCCTCAGGCGCCGCATGCGTCGGCAGCGGCCGCACGAGGTTGTTTTGCAACGGGAAGACGCGCTCGACGATGTTGGGAGCGATCTCCTGCGATTGCGCGTAGGCATCGCGGATCATTTCCATCTTGGCATCGAGGTTGTCGATGTAATGCAGCGCAAAAGCCTCGGGCGTGCGTGGCAGCACGGGCGAGCCAAACTGATGCTCGCCATGGTGACTGCCGATCAGGTGCAGGAGGTGCAGGCGAATTTCGTCGGAGGCGGGCTTGAGGTCCGCCCATGCCATTGCCTCATCGGATTCCATCAGATCGCGCCAGAGTTTGTTGGCGATTTCGATGCCGAGCGGGATGTGGCCCATCAGTTCGCCCGCGAGAGTGAAGGTTTGCGTGAAACCATGCTCAGGGTAGGTGTTTTCCCACAATTTCCCGCAATCGTGAAACAGCACGCCGGCAAGCATCAAGTCGCGGTTGAGCTCGGGATACACGCCGCAGATCGCATCGGCCGCGCGCATCATTTGGGCGACATGCTCGACCAGTCCGCCGCGACGCGCGTGGTGGTTTTTGCGCGCCGCCGCCGTGCGACGGAAGCGGTCACCCATTTGTTCGAGAAAGATCCGGCACAGCGCATTCAGCCGCGGCTCGGTGATGCTTGAGCAAAAACTTTGGATCACCACAAAGTCCGCGTCCTGACGCCGACGCAGGTCCGCATCGCCTGCGTAAAAATCCGCAAGCGCCGCCTCATCCGGCACATGGAATTCCAGCTCCTTGGCATCCACGCCGTAAGAACTTTGCGTCCAGCGCGCCTCGAGCCGCAGCACCGCCGATTCCTTGAGCGACTCCGCGTCGTGATAGACCGGCGAATCCGACCAAAGCTTGAATGACATTTTCCCCGTCGAGTCGGCAAAGGTCATTTCCAAGTACGGCTTGCCGGTCTTGGCGACGCGGGTCGAGCGGCTTTGCAACTGCGCGATGACGGCGGCCTGCACCGGAGTCGTGCCGGCGCATTCCCTGAGGGCGGCGATTGAGAGCGATGTCACGTCACGCATCATGCACCGGATACGAATGCTGTCACGGAATCGTTTGTCGCAGCGTGCACAAATGCGCTCACTCGTGACGCAGTGCTTCGATCGGATCCAGCGATGCCGCGCGGCGGGGCAGCGAGCGACGCCTGCACCGAGAAGTCGATGGGTTTGGAAAAAGCCGCAAGCTGGCGAGCCGAATCCTTTTGCGGCGACACCACCGGAAATCCCGCGTTGTTGATCGATGCCTTCGGCGGCTCGGTCCCTTCGCGGGGCTTGCTGTTAGAAATCGAGGTAAATCTCGGTGCGGCGGTTGACCTTGCGGCCGTCGGGATTGTCGATGCCACTCTCGGTCACATTCGGTCTGCGTGGTTGGCTCGAGCCTTTGGCGACCGTAATAATCTGCCCTGCAGCGACACCGGATTCGATGAGCAAGTCGCGCACCGACGCAGCGCGACGACCGGAGAGCCCTTCATTGTAATTCTTCGTTCCGAGCGCGTCGGTGTGGCCACTGAGCGTGATTTTTTTGGAAGGATCGGCACGCAGGATTTTCGAAACGATTTCCAGCTGCCTGAGCGTGCGGGGGTTCGCCTCGTCTTCATCGAAACCGAAGTAAAGTGCCAGCGTGTCGCCTCCCGCCGGGTTTTTCACCAGTGGCGAGTAATACGCGTCACCGCCCGCAACGCGCCGCGCGTAATCCGCAAGCAGGCGGTCGAGGTTGACCTCACTCACCAGCCATTTGGCCGGACTTCCGGAATTTTGGAGCGTCAGCGCAACGCCCGCGTCCTGCGATCCGTCTGCAGCCTCGATGTTGGCGAGATAGCCTGCGAGATCGGGTTTTTGTAGCATCGAGCGCAGTGGCTTCGATTTTCGCAATTGATACATACCCTCTTCAAAAAGTATGCACAGTCCGGCAATTTTGGCATCGCTCACCGACTTCGGATCCACGTGCAAACGCGCGATTTCAAACTCCTGGTTCAGCACCGCCTGCAAAAAAACATCGGCCACCGCGAGCGAATCATTGGCCATTGCCTCGCCCGCGTTTTTGCCATCACGCGAGGGCAAAAGAAATTTTTCCACCGACCAGAGCCCGGAGTCGTTGATCAAATCGATCATGAGGCGCCCGCCGTCCGCAAGCTCGAGCACCCATCGCACGCGCTTGTTCAATTCCAGTTCACCAACCTCGCGGATGCCGCCCTGCGCGAGCTTGGGCTTCGTGGCAAGCAGACCAAGAAGCAATTCGCGGTCTGCCTCGTCGAGAAGGGAGCTGCCAAGAATTTTTTCCATCGCCCCGACATCGCCCGACTCCAGCGCCGCCGCAATGCGTTGCAACAATTTCAAGGGGCTGGCATCGCCCGCGATGACGGTTGTTTGCGTGGGCGGTGCTTCGGGTGCGATTGGTTCGGCGCTCGGCGCGGGCTCCGCGGGTGTTGGCATGAGCGCCGGTGCTTGCGGCTTGTCATGGGATTTTTGCGGCACACCCGGGCGCACAAACCACAATGCGATCGCCG
>Ga0208090_1000230_pt1 | contig 10232 bp, 4 predicted proteins | sample LakMenEpi20Jul12_FD_150718 | JGI IMG/M metagenome (GOLD analysis project Ga0208090, IMG submission 150718) | Freshwater microbial communities from Lake Mendota, WI - 20JUL2012 deep hole epilimnion (SPAdes) | ecosystem: Environmental > Aquatic > Freshwater > Lake > Epilimnion/Euphotic zone ...
AAACCAACACTTTTTTGCTGTAGAACGAGTCAAGTAGCACGATTTTAAGTAAAGATTATCTAGTAAATAAACTTGCGTAGGGACCATACCAGGACCTACGTTGGAACTCAACAAACATCGAGACCCAAAACCAACACACCGCCATCAAATAATTGATCTGCTCATCCCACCGTCGACAAACCGGAGCGACCCGCGTCGGCATTGGGCTCGAAAACAGATACTACAAAAATTTTGAGGAGGGGGGACGCCCGGATCAATCCGCCAGGCCCCAGAAACAACGACGAGATACTCGGTTTATCTGCCACGTAGGACATATACCACAAGCCACGCGGGAGTTACACCAAACCCACTAACAAGATATTTATAGCGACGGCAACGGACCTCGAGGCCGAGGAGATGCAGGCGCACGCAAAGGAACGGAACCACAATGAAGGAAGGGGAGGGGAAGGCGGTTCGCAAGAGCAACGAGATCACGGGGACACCAGCGCGTCCGATAACGGCGGCGGTGACACCAAAGGCGAGCGAGCGGGAACAGGCGAATACTAAAAAGTTGAGACAAATTAGGAAACAGCAATTGGAGAAATATTTCGGTCAGGGGCCACGAGTGACGGCTCCGTCAAAAGAGGGCACTCTGATCGACGCAGTCCTACAATGCAGGGAGAGAGGCCCCAGTCACGACGAGGGGAAAAGAAGAGAGACAACTTTGTCGTCGGATAAGGCAACAAAGACGACCAAGTCAAAGAAACAACAACAAACAGTGGATACTAGGGAGGTACAGGAGGCCAAAAAGAGGGCGGCTCGATTGAGCAAGCAGAAATCGAACAGCCAAGGATCGGACGACAAAACTTCACGCAGGAGCAAACGAAACAAATCCGATGACGAAGTATCGGCTCGTGGAGGGAAGGAGGCAGAGGCAGCGGTGGTCAACCTTGAGGCAATGAGGGGCGCATTGAGAACAAAAGGATCAGGCACAAAGAAACTGAAGGAAGCTAACCAAACACCTAAAAAGTCGGCGACGTTCGCGGAGGCAGCAAGTACTCCCGTGACTCAAGAGCCGGCGATTGAAGTTACCTACAACAAATGTGTAGTGTCATTCGCAATAAGGGTAGATAAGGGCAAAGACACCAAGGCAGGGTTTGACAAGAAAGTGATTACCGGGTTGTCATTTATTCAGACTTACATTGACAAGCACGCGGCATTCTTTGCGATAGACAAGTCGGATTCTAGCAGACCTCCCATTCGGGAAAAGGCAGATCTACCGGCATACCAGGTTATCTTGCGACGGTATTTCGACATTCCCAATGAGAGGGCCTTTGATAATGTCAACCAAGATGGGGGCAGAGTGATAAAAGGATCTGCGGTGATGGGGTTTTCAGCAGACCCCCAAAAATGTTTGGATGAGGCCGCGGGGGATTTAAGGCACATGGGCTGCGCAATTTTCTACAAGCAGTGCCAAGAGGTCAACACGATTGCAAGGCAGATACTGTTGGGGGCTCCCAACTCTATCGAGGAGCAGTCAATTCAACAAATTATGGACGATGAACTGGTACAACTGGAACTAAAATTACTATCGGATAAAAACAATGAGTACACGATTACTAAACGACAACAGTCTCAATGGATCAAGTATGCAGTCGTGCGGGAGTTTCCATCAGGGATGCCATGGGAGGGAGCGGAGGAGAAGAAACAGAAGCAGGGGACCAACAACGCACGCCTGGCATACGTCCTTCATGTGCACGAACCAGACTACGCAAGGATGAAGACCTTGCTAGCCTACGCCAAGGATATGAAGGTTTGGCAGAAGCACTGGGGAAACTCGGCGTTTACAGTGGAGATACCTACAGAGAAAAGCCCACAGGTGGAAAAGACTCGGTACATCCAAATGGTACAGACGCACGGATCAGTACAACTGAGTATGGGGGCAGCCTTGTTGGAAGGGCTGATTGACATCGATACTAGTTTCACACTAAGATTGCTCCCGGACGCGGAGGGGAAGGCGCGATCTCCTACGGTCACGTCTGTTCGGGACATCTTCAATCTGATGGAGCTAAATAACAAAAAGGTCTGGATCTGCGTGTCCACAGGGTCGAACGGCATGACCACCGGCTACTTTTCCAGCGTCGTTCAGGAACTGTCCGAGCATGTGGCGGCATTTATCACATGTCCGGGAGCTCAGGTATATTGGTGGCTTAGGCGCCGAGGTTGTATTACCGCGGATGTCAATAAATTGATAAGGCACTGCTTTACTCTGTCTCAGCAGCAAAAGGTCTCGTCCTCTAAATATTTGAAGGACTTAGGTCATGCAGTGGTGGACACAACAGATGGAGATGATATTATTCAGGCGTCGAATTTAGAGGGCATATTCGACTTATCACTGGGCTTATCAGACAAAGAACGGCGGTCATTGATGACAATAAGAGGCTACGACGCAGCAGCCATCACCTACGGCGACGCAAAGGAAGGTTCGATTGAGGCGCACAATTTTTTGGTGGCTCTGTCAGTGACCTCCCTGCGCTCAACAAAAGGGAAGGCAGCGGAAGAGGGACCGGGCCCGACTCCAACGCTCGCACAGTCAGTCTATAGCATTGGTACGTCCAAAGTCACAAAGGACTCGGACGACGAATCGGGGGAGGAGGAGGAAGACAACGAGGGTGAGGGCAATTCAGGGCACAGGACAATTGCAATCGATGGCATGGATATGCTCAGCGGAGACAGTAAAGCGGCCATGCTATTCTCAACAGCTTCAATGGAAGAGGCACGCGAGGGTGCACAGGAGGAGAAAGGCCAAATGGAGGAGGACCGAAGTGCAGACGATCAGTCCAGGGGTACGGAGGAGAACGAGTGGCACGACGAAGAACGGGAAGCTTCCACACTCCAGACAAATATGAACACGGCCACTGTCCAGCTTCAATTAGATTCGGACGGGACAGAAATACTCAGCTCGGACAGCAAGGAAGACAGCGAGTATCAGGAGAGCAACATGAGCGTTCGCTCTCATGAGCTAGACCTGAGCATAGATGATTACGAAAGCGACGCTCAGGAGGTATCATCCGGAGAATTCGACGCAACTCATTCTAAGAAGTACGTCAACCCCACAAACTTCCGGCAAGCGCTCTGGAACGCAGCAGGGCCGTCGGCCGGGGCCATGGTCACTTGCTTGGGCATTCTCAAGGACGAGCTCGAAGGGGAACTGGCAGGAATTCCGGCGGAATTCAAGAACCAGCCAGAGCAGTTGATCTCCTTTCTATACGAGGAGGCTGGCACAGAACCCAACGCCGCAATTAACTACATCATTGCAATCTCAGCTCAGCTTAGTCACCTTGATGGAGAGGAAAGCGAGGAGGGAAATGAAAGTCATGTGAAGGTCATCAACTACGATGGGGAGGCACTAGCGGAGAATACAGTCAATGTCGCCACAGGAGAGAGTCAAGATACAGCCAGTAAGACTCAGGGAACACTACCCGGCGCCCAACAGACAAGTCCCGCAGAGAGGACTGTTACAGAGCCTGCCACAGAAGCAGGAGGGGACAAGGAGGGAGTGCAATCCATGAGCATGGCGCCAAGTGGATGACAGAAGACGCCCCTCCCGAGCAGCTGCAGGCAACGGAGGGGGAACGTCATCTACTGCGGCAAACAGTACCAACAGCACCACAAGACGACGGGGTGCTGCAAAGCGAGCGGCAACTCGCAGGGAGGACCGAGCTTTACTAAGGTCCTTTCACTCTAGGGGGCAGCCAATAGGGCACACTACATGTGAGCGAGGGGGGTATCTCGCCAAACTTAACTATATGGATATTAAAAGTATGATAGATAGACGACAGGCCTTAAATAAGAAAGGTACACTAACAGACGGGGAGATTAAATCCTTGGTAAAAGAATGGCACGATGTGCGGACAGAGGAAGAACTAAACCAGGCAACAGTGGAGATGGAAGTGAGAGCTATGGAGAAAAAGCTCCACAAGTATAACGTGGCTAGATTAGGCGATATACCAACGGAAAGGGAGGACGGCACGATGAGGATCCTGGTCAGTCAAATGGGAGGGTGTGCCAGTGTGGAGTCAAGAGAAATAAAGATATCAGCGACCAAAGATCTCATCAGGCGATACGACATTAATCTATGCGCATTCATGGAGCTCAATTTCAATTGGACAAAAGTAAATTCCTCAGCCAACTTGGCGTCATGGTTCCGCGAGGAGGAGAGGGAAATACGGTCAGTGACTGCTCACAACACTACTGAGTACGACAAGATCTTTGGCAAACACCAACCCGGGGGCACAGGGTTGGTTTGTCGACACGAATTTGCTCAGTACGCGAGGAAACCGGCTGTCGACCCAAGAGGGTTAGGGCGGTGGTGCTCATGGCCTTTCTCATGCAACCCCATTCACGTTACCCGGATAGTAGTCGCTTACAGGCCATGCTCTAGTAAGGTAAAGGGCTTAAAGACAGTCTATCAACAGCACCTCCGCTATATACAATCGAGGGGCCTGCAAACAGACCCGGTGTCCCTATTCGATTCGGACTTGTCAAAACAAATAAAGGAGTGGAGGGAACAGGGAGAAAGGATAGTCCTTGTAATGGACGTCAATGGGCACCCCCTGCATAACGATTTGTATCAACAACTTCAGGAGCGTCAGACCAACATGGAGGAGTTCTCCCATAAGTGCTGGGGGCCCAAGGCACCATACACGCATCCCGCAGGCAAGTCACCCATCGATGGAGCATACAAATCATCGGAAATAGAGATTGTAAACCTGTGCATGTTTACATTTGCGGAAAGCCCAGGCAATCACAGAAGTCTCTGCTTTGATATCTCTACCCGGTCTTTACTCGGCGAATTCAGATACAAGGTTTGCCGACCGGTCAGCAGAAGACTGGTCATGTCTCAACAATCTTCGGTCACAAGATACAACGAGATAGTACGAGACCAGTTTGAACTCCATCGCATAGTGGAGAGGTTGGACGCTGTGGACAGGATGACGCGTTACTGCGGAAATCCCTCTCCCGGTTGGCTACGTGCTACTATTATAAAGCTTTATAAGCAGATGAAAGAAATAAGAGTGCATGCAGAAAAGAAATGCAGGAAGATACTGCGCCCGGAAAGCGACTTTAGCCCGACCATCCAGTTGTGGTACGACCGCATTCACGCATATCTCCAACTGATTTGTCTGAGAGAAGGTAAAACAAGAAATGCGGGAGGCGGCAACATTCTGCGATTTGCCCGTCGGCAGCATATCAAGCACCCAGAAGCTCTCACAATGGATGAACTTAAGGACGGACTTCAATTTGCACGCATACGCAAAGCAGATTTGAGGAAACAAGCAAAGGGGCTCCGCAAAGTCCACCTGCGCGACTGCCTGATCGATGCCCAGACCAAGAACCAACATAAACGAGTTGCGGCGATCAAACAGAAATGCAACAGAGAGGAAGGCAAGCGCATGTGGTACTTGATAAAGCGCACAGTGAGGGATCCACATAGTCCAAGCGTTCTACGGGTCCAGCGAGTTGTGGAAGGAGAGGTGAAGGAATACACAGCGCAGGAGGACGTTGAGCAGGCCATCCAACGAGAATGCAAGGTGCGCTTTTCGCTAGCGCACAGTGCTCCGGTTATGAACACACTCCTCGGGGAAAGGCTTCGGTACTTGTCCGACGAGTCTCTTGCTCGATCGATCATTATGGGCACATACAATATACCCTCGGATATGGACCCGGCCACGAAACTCATACTCGAAGAAATAGGGAAACTGGGTGTAAAAATAGTGAACGGAGAAGGGAACGAGATTGTCATCACGCCCGAGGAGTTCCAGAGTTTCTGGAGAAGGGTAAACGAATTCACATTGTCATCAATGTCGGGGGTGCACTACGGCCATTACAAAGCAGCGATTCAAGATGAGGTGAGCACAAAAGTCTTAGCTCAACAGTTAACCGTCATTGCCCGAAGTGGCATACCACCAGAGGACTGGAGTATCGGCCTGCAAGTGATGCTAGAAAAAATAGCCGGGGTATGCTTGGTCAAGAAACTTTGCGCTATCCAGCTGTACAAAGCGGACTTCAACTGCTACAACCAGTTCATCTTTGGAAAACACGCAATGCAAACTCTAACACAAAGCGGATACATCCCAGAAGAATTGTTCAGTCAGAAAGGCAGTACCGCCGAGGACGCAAAATTCGACAAGACTCTGATGGCCGATCTCTCCCGCCAAGCACGACAGCCACTGATAGTCACCTCCGCCGATGCAGCCTACTGCTACGATTGAGTAAACCACATCATCATGTCTCTTGTGTGGCTAGTCTTGACAAACGGTAATATTCCAGCAATAGTAGCAACAATGATCTGTCTCCAGACGATGAAGTTCTTCCAGCGAACTGGATTTGGCGAGTCAAACACCTTTTTTGGCGGTCAGTCTTATTCCCCTTATATGATGGGATTGGGCCAAGGTAATAGAGCGGCGCCCCCATCCTGGATACAATTGAGTGCGGTGATGGTAAGAGTTTTCAAGCAGTTAAACTTAGGAGCTATGGTAAAGGATCCAATAACTGCAAATATAGTGCATTCAATGGGCGCCATGTTTGTCGACGACGTTGATCTCTACACATGGAGGGAAGACATCTTGGACCCAGGGGAACTGTGGTGCCAAGCGCAGATTGACTTGGAACACTGGAGCTGTCTACTCAATGCAACCGGAGGAGCTCTGAAGCCAGAGAAATGCTTCTGGTACATGATCGATTACGTTTGCGAGGAGGGCGAGTGGAAATACGCCGAGATGGTACCACGAGAAATGGTGATAACAAATCCGGACAGCACCAAAAGCCCCATCAAGCAGGAGAAGGTGACAGAATCCAAGAAGACATTAGGAATACACGACTCCCCAGCCGGAGGAAATACTGCTCACCTGTCATATATTAAGACAAAAGTAAGCACGTGGGTCAGTAGGATGCTAAACGGCCATCTTCCGAATCACATGGCATGGATAGGTTATAAACATCAGTTATGGCCAGGGGTGAGGTACGGACTCGGGACGATGACAAACAATCTCGAGGCTGCCGACTCTCTTCTTCATGACGAAGATTACAGGATGCTTAACGTGCTCGGGGTGGCACGTAACGTCACCAAGGGACTCCGGCGTCTGCACACAACATTCGGGGGGTTCGGATTATTCAATTTGCCTGTGGAGCAGCTTATATCTCGCGTGAACATGCTAATGCAACACTATCATACCTCGTCCAACCTGAGCCGGAAGCTTGATGCATCGCTAGGATATCTCCAGCTTCAACTCGGCATGCCAGGTAACCCGCTAGAGCTCGACTTCAATGTTTGGGGCTACCTGGCACCCCTATCGTGGGTAAAAATGCTGTGGAAATCTCTCTACCACTTCAACATTCACTTACATATGGCCTACCCCAACATAGCCATCCCAAGGGAACGCGATCAAGTAGTAATGGAGATGTTCTTTTCCGAAAGTCTTGATGCACCCACAATACGCAGCCTTTGCCGGTGCAGGGTCGCGTTGGAGGTGCTATTTTTATCGGACATAACCACAGCTGATGGCAGGTACCTTGAGGAGTTTGTCTTCACACCGGGCGGCAGAGAGAGAGCATCGCGTTTCAAATTTCCACGTGAGCACCCAACCCGCGCCGATTGGAACTTGTGGTTTAACTATTGGCACAACTTCACCACCACAGGAGGCAAACTAAAAGTACCCCTCGGCAACTGGTTGCGACCCACCCACCGCATATGGAAGTGGTACTATCGACAGGACGAGGACGAGCTACAACGGATAGAGGGAGACAAGGTGTTCATTTACAACGTCTCACGTGGTCTGCGCCTTACTCGAGCTACCAAGAGATACAAATTGTTATCTGACGAGCCGATCGCAACAGGGTTCATTAAGGGGGCACCAACCTCAGTATCCGGCCTCACCGTCCAACTTGTAACTAAACTGTCTGAAGGACCCACCCTGGCGGAGGAGACAGAGAAGGAAATGGAGTTTTGGGAGTTCCTTTGCAGCTGGGGAGGGGCGTGGATGTGGGAAGGTGTGGAGCCAGGCAACGGTTCTCCGTCGGATATGTCATGGGTAGCGGACGGTCTCACTCTCGGCTCTCTGATTTGGGTAACCGACGGCTCATACGACAGGAAGAGGGCGAGTGATCTCAGCGGAGTGGGATGGATAATCTTCTGCAAAAGCACGGGATTTCGCATCACAGGTTCCTTCTGGGAGAGGTCGATATCAGCCACCTCGTACAGGGCAGAACTCCTCGGATTATGCGCCTTACACTTTCTGGCCCGGGCGGTAGCCGAGTTCTATAAACTTGATGGATGGACCGCAACGTTATGCTGCGACAACAAGCGAGCACTGGAGAAGTCATCCAACGACAGGAGTAGGATCCGACCTAGCGCGAAGTGCGCGGACATACGTCGTAGCCTACGAACAACAAAGCCACTGCTCAGAGGATTGTTCCGCTATGTCCATGTCTACGGACACATGGACAGACTCATCACCTGGGACCAGCTCACACTCACCCAACAACTCAACTGCGTCTGCGATACACTGGCAAAAAAGTCGATCACATCGGCGCTCATGCTAGGATATCACGATAAGATGACTCAACTTCTTCCCAACGAGGACGTGGCGATGCTTATATGGGGCAACAAAATCACAGGAGATATATCGTCTCCAATTCGTTTTCACGCCAGCAAAGAGCTTGCACGGAAGTATTTAACGACTCGGCGCAAGAAGAAATGGTCTCACGTCCAGTTTGATTCAGTGGATTGGGAACACTTAGACCTCGCGCTCAAATCCAAGGAGGACATGTATAGGATATGGAGATCCAAACAAAATTCGGGCTTTTGCGGAACGAGGGTTCAGGTCGGCCGCTACTCTGGAGAGTCCTTACCAGACGAGAGGTGCCCAAATTGCGGCAGACGAGAGACAGCGGCACATCTCATGCTGTGCCCTGATGAATCCAGAACACGCTTGCTGGCCGAAACAGTAGAGGACATGGCCAAGTGGATGTCGAAAGATAATATCACCGATCCAGAGATTCGATACTGGATCCCTAAATATATACTCATGAGGGGAAGCAAGCCTCTTGCAGCGATGGGGTTTATGTCACCTCAATTCAAAGCTCTCGCCATCAGCCAGGACATCATAGGATGGAGGGAATTCACAGAGGGGCATATTTCGACACATTTTTACGCGATCCAAAGCTTCCATCTTGCAATGTCAAGCAGTTATCTTAACGGAGAGGATTGGACAAAGCAATTTATCTCCAAAATCTTACAGATTACGCACTCCCAGTGGATATTTAGGAACATATCCTTCCACGACAGAAAGAATGGCTATCTACGCAACAAAACGGCAGACGAGCTGCTCCAGCACATAAATTCCTTATCGGAGGTCTCTCCAGACGAGCTTCCAGAATCAAGCCGCTTCCTATTGGAGATAAATTTTTCGGAGCTGTCCAAACATCACTTGGAAACCCAGCGGTACTGGACACTGGCAGTAGACGCGGCTCTCAAGGCAAACGCTCTAGAGCAAGCCCGAGGTGCGCGAGCAAAGCGGGTTTGGCGGAAACTCAACACCAAGATACCAAGCCGACGGAAATTAGGGATTGCAGCTGTCGAGCACCAGATCCGACAGGACGGGATGCATCAAGCAGGCCCCTCCAGCAACCCTCACGCCACCGACCCTCTTCAATCCTCACTTGCCACGTTCATCCGGCGGCGTCCTCACCCAGCCTCGGTTATTGCCGGCTTACGGTCAAGTAAGAGGCTGCGCAAGCCGGATTGAAAGGATTCTGGACATCACTCTTATGTCCGATGCTACATCCTTAGCTTGTTACTGGCCTTTCAACTGGCCGCTGGCCACCTCGAACCGATACCAAAGGGGCCGGGCACCCTCACGGATGCCCGGCTCAGCCGCCCCGTTTGCGACCTTGCTGTGGTAAAACACGGCAATCAAAAAGACCGTCGTCTATCATAATTGTACACAGTAGAATTAATGGTAATTTAGTATGTAGTTTATTTATTTATTCTGAATGAGTCTTGCATGATTGGATCTCATCATCCATCATTGACACTCGAAACAATACTCTTGTTGATGAAAGGTTGCCAGGAAGCAATGCATCCTGTCCCAATCGTTTGGTTGGTTTGCGAATCGGTTCGCAACTTGGTTCATTTGTTGGATCGCTGATTGGTTGCTGTAATAGAGTCAAATGATTGACCCGAACTTGAT
>Ga0208090_1000231_pt1 | contig 10218 bp, 15 predicted proteins | sample LakMenEpi20Jul12_FD_150718 | JGI IMG/M metagenome (GOLD analysis project Ga0208090, IMG submission 150718) | Freshwater microbial communities from Lake Mendota, WI - 20JUL2012 deep hole epilimnion (SPAdes) | ecosystem: Environmental > Aquatic > Freshwater > Lake > Epilimnion/Euphotic zone ...
GGCGGGGGTGGGGGTGGGGGTGGTGACAATTGGTGGCAAGCGTGTAGGACAAAGCTCCTAAACCCAGAGCAAAAAGGCCCGGGCCTGTTATCCTGCCGAATTGGTTCTTGCCATGACGAAAAAAACACCCATTTTTTGCGTCAGATTTGTGATGTCAGAAAATGCTCAAACCATTGATTCAAGAGTTCGTAGCCGAATTTACGGCCACGGCAGGGGTTGGGTATTTACTCCGAGGCACTTCCGGGCACTAGGTGGCACGGCGGCGATTGATTCCTGCCTCCGTCGGCTTAGGGCCGCCGGCATCATCCGCCAACTCGCCCGCGGGCTCTACGACTATCCCGTTATTGATCCTGTGCTGGGCATCGTGACTCCTTCCGCTGATGCCATCGCCCGTGCACTTGTGGCCCGTGACGCCATCCGCATCCAGCCCTCCGGCGCTTATGCTGCCAATGTCCTTGGACTCACGGATCAAGTCCCGTCCCGTATTGTTTTCCTGACCGATGGACCAGCTCGCAAGGTCGTGATCGGCAAACGGGAAATCATACTCCAACATACGACGCCCAGAAACATGGCTACGGCGGGGCGAATCAGTGGCACCCTCATTCAAGCGCTCCGTCATCTTGGGCAGGCTCAGGTGGATGATCATGTCCTTTCCATACTACGTCGCAACCTTGCCAATTGTGATCGCGCCGCCATCGTCAAGGACCTCAAGCATGCGCCGGCGTGGATTGCGGAAATCATCCGCCGACTTACTGAGCCATCAACATAGCCCATGGACACCTTTCTCCAGCTTCCCCTTGCCCGCCGTCTTCTTGCCTTTCAACAAGTCGATGAAGCGATGGGTTTGCAAGCGGTGAGCGTGGAGAAGGACTTCTGGGTGTGCTGGACGCTCCGCGAACTTTTCCTCCTGCCCGGCATTGGCCAACATCTCACATTCAAGGGTGGGACCTCGTTGTCCAAAGCATGGAAACTCATCGAGCGCTTCTCTGAGGACATCGACATCATCGTGGACAAGGAAGTCCTCGGCTTCGGCGGCGAGGCAGCCCCCGATCGAGCTGCCAGCAATAAGCAGCGCAAGGCCCGCCTCGAATCTCTCATGAATGCCTGCCGTGAGTGGGTGCAAGGCAAGCTCCAGCCCGCGCTCGCTTCCCGCATTCAGAGCGCCCTCGGGGATACCGATTGGCAGCTTGAAGTCGATCCCGATATGCCCGATGGCCAGTGCTTACTCTTCCATTACCCAACGGTCTTCCCAGCCGGTGCCGTCGGTTATGTCCGCCCTGTCGTAAAAATAGAACTCGGTGCTCGCTCGGATGATTGGCCGCACGAGGAGAAACCCATCCTGCCCTATGTCATCGAGCATTTTCCAGTGCTCGATCCCGCATCGGCCTTTCCTGTTCGCGTTCTTTCTGCCGAACGCACTTTCTGGGAAAAAGCCTGCCTGCTCCACGAAGAGACCTTTAGGCCTGCCGGGAAACCGAGGAAACTTCGCATGGCTCGGCACTACTACGACCTCTGGTGTCTGCTTCGTGCCGGTGTCGGTGAAAAAGCCCTTGCCCAGACTGCACTTTTCCAGCGCGTTGCTGAGCACCGCGAACTCTTCTTCCGCTTCTCATGGGTAGATTACAGCACCCACAAGCCCGGCACTTTTCGTCTGACTCCGCCCACAGACCACGCCACCGCATGGAAAGCTGACTATACTGAAATGCTTGGTCCTATGTTCTTTGGAGAAACACCGGCATTCGAGGCAATGATCGCCGCAGCTACGGCCTTCGAAATCACATTCAACGCCAAAGCCCCCTTGCTTTAGCTATCCTATCCGCATTCTTTCCAGCGCCTCATTTACATCCGCCACTCGGAATCTGACGGCCTTGCCCAATTTGAAGTAGGGGATGAGACCGGCCACTCGCCAGTTGTAGAGTTGGCGGCGGCAGATTTTCAGGTGGGAGGCGAGTTCCTGTTCGGTCATCAGGTCGATTTCGGTGCGCGGCGAAGATGGGTGCGTTTCCATGCCCATTGTTGCTGTGTCAACTATGTTTCCTGCGTGTGCTCATATTTTCCATAACTCATTGATGCTTAGTGACAAATGGTGACAAATTACCTTCCTGTTGTTGCTCAAACATGCTTCCATAAAGATAGCCGGAAATGGAAAAACGGGGAAACAACAAGCATCTGCATGTATGCAAAAGACTGATATACAACGAGTTATACATTCTGTAAATCTGCTGGCTAACGCCTACGCTGGTTCGAATCCAGCTCTGCCCACCATTTCTCGATGAACGAGAAGAGGAAGATTGTGGATTGGAGATCGTGGATTGTGGATTGGAGAATCCGCTTCTTCGTCTTGCCTCTTGAAGTCTTGAATCTTCACACCGGTAGGGCGACGCGGCCTCGCGGCGCCGACTCTTCCGGAATGGAAAGATTTACCGCCAAGGTCGCCAAGGAAAGCGAGAAGATGAGATCGTGAATGAAGAATTCGCTTCTTCATGTGGCTGGGACATCCTGTCCCAGGCCGTCCTTGGAGCATCTTGCTCCAAGTTTTGTGATGCGAATGAAGAAGCTACTGCACCATCGCTTCATAGAACGGACCTCTGCGGAGAGAGGTCCCTGCCTAAGAAAAAATCACCAAAGCCTCAGCTCTTAAAATCCGTGCGCTCCTTGGTAAAAATCTTCCAAAAGATCCGCCTTCCGATTCATTCATCAGTTACCGAATCGCCGATGTGAAGAGCGCGGATCAGGTGGCTCTTGAAGCGGGCAACTCGCCGTCGATCATCTTCAAGCACTACCGGGAGCTGACGACTGAAGAGCAGGCGGAGAAGTGGTTCGGCATCATGCCCAAGGAAGGACGAGCATTTTCAGAAATTTCGTGACCGCAAAAAAGTTACGGCGGTTTTCAGCCGCCATGCCAAATACATGCAGAAAGAAAGGCTTGGCGGTTGAAAACCGCCGCCACGATTCCATCACCGTGGCTATGAAGTTATTAAAAGACTCTAGAGCGATATGCTTTCGGTTCAAAAAGCGGCTCTCGTGCGGCGGCTTACCATTTCATCATTGGCAGTGGGTTAAGTGGCCTATTCCAGAATTCCTTGCACGTGATGCGGATCAGGTTGTTGTGAAATCCAAGGTTTGGAAATGCGGCTTGGACTTCTTTCACCTGCCCGCAGGTGAGTCCAAATCGCCGAAGCCCCTTCGTGGCATCGACCCAATCGCCTTTTCGGAACACCTCGACGAGGGGATGCGCCGAAGCCGGGGCTTTGCGAAAGCGATGGTGCAGGTCGATCATTTGGGTGATCTCCGGAATCCATGACGCCAGCCCCCGCTCCTTGAGATATTCTTGCGCAAGACGAATCGATGGCTCCAAATAATCAATCACATCCCCGGGCCACATGCCGAGGTCATGAAAACACGCAGCAGTCACCAATTTCGCTTCGTCGTCCCCTTCGCACTGGTGGAATGCGAAGCAGAAATGAAGGACGCGGTACACATGGTTCTTGTAGGCCTCATGCTGATCGCCAATCACCGCCGCGCGCGGTGATAGAATTTCCTCAATCAATGGAATGTGTGGGCGAATGTGCATGCCAAATAGTTCAATTCATACACGGCTAGGCAAGCATATCATGCATCGCAGCGCTGGGCCATCATTGAAGCAGACCTTTGCTGAATGCTACTGCCGCATCGGTGGCATTTTTTTAGTATCGCAAAGCGGACTTGGCATGGCCGTAGCGAAGCAAAGGCAATAAGGTCCCTGCCTATCAATCCCGGTAGGGCGATGCGGCTCTGCAGCGCCGACCCACCGCCGCAGGCGTCGAAGCGGGTGGGCGGCGCGCGCCTCTCTTGAAGATGCGGCCTCCTCAGTTATCACACATCAAAAGGACCTTTCGGAGAAGGGTCACCCCCCCTTTTTTTTCCCTTCCCAGACCGGCTCTCCAGTGTAGTCTTCGTCTCATGTGAAAAAGCAGATTTCTAGCAATGCAATAAATTCCTAGCAATCAATTAATAATAATCAATCATTCATTCATTCCGATGAACCCTACCACCTCCTCTGAACCCGTCCAATTGGTCCCCGGCAATAGCTTGCTGACCAAAACTCCCGAAGAAGGCCGCCAACTCGCCGTAAAGATGGCGCGACTGATCATCAAGGTCACCCAACCGGATGCCGCTGTGCGCGAGAAATTGCGTCCGATCTACGCGGAAGATCCCGCCATGCTCATCGCCATCGGGCAAACCGTGGCGCAGGAATTTGCCACCATCGCCGCGGCCAACAACTACTGGCGCTGACCGCTCGACTGAAGTGGTGCCGCAAAACGAAGTCATTGGTTTGTTAAAACTTTAGCTGGTCTGAGAGGGGCAAATCACCCCCAAAATCAGACTGATGAAATGAAAAAGAAGTCGCTTCACCGCGTTGGCTGATAGTGCATGGAATCGCGGCCGATTTGCCAACCGAGACCGATCCAACCTTCACGGGCAAATTCCTCCATCACCTCGATCGGCATGGTGGCAGCGACTGGCCATGATGTCTTGAGGCCGTTGTGGTCGGGGTCTAGGTCGATGGCAGCTCCCCACGAATGCTTTGATGGGCGGTTGCCGCCACGCATGGGGCGTGGGTTGTAGCAGCCGGCGTATTTCGCCAAAATTCCCCGATGGGGACTATCTGAGATCCGGCGCAGGATCCGGTCTAGGGAGTCCGCCACCAGCTTGTGGCATCGGATAGATCGCACGCTTTGTCCGTCATACTTCACGCCGAGTCCCTCTGTTACCTCCATTCCCATCGATTTTTTTTGAAGCAACAGCTGGGGAAATTTGAATTCTTTCACTCAATCCGGTCTGCGAAACCTTGAGTTCAGAAAAGCGACGCCTGCGTGAAGGTCTGTGAGATCGGTTTGCTCGGAATGGCGATCAACGCGTCGATACGGGTCAGCAACTCGATCGAGGGAATCTCGCGACCGCTCATCATGGTGCGAAGTTTGGCTGCCCATTCCTCGGTGGTGCCGTCGCCTTCGGCGGCGAGAAGGGTGGCGGTTTGGGTGAGCCGACCGCTGACAGCGAACTGACGCTTCGTCCTGCGAAGCCAAGCTTCGAAGTAGGGGCGGTCGGGTTTGATGGTGAACACGGTGAGAGCCTTGTGGGGTGATGGCGTGCGGTCAAGTGGAGGATCGGCGTTTCGCAGATTTGCGGGCGCTTGGGTATTTGAGCGCCTTGGGTGGGGGTTTGGAAATTTCGTCCGTTTGTCCCTTGAGGGCGGCGATCTGATCGCGGAGGTGGGCGGCGCGTTCGAATTCGAGTCGTGCCGATGCGGTGCGCATTTGTTCCTCGAGTTCGGCGATGCTACGATGTTTGTCGTAGATCGATTCATCTTCGGCGACGAATGCTCCGTCTGTTGCGGAATTGGCGAATTCGTGGGTCTGCAAACTTTCCTGCACCGCGCGTTTCACGCTTTGCGGGGTGATGCCGTGGGCTTCGTTGTGAGCCTGTTGGCGGCTGCGGCGGTAGGCGGTCGTATCGAGCAGGGCCTGGATCGAATCGGTGACCTTGTCGCAGAAGAGCACGCATTCGCCAGAGAGGTGGCGGGCGGCGCGGCCAGCGGTTTGAATGAGCGATGTTTCGTTGCGCAGGAAGCCTTCCTTGTCGGCATCGAGGATGCAAACGAGCGAGACCTCCGGGAGGTCGAGACCCTCGCGCAGGAGGTTGATGCCGACCAGCACATCGATCGCTGCGGCGCGGAGTTGGCGAAGGATTTCGACGCGCTCGACCGTGTCGATATCGGCGTGGATGTAGCGGACCTTGAGTCCGGTGCCGGCGAGGTATTCGCTGAGATCCTCGGCGGTTTTTTTCGTGAGTGTGGTGATGAGAACGCGTTCGTGGCGTTCGACGCGTTGGCGGCAGAGTTCGATGGTTTCGTCGATTTGGCCTTTGAGTGGGCGCAGGGTGATGATCGGGTCGATGAGGCCGGTCGGGCGGATGATTTGTTCGACGACGAGCGGAGTGCCGGCTTTGGTGGGAATGAAAGATTCGACGGGTTCTTCATTGCCACTCGGTTTCACGCGAACTTTTTTCAGCGCGGGCGACGCGCCTTTGTCGGCGGATTTTACCGGAATGTAAGTTTGGTTTTCCGGGCGCGAGTTGATGATTTCGAAGGGGCCTGGGGTGGCGGAAACATAAACCCTTTGGCCGGTTGATTGCATGAACTCCTCGAAGCGGAGTGGCCGGTTGTCGAGTGCGCTGGGCAGGCGGAAGCCGTGTTCGACAAGGACGGTTTTGCGGCTTTTGTCGCCCTCGTACATGCCTCTGACTTGCGGGATGGTCGCGTGGCTTTCATCGATGAGCAGCAGGAAATCGTCGGGAAAGAAATCGAGCAGCGTGTGGGGCTTGGCGCCGGGCTCGCGTCCGGTGAGGTGGCGCGAGTAGTTTTCGATGCCCTGGCAGAAGCCCATTTCCGCCATCATTTCGAGGTCGTACTCCGTGCGCATTCGAATGCGTTGGGCTTCGAGGAGTTTTCCTTCTTTTTCGAATTGTGAGATCTGTTGTTCGAGTTCCTCACGGATCGCGCGCGTGGCGGATTTCATTTTGTCACCGGGCGTGACGAATTGCTTGGCGGGAAAAAAGGTATGTGAATCGAGGCGTTCGATGGTGCTGCCAGTGAGCGTGTGGATGCTGGTGAGGCGCTCGACTTCGTCGTCGAAGAACTCGACGCGGATGGCGGTTTGATCGAGGTAGGCCGGGTGAACTTCTACCACATCGCCGCGGACGCGGAACTGGCCGCGACCGAAGTTGAAATCATCGCGCTCGAAAAGCATGCCGACGATCGAGTCGAGAAACTCCGCGCGGGTGAGCTTTTGCCCAACGCGGATCGGCAGCATCATGTTTTCGTAATCCTCGGGCGAGCCGAGGCCGTAGATGCAGGATACCGACGCGACCACGATCGTGTCGCGGCGGGTGATCAGCGAACCCATCGTCGAGAGGCGCAGACGCTCGATCTCGTCGTTGATCGATGAATCCTTTTCGATGTAGGTGTCGCTGCGCGGGATGTAGGCCTCGGGTTGATAGTAATCGAAGTAGGAAACGAAGTATTCCACCGCGTTGTGCGGGAAGAAATTTTTGAACTCCGAGTAGAGTTGGGCGGCGAGTGTTTTGTTGTGGCTCATGATCAGCGCCGGGCGATTTTGCCGCGCGATGAGATTGGCCATCGTGAAGGTCTTGCCCGAACCGGTGACGCCGAGAAGCGTCTGATGCCGGTTGCCTGCCGCGAGGGACTTCGACAACTTTTCAATCGCCTGCGCCTGATCGCCCATCGGCTGATAGTCGCTGGTGAGTTGGAAATCCATGTGGCGGAGAGATAAACGGGAAATGCCGTCTCCGCAAGGGTGGGGGAGCGGCGAAGACGTGCAATGGGGGGGATGTCAGGGGATGAGCTTTAACAGCGCGTCAAAATGTTTGTCCCTGTGCAAAACTTCAGCGCCATGTCGCTTTGCACAAGCAACTACCAACACATCCGCCAATGGGCAATTCAATCCCTTCTGCCGCGCGAGACGCCTAAGATCCGCAGCCATGTTCCATGTTCGATTGTCGATATCCAGCCAGCCACAGACTTCCTTGATGTTGGCAAGTGCTTGGCGCTCCCGCTTGCCTTTCAGTCCGCTTGATAACTCCACCCAGATTACTGGGCACAATACGGCGGATTGGTTGCGTATCGCATCAGTGATCCGGTGTTGTTTGACTGCTCCATCACGGAGAAAGTCGATCCAACATGAGCTGTCGATGAGAACTTTCATGCCTTGGCTTTCCATCTTTTGGTCATGCGGGCCTCATATGCCAAATCCTCGGCTTCAAGTTCGTCATTCGAGGGCAAGTCGGAGAATGTGCCGGCTGCGGTAATCAGGCTTTCGATCTTTTGCAGACGGTTGAAGCTCTCGATCGCCTTCACCACGGCGTCGCGCTTGGTTTTGGCGCCGGTGAACTTCATGGCATCGGCGAGGAGGTCATCGGGAATATCAATCGTGGTCTTCATGGAATCCAAAATAAGCATGATTTGGATTCCTGCAATCGGAAAATAGGAATATTTGGATTTACGGCGGCGTAATCATGGTTTTTCATCTCGGCATGGAATTCCAATTGCATCCGCGTTTGGCGGCGGGAGGGTTTGAGCTTGGGCGAATTGATGGCTGCCGGGTCTTACTCAAAGATCACGCCTCGTTTCCGTGGATTCTGATCGTGCCCGAGGTCGCTGACGGGATTGAGGATTTGCATCAGCTTGACGAGCGGCGTTATGCCGAGGTGACGGGCTTGATCCGTCGGGTTTCGCAATTTGTGTCTGAGTATTTCCAACCAGAGAAACTTAATGTCGGGTGCATTGGCAACATGGTGAGGCAGATGCACATCCATGTGGTGGGTCGCAATTCCGATGATCCCGCGTGGCCGGGAACCGTGTGGGCCTACGAGGGGAAATCGGCCTATGCGCCTGAGGAGGTGGAGGCGATCCGCGTTGCGGCGCGTGAGTATCTCGGCCACCAAGCAGGCTAGAAAAGCGTTTTGAATTACTGTGGCAGCAACTGAACGGCCCGAAATTGGAAAAGGAATTTCGATTTCATCCGGTGAGGAAATGGCGAGCTGAATTTGCCCACCTTGGATCGCGCGCGCTCATCGAAATCGAGGGCGGGATCTACATCAATGGTCGCCACAACCGCCCGGCGGGATTCGCTGCCGACCTTGAGAAATACTTCGAGGCGTCCTTGGCCGGTTGGCGCGTGGTGCGACTCGGACCCAAGGAACTGACCTTGGAGAGCATCAAGAGGCTCCTAGAACTTTGTTCCTAGGCGGTTAAAGGCAACTTGCCTAATTGCCAGGACAGGGTGCTCGGCTGGTTGGGCGAAAGCATCAGTTTTTCGACAGTCTGTCTGCTAAAAGGCTGATCCGAGAGTCATCCGCCAAAGACCAATTTCTGAAAAACCCATCATTTTAGGGGGGGATTTTGTTTGAAATGTGCATGACAGGTAAATCACAGCTTGACTTAACGAGCAGATTTCAAACATCAGGCTTGAAATGAGCCCCTTAGTAGGGCGATCATTCTGGCGGATGGCTAAACGCAATCAAATCAAAGAACTCCAAGTGGCCGCTCCACGGGGTGCTCCATTGGATTCTCAAAAACTTGAGAGTCTGGGGGTTTCTCGCGCCTTGGCGTATGAATATGTGAAGGCCGGGTGGTTGGAAAAACTTGGTCGTGGCACATTCATGTTCGCGGGCGATCAACTTGCCTTGGATGCGTGTCTGAAATTTCTCGAAAACAAGATCCCAGGTTTGCATGTGGCCGGCAAATCCGCGTTGGCCTTGCATGGGTTTCGGCAAAATGTCGCCTTTCAGGAAACCACGATCCTATGGGGAGGCCAGCGGGCCATTCTGCCGCAATGGTTTCAGGAGCGCTTCCCCTCCCGATACAGCAATGCGCCATTGTTTGGCGATGATCTACCTCCCGGATATGGGCTAACTTCGGCGCCCGGCTCTCCAAACGGACCCATGGTATCAGCCCCAGAAAGAGCGTTGCTGGAGATGCTCAATGAAGTTGATGTGCATCAGGAATTGGAAGAAGCCCGCTCGATCATGGAGGGGGTAAGGCAACTGCGTAGCCGACACCTCCAAGTGCTGCTGACCAACTGCCGCATGGTCAAAGCAGTGCGTCTATGCGTGTCATGGGCGAAGGAGCTCGACCTGCCGTGGGCCGCACAAGCCAGAGATGCCGCAGCCGGCAACATGGGAACCGGTCGTTGGGTTGCGCGATTCAAAAACGGTCGAACGCTTATCCTCAATCCATCATGAACCAGGCTTACCTTGATGCAGTCCGACTTCTGCTTGCTGTGGCTCCAGTCATTTTTCGGAAACCCATGTTTGCTCTCAAAGGAGGGACCGCCATCAACCTCTTCGTGCAGGACATGCCTCGATTGTCTGTTGATCTCGACCTGGTCTACACCGACCACCGGGCGGAAAGAGAAACTGCGTTGGATGCAATCTCATCCGAGCTTTTGTCCCTCCAAGACGAACTGAGTGAGCTCGGCATCTCGTGCGAGATGGGCTCAATGGCGGATGGGAGCGAAGTGAAACTCTTTGCCCAAAAAGACCGCACGCGCGTTAAAGTTCCGCTGCATTGGCATCCCCCACTTTGTCTTTGCCTCGTCATCGAGCGTTTACGGACCGGATGCTCCCCTGCCATTTTCTGAGGACGGCCCGACCAAC
>Ga0208090_1000234_pt1 | contig 10183 bp, 9 predicted proteins | sample LakMenEpi20Jul12_FD_150718 | JGI IMG/M metagenome (GOLD analysis project Ga0208090, IMG submission 150718) | Freshwater microbial communities from Lake Mendota, WI - 20JUL2012 deep hole epilimnion (SPAdes) | ecosystem: Environmental > Aquatic > Freshwater > Lake > Epilimnion/Euphotic zone ...
TAAAAACCAAATCAAAATATCGCAAAAAATTTATTGATATTCATTTGATAAATACTTTAAGATTTTATTATAGTAGTATCAAAAATAAAAATGTAATGCAAATTAAAACACATAGTCGTTCATCTACAATATTTCCTTGTTTTGAAAAAATGACTATACATGTTTATAATGGTAAAAAATTTTTACCATTATTAATTCAAGAACATCATTTGGGTTTAAAATTTGGAGAATTTATTTTTACTCGTAAATTTTCTGGGCATAAAAAGGATGGTCGTAAAGTTGTATATAAAAAAAAAAAAAATACTCCTAGATCTTATTTTTTTCATGAAATTAATTCAAAAAATATATTAAATAATAAATTAAAATATATTAACTAATGAAAAAAAGAATACATCCAGATTTATTTAGAACACCGATATATACAAATTATTTTCAATTAGAAAATTATGCAAATAATCCTAATGTTAAATCTTTAATATATTTTCAAGATACTGAAATTAAAAAAACAATACAACATATATTAACTAAATTTAAGTATAAGGTGTTAGATTTACATATTATACGAGATATGTTTCAGTTGAATATTAATATATTTTTTTTTAATCCTTTAATTAATCATACAAGTGATTTTTCTTATACATTTTCTTTAAATTTTATGAAAAAATTAAATTTTTATAAATTTTTTTTTTTACGTTCTTATGTATTAAATTCATTTTTATTTTTTATATTAAATAAAAATAAAAAAGAAGATCAAGATCAAGATCAATATAAATATAAGAAAGAAAATAAGGATGAAGTAAAAGGAATATTTAAAATTTTTTCTAATAAAAAAAAAAAAGATATAAACTTAAATAAGTTTAAATTTAAATTATCTTATAATAGTATTAGTAATTTGTGTAATTTAGATATAAATACATTAATAACTGTAAATGAATATTTACAGTTTGATTTGTTATTAAATCTTATTAAAACTATGAATAATAATTTTCAGAGTGATACAACTGTTAATTTATTTGATAATTTTTTAGATAAAAGTAATAAAATGTTTAATAAAGATATGGAATTAGCTCGAGAAAAAATAAAATATGATGCATATATGTTATATTTAAAAAATTTTAGAAAAAAAATATCAAAAGCATTAAAAAAAATTTTAGTAAAAAAAAATTTTTATCTTATGCTTTGGGTATACAACCATTATATAAACAAAAAATGCTTAAAAAAAAACTAAAGAATTTTTTAAAATTAAAAAATAAAACAACTAATATAAATATGACTAAGTATTTTAATAATGTTAAAAAAGCTTTTTCGTATTATTCACATAATATGATACATACTAATATAAATTATATAAAAGATAAAATTTTAAATTGTTTACATCAATATACAGGTTATTCTATTATAAATTTAAATTTTAAATCTATAAAAATTTTTAAAAATAAAGGTTTATATTCTCAATATAATTTTTATAATATTTATAATACTTTTTTTAATAAACAAATATTTCGTAATTATAAAAATTCTATATATTTATTGAAATACTATTCTAAAAATTTGAATATAAAAAATGTATCAAAAACTGGTTTAATATTTTTAAATAAATTAAAAATTCCTACTTTTGATGATATTTTTTCAGATATTAGATATATTAATCCAATAAAAAGACAATTAGAATCTTTTTATACTTTATTAATGATAAATACTCAAAATATATATAATCGTTTATTATTATTAAAAAATTTATTTTATTTTTTATATAAATTTCAAAAAGGTCATTTTTTTAGAGCTTTTAGTTTATATTCTAAAATAATATTTAAAATATATAATGCTAAATTATTACCTATTATTGGAATAAAAGCTATATTTAAAGGTCGTTTTGGTAAGGTTCGTAAACAGGTATCTAAATTACAATATGGTTTTATTAAATTAACAAAATCTACAAGTAATATTATATATTTTAATAATTTAATAAAAACTAAACGTGGAAGTTATGGTTATCATTTGTGGTTTACATATAAAATAAAATAAAATGTTAAAATTACCTAGTAAAACAAGATATAAAAAAATGCATAGACATATTTTACGTGAATTTCGTTTAAAAATTTCTAAAATGTTTAATAATACTGTAAAATTATTTTCTATTCAAAAGGGATATTTAACTTTAAATCAAATATTATTATTCCGTATATTTTTACGTAAAAATTTACGTAAACGTGTAAAAATAGGTATACCTTTACTTGTAAATTATCAAACAACTCAAAAAGGTTTAGGTATGCGTATGGGTAAAGGTAAAGGTAAACCAAAAGATTGGTTTATTGGTATAACTTATGGTTCAGTATTATTTGAATTAATATCTAATAAAAAAAATTTTAGAAAGATGCAAGATTTATTAAAATTTGTTCAAAAAAAATTACCAATATATACAAAAATAAAAGCTTATGAAAAAAATTTGCAAAAAGATTATACTAATTAAATCAATAGAAGACTCTAAGTATGATAATTTAGATTTTTATATTTTAAATCATAATGATTTAAAATTAAAAGATGTAGAAAATCCTCTATTAGTACTTTCTAAAAAAGGGTTATATCGTTATATTTTACCAGGTAAGTTTTTATTAGATATTAAAAAATATTTTCCTCAGCATACTTATATTCAATATGGAAATATTTCTAAAGATTTAATAAAAATATTACTTGATAATAAGAATATCGTGATATTTAAATATAAAAATTCAGTATTTTTTAATAATTCTAAAATAATAAGATATAAAAAAGAATTTGAAAATATTGAATTTTTATCTTTATTAAAACCACTCTCATCCAAATTATTGTTGTGTTTATTTTTTTTTATGTAAATTTATAGGTTTATAATTTTGTATACTTACTTTAATAAATACACTAGATTAGATTAACTATACAAAATTAAGAATGCCATCATCAAAGCAAATAAAGCTATTGCTTCTGTTAAGGCAAAACCTAAAATCGCATATTTAAATAAATCGTCCTTTAATTGCGGATTACGACTATACGCTATCAAAAAAGCTCCAAAAATAATACCAATACCAACACCAGCACCAACTAAACCTATAGTTGCTAAACCAGCACCAATTAATTTTGCAGAAGAAATTAAATACATTTTAATTTTTTTAAGTATTATATTTAATGAAATATTTTTTTTTATTTAAGAAGAAAGAGATTTAAACTCTTAAAATTGATTTTGGAAATCCATTATTTTATAATTAAATTATCTTCTTCTAATAACCCTCTTTAAAAAAAGGGTCCAAGGAGAAAGAGATTCGAACTCTTAAGGTTGATTTTGGAGATCAACATTTTACCATTAAATTATCCCCTTTATGAAATTTTAATTTTTATAATAGTATTTGCTGAAAGGATTTTTAAAAGTATAAACATTTTAATGATTTTCCTAGGATCAATAAAAACACTTATACTTTTTTGGCAAAATTTATAAAAATAATTTTGCCAAGTTTTTTTATGTATATGTGGAGATCTTAATAAAGCTGTTTTTTTTTTTTTATTGTAATAAATTTTTTCTTTAAATTTTAAATTAAAAATAAAGCAAAATTTTATTATAAAATATAATTTAAGTTTAAGTATTTTTGAATTAGGTGTTATTAATTTAATTTTTAATTGTTTCATTATATAAAAATGAATAAAATTAGATGTAAAAATATTATAAAATTTAAAATTGGTTTTTTTTTTTTTTTAATTATTTTTATTTTACTATCTTTTTTTATTTTTAGTAATTTTTTTTGATAAATTATAGTAAAATAAATGTATAAAAAAAGGCTTAATTCTATAAAATTATAAAAAAGTAAAAAAAAAATAGTCCAAAAAATTATAAATATATTATCAGAAATATCATTAATTATTTCTATATTTAAAATTTCCCATAAAGTATATACTATTAATATACAAATTAAAGTAAAAGGTAATTGTTTTATTAAATAATAAGTTAAATTTAAGTTTTTTGTACTTATATTATAAGGAATTACTAAATTTAAAATTTTTTTTTTTAAAAATTTTCTAAATATAATTATATAAAAATTAATACTTAATATTATTAGTAATGTAGGAGTATAATAAAAATAACATATAAAAAATATTATAGAAAGTGTAATTAATTTTTGTATATTTGTAAACTTATGTATATATTCTAACTTTTTTGTAAAAATAAAATAAATAAAAATAATTAAATAAATTATTATTAAATGTTCTGGTTTGTCATTAAAATAGTCAAAAAAATCACTAAACATTTCAACATTTTGAATATCTTCTATATCTATATCTTCTTCTAAATCGTTATCAATAATATTAAAAGTTAAATTATAAGAAAAAATTTTTAAAATAAAAGAAATATAAATAATTAAAGTGTTTATATAAATTAGATTATAATAAAATTTGTATTTTAAATTGTAAAAATTTATACATAAAGATAAATATTTAAAAATTTTATATTTTTGTATTATTGTAAAAATATTTATAAAAATATCAGATAGATACATAAAAACATTATCAAAATTTTCTTCTACTTTATATTTTAGTTTAAATTCTTTTGATAATTTTTTTATTCTATTTAATTTAAAATCTATTTGTTTTATATTTTCATAAGTTAATTTTTTTATTACTTTTATATTATTTAAATATTTATTACGTTTAATTCTTTTTTCATACTCAAAAAAATTAAAATTTTTTAATAACTTATAAGTTTTTGAATTTTGATATACTTGACTATATTTCCAAGTATTATCTTCAAATTCATCATCTAATAGATCTAATTCTGCTAGTACGTACATGTCATATAAATCTAATTCATCATAATATATTGCATCTTCTAAAAGATTATGTTCAATTATATAACTATTATTATTTATATAACTTTTTCTTATACTCGTTTGTTGAAATATAAATAAATTAAAAAGTTCATTATCTAAATTTTTTTGATTTATCTTCTTATTATTTAATATTAATTTTTTTGCTTTTAAGAATTGCTGTTTTACAATATTATGGTGTATATAATTATTATGATTTTCCATTATTAAATTTTTTGGGTTATTGAAAATATTTATAAATTTAAATTTTTTTATAAAAATATAATATTTTATAGTTTTAAAAAAATAAAAAAAAGTATATATTAATGTATATATTAGTATGCTTATAAAATTAATAAAAATTAAAATAATAATATAAGTTGTTTTTAATGTAATAAATATTATACGAAGTAAAATTTCAATAATATTATTATATATAATTATTGTTAAATTTATTAAATCAAATATTAAATATTTATTAGTTAAAGAATTTGTAATTTCTGGTATTTTTATAATATTTATGTTTACTTTTAGTTTCATGTATAGGTATTCACTACTCTTTAATTCAAAAATTTTTAATATATAAAATATTATATAAATTATAAATGCTAATAAAAATAAATTTAATAATTGAATAGTAGTAAATAAATTTAATTCTATTTTATTAAAAGTACTAAAAATTAAAGTTTTTTCATCTATTAAAAAATAGTTATTATATAATATTTCACTTATTTCTTTCTTTCCAAAAAAAAAATAAGATTGTATAAGAATATATACTAAAATTAAAGTTAAAAGAGTAATTTGATTAGTATCATTCATATAATTATAATTATTTTCAAAATATTGTAATATTTCTATTGCTTTATCATCTATTGTTATATTATTTATTTTATTAGATTCAACTATTTTTGAATTAAAAAAATTATAAATATTATTTTTTATATTTAAAAATATTGTTGTATTTATTTTTAAATATAAATGTAAATAAAAATAGTTAATTAAATTTAAAAATGTATTATATATAAAATTAATAGGATATAATGCTATTAATATTATCAAATTAAATACGTTAATATATATTATTTTAATAAAATTATAAAATAAAAGTATTGGAGATATAAATATACTAATAATAAATTTTAGTATTAAATAAAGAGTATATCCAATAGTTTGAATAAAAAATAAAAAAAGAGTACCCATAAAACTATTAAAAGGAAATCCTACTAAATATATTATTATTTTTTTACTAAAAATCATAATATTTTGAATAATTTCACTAGTTATATCTAATATTACTTCTAGATCTGTATAATTATAATAAAAATCAGATACTCTGTTAAATAAAGGTATTATTACTATAGTAATAAAATTATTAAAAAAAAAAACAGGAAAATTTATAGAAAAACTTATTAGTATTATTAAATATATAATAATAAATGCTATTTTTATACTTTTGTGAAAAATTTTATATTTATTTAATATTATTATAAAAGGTTTTTTTATAAAATATTCTAAATTTTTATTTTCTTGTTCTCTTATAATTTCTAATTCTTTTATTTTTTTTTTTAATTTTACAGAATTATGAATTATATTATCATCATTTTGATATTCATATATTTCTTGATTTATATTATTTTTATAAAATTTTATAGAATTTTCAAAATTAACGGTAGTATTATATAAATTTTTATATTTTAAATAATAGTAGTTTATTAATCCAAAATTATGTAAAAATCTTATATTATGTAAAAATTTTAAAAATTTAGTTAGTATGAAATAATTATATTTTTTTATTATATGTATAACTTTAATTAATGTTAAATTTTTAATGTTATAAAATAAATTTTTAATTTTTATTGAAAATCTATAAAATTTTATATAATAATAAATGTCATTAAATAAGAAAAGAAAAATAAATTTTATTTTTTTATGATATGGTATATTATATACTTTAATTTTTATTATTAAAAAATTTAAATAAATTAAACAAGGTAATATAATTTTATTAAAAAATAAAATTAAATAAAAAAATAAAAATTTAAATACATTTTTTAAATTATATATATATTTAAGTTTGTATGTATATTGAAAAGTTATATATATACAGTAATTTATATAGTTAAAATAAGAAAATTCTATATATTTAAAAAGTTTTTTTTTTGAATGTAAGTAATAAAAAGATAAAATATCTTCTTTATTTTTTTTTTTTATATTAGAAAAAATTGTATTAAAATAATATGTTAGTAAACTAAATAAAATTAATAAAATATAAAATCCATAAATATATATAATATACATAAAAGTTATAATAAAATGTAATAATTCTAATGTGATTAAAAAAAAAACATTATAATTTTCATGTTTTTCATAAAAAAGTTTATTAAATACTAATGTGCTTTTATATATAATATTTTTTATTTCTTTTAATATATTAGTTTTTGTAAATTTTATAGTGTTTTGCATATTATTTAAAATATAATTATTTACATTTAAATCATAATTAATTAATTTATTATAAAAATTTAAATTTAAAAAATCTGTATGTGTATTTTCATTAAATGTTATTGTATTATTAATATAATTATTTGTTTCAAAATCTAGTGTATCTAGAATATTTTCTATTTTTTGATTAATATTATTATTATTTTCTAATATTATTGGGCTATTATTTAAAAATAAATAAAAATTATTAAAAATTTTATTTATTTTATTTTTTTTTTTATATTTTTTTTTATATTCATTTTCGATTTTTAAATCTTTTAAAATTTCTATAAATTCATTAAAAATCTCTTTATTTGTTTTTAATATATGTTGATTTTCTTCTAACATTAAATAATTTAAAATTTTATAAAAAACTTTAGTATTTATTTTATTATTATTATTTTCTAATTCTTGTAAAATATTTTGTATATTATTGTTATTTTTTGTATTATTTTTATTTAATTGATATATTTTATTTTTATCTTTAATTTTTAAATTTAAATTTTGTGTTTGTTTAATATAGTTTATTATTTTATTAAGTTTTTTAAATCTATAAGTATTAATAAAAATATTTTTATTTTGTGAATAAATATGTTGTTTAAATAAAAATATTTCTTCTAGTATATATTGTTGAAAAGTTGGTATTGTATTTAAAAAATTTTTTTTTTGAAAACTTTCGTATATATTTAAAAAGTTATTAGAATTTTCTAAATATTCAAAAAATTTTGAAGTTTCATTTAAACAATTTGTATTTATTATATTATTAAAATATAATTCAAATTCGTTTTGAATACATACTATAAGATTATTAATTAATTTTATATCAATTTCTGTTTTTATAATTTTATTGTTTATTTCAGTAAATAAAGATTGTTCGTATATAGGTAATTTTTTTAAATTTTGAAAATTATTGTTATAATTTTTTTGAAATTTTATTAGTATTTGTAATAAAAGTTTTCTTAAAAAAATTTTATGTTTTGTTTCTATAAATGTATTTTGTGTAGAATTTTTAAAAAGATTAATATAATCTTTTTGCTGTTTTTTTTCATTTTCTAAATTTAAAATAATATTATTAAGTTCTAAATATAATGTATTAGTAGATTTTGTTAAACTTTTTAAATTCATTTAAAAATTTTATTCCTATAACCCTTTATATAATAAATTATATAAAATAAGTATTTTATATACTTAAAAGTTATAGGAAAAGGTCTTTCTCTCGCCCCCTCAAACTAAAAAAAATTAAAAATATTTTTATATTAAAACATATTAAAAAATTAAATGGTAATACATTTTAATAAATTATTTTGCACTTTAAAAGAGCATTCTATTTTTCGCACTGAAATTCAAAAAATTTTTGGTATTGGATCTAATAATAAGATTAATCATAAGTTTGGTTTAACAAAAAATTGTCATGTTGGTATAATTAAAATAGTTTCTGATAGCTTACCGTATAATATTGAACATTACATAGTAAATAATCACAATGTGTCTTATAATTTAAAACAAGAAATTAAAGATAAAATTACTAAAAAAATTCTTATGAAAACATATCAAGGTATTCGTTTTAGATTAGGGTTACCTGTACATGGTCAAAGAACTCATTCTAATAGTCAAACAACTAAAAAAATGCTTTTATCTAACTTAAAAAAATTATCTATTAAAAATTATATTAAAAAAGAAGTATCTTCTTTAAAAAAAAAAAAAAATATTAAAGCTATAAAAAAGAAAAAATGAAAAAAAGATTTTTTATTTTATTAATTAAAATTATATATTATATAATTAAATATTTTCCGTTATTTTGTCCTTTATTTATTTTTTTATTTCGTGCTTGGATGTATTCTATTTCAAGTGAATTAATGCCAAGCGATATACCAGCTGATCCGGAAAATTCTACGGATTCAGCAGATTCAGCAAATGCTGATAAAAAATACCAAGCTTCTTCAATAAGTCAAAAACCATGTGCATCCTCATCAAATGCCTGTTTTTTTCGCTCATTATTTGTATCTATTTTTCATTTTTTTTCTAGAAAAAAAAATGAAAAAGTTTCTTCTCCTTCAGTTTCTTCTTCTCCTTCAGTTTCTTCTTCTGCTTCTTCTTCTACGGATTCTTCTACGGACTACCCAGATATGGATTTGAATGATAGTAAAATAACTGGACCTGGACCTATAGTAATACCTCCATTTCCTCCTTTTCTTTCTATTCCTAAAGAAGGTGGTGAAGGTACTAACGATCCTTTTGTTTTATTATTATTTGCTATTAAAAATTGGATAATAAATAATCCTCATCTTGTTAATATTATAGTTATTAATGCTTTTCTATATTTGATTACTTCTGAATGGTTTAGATCTAAATGTAGAATCTTAATAGAATATATTAGACAAGATTCTTCAAATAAGGATTTTACTCCTGAAATGAAAAAAGATATTGAAGTAGCTTTAAAAGAAATAGAAAAATATTCTGGTCCATCCTTTAAATCATCAGAATCTAAATCTAAGTCTGATGTAAAAGACGATTTAGATATGGATTCTAGTGAATGATAAAAACTCGCTTAAAAGTTAAGACTTTTAAAAAAAAATCTTCTTTTAAAAAGTTTAATTATAAATCTAAATTAAAATCTTCGGAAAATTTTAAATCTTCTACGTTTAAATATGATAAAAATAATTTTGTTTTAAAATTTAGAGAAAATTCTTGGGTTTTACAAAATGAAATTTTTACACATCCGGAGATTTATGGAGATATTAGTTTTTATTTTATAATATCATATAAAACTACTAATATATTTTATACTTTTTTAATGAAGACTGTTAATTTTCCTAATAAAACGTATATTATAGCTAAGGCTAGTACTGGTTTTATAAATCGTATGACTTCTTCTG
>Ga0208090_1000242_pt1 | contig 9985 bp, 4 predicted proteins | sample LakMenEpi20Jul12_FD_150718 | JGI IMG/M metagenome (GOLD analysis project Ga0208090, IMG submission 150718) | Freshwater microbial communities from Lake Mendota, WI - 20JUL2012 deep hole epilimnion (SPAdes) | ecosystem: Environmental > Aquatic > Freshwater > Lake > Epilimnion/Euphotic zone ...
ATCACGAAGAGTATCAACGATTTCTCGCAACGTTTTCAAATCAGTAAGGCGAGAAGCGGCATTAATAGAATTCAATTCCCCACGAACATAATCACCCCAGTTCCTTGCTGCAGCAGCCATATCTAATTCGGTGTCTTATATGACATATAACTATCAGAAATACGACTCGTATATCTGATATTCATACGGTAGCATAAGCCTAACACTCTGCATCCTTGTCCTCCTTCTCCTGCCGCAACCTACGAATCAGCGGCTCAGCCGCCCTCTCCCATGTATATCCAAGCACCGTCTTCCGAGCAGCCTCACCATGCGCCTTCCGCTTCTCCGAATCCATAAGATACTCTTCCATGCCAATACACAGGTCACTCGACTCCATGGAGTGCGCCTCTCCGCCCACAGGTGAATACACCATCGGCAAATAATATCTGTGCTTCGCCTCCACTAGAACAGAATTCCCCGCATTACAGAATTCCTTGAATCCTCCCACATTCGGCACGACTTGCGGCACACCCACACCCATCTGCTCAAAATTACACAGACCCCAGCCCTCGCCCTCTGCAGAATTCACGCCAACATCCGCCAGATTGTAAAATACATTGATATCCTCGTCCTTGAACACCATATCCTGCGAAGAAAGCATCAGGCGATTCGCGAACATCTCCACATTCAGACCGCGCAGCTTCAGCTCCCGCTGATACAACTCGAAAATCCACCAACCCCCTTTATCACCCTTGTCGCAAATACACATCAGGAAAATCGGCTTTGTGGGATACTTTGCCACCAACTCTGCAAACGCCATCACCATAATATCATAACGCTTCCTGGGCTGATTGCGATTCACATTCAAATAAATGAACGCCTCCTCAGGAAGTTTCAGCTTCTTCCGAATTTCATTGCGAGGCAGTTGGTTATATACATCCGCCTCAAATCCGTGTAAGATGACATCAATGGGTCTGGTAATACCCTGGTCCTTCAGGCATTGTTTCCAATACGGCGTGAACGCAAAGATACGCTCGGATTTCAGGTTGAGCATATCCAGATATCCTTGGAGCTGTGTATTATATACCTGGTCGCAATACACCCACGTCTTGAAAGAGCGAGGTGCAGGAAATACCTTGTCCAAATCGATAATAAACTTCCCCACGATGGACATATCGTTATAAATCATTATAATATTAGGAGAAATCTTCTTAATCACATCAGGCAGCTGCTTGAATCCGAATCCTTGCTCAAATGGAGTTTCTGCAGCAGCCGCATCAATCACATCTACGCCGGCAGGATAAGGGCGATAATCGGCGGGAAACTGCTGATTAGGGAATTTCTGGAATGCGAAATGGGTAACGGAAAGCCAAGGAATCTTGGCGAGTTGGCGAATAAGCCCATAGGATACTTTGCTATACCCAGTATACTGGTGGCAATGCGTAGATACGAGAAGAAACTTCAGCTTTCCTTTTTGCCCTTCAGGGCCTTGAGGCCCAGATGGCCCAGAGGGCCCAGAAGTCACAAATCCACCCAGAGAATTCGCTTGTGCAGAAGAGAAGGAGCCACCACTCGCGCTAGGAGTTCCAGTAATATTCACTGCAGATACTGCATTCCCTACCAGACTCTGGAGATTTTTCAAGTAGTTAGGATCCATTTCTAGAATCCAGACTTAATAAGCCCTTAGGCCGTAAGAGGCCTAATGTTTTCCCCAGATGAGTATGTAATGAATTCGCTTTCCCATAAAGTATGCCCATCACCCCCCTCTGACACATATACAAGTGAACCCCACGCGTCTTTCAAGGGGAAGCGCCGCAAGCAGAAAATTCCAGCGGCTTTTCGAGAGCAGATATGGTTCAGGGATTACGGGCGCTCTTTTGAAGGAAAATGCCCCACCAGATGGTGCACAAATATGATAAATGTATTTGATTTTCAATGTGGCCACAACATACCCGAATCGAAAGGAGGACCCACTGTTCCAGATAATCTCAAACCCATATGCGCTCGCTGTAATATGTCCATGGGCGACAGATTCACTTTCACGGAATGGTCTTCATTGAATGGACCTATCTCCATCCGACAAACAGTCCCTTTGGTAAATACGACTACCAGCGGTTGGTGTTGTTAATTACCTAAAACAATAAGCATTTGTTGCTTATTATACTTATGTCCTGAGGGAACTTATTTTCATCATATAATTGTATAAATCGTGTGTATGTATACATTTATCTATAAAGTAGAGCCCAAAGTTTCTTTCATAAAAACAACAGCCGTCTTTGTTTATAGGTGGAATAGTCAAATGTTTGAATATGTCTTCTAATATTTTTTTATTCACAATAAACGAACTATGCTGTGCCACATTAAAATCTGTGTCTATTATCGGCATATAATTCAAACCACTTCCCTTTAGATTTTCCATGCCAGCATCTTTAATACTAAGATGTGAATTATATCCGCTACGATTATGGAAAGTATATGCAGTTTTATCGTCCAATACTTCTAAATCTATATACCGTTCAAGAAATATGCTATCTTGAATACAGAAATATACATCGAACGAAGGATATTTGTTCACTATATATTTCCAAGCACCATATTCATAATTCTTGTTTTTAATCATATGTATTTCTACATCAGGAAAATCTTTCCGTATGTCTGTATAATACGAGACATCTTCGCTATCGCTGTCTACAACATGTATTGTATATTTGTATCTCTGTGTTTTTTCTGTATTAATTTGATATTTATATAAATTTCCTATGCATCTGTGTAACATGGGATTGGGATATTTGGAACAAACACATATAAGCACATTGGTATAATCATTCGTCGAATCCTTTACATGTTTAAAAACTTGCATAATCGTATCTTTTACACGTATCTTCGACTGCTCCCAGGTATTCAATAGAGAATTCCTATATTGCTCGTATAACTCCACGTTTTTTAGCAATGTGAAAATCAGTTGCCCCGCATGCGCCCAGTTATCGCATACCATGATTGGTAAATACCGCCCAATCAACTGTAAGAATTCTTCATTAGACTCCTCTTTCACAATTACGGGAACTGCACCAGCCTCTAGAGCTTCATATATGCGATATGTCTCGGCATTGTTTCCTGCAGGGCAAGGGACGAACCAAGAATTCAGTAGCACTCCGAGGCTCTCTTCGCGCCCCAGCATCTTCGGCGAATTCCATTCGTCCATGAAAACGAGTTTGGACTTACAATCTGGAATACCATTTAACACCTCTAACTTTTCTTTGCGCCCCGCCCATCCTGTTCCCACGAAGGACCATCCGAATTCTCGGAAAGGAGGACGAGGAGTATTTAGAGCGGGATTACATCTAGGAAGAGCCCAGTGGAAACCGAGAGGTATTACGGAAACCTTTGAATTCTCGGCAACATCTTTCCGCAAATAATTGCGAATTACACCGAGGCAGCCAGGTAAATCATAGAAATCCACACGGTCAGCGGAATATTCGTCGCTCAAGTGTAAGACATAGAATGTTGCACCGGCTGAAGACCATGTGGCAAGTTTATCTGCTATCTCGCTTACATGCGGCGCTTGGACAATCACAATTGGTATATCCTTGGGCGGAGTTTCCACCGAAAATACCTCTAAATTGTATTTGTCATCAGGGAAAATCATCTTAAACCAGGCATACTCATACATCTTGCTCATATCCATAGGGGGGCCGCAGATGGAAACAAATCGTCTGCGATTGTCCTTTGGATAAGCCGTAAGGCTAGAGGGCTGAGCAGTCGCAAGGCTAGAAAGAGCAGAAGGGGACGCGGCAATGCTAGAAGAAGCAGAAGCATCCGCCAAAGCTCCCATGATGTCCAGCTCAGAAGCAGAAGCAGAAGCAGAAGCAGAAGCAGACGACGCCACAAGGCTAGAAGAAGCAGAAAAAACCTCCTCCTCCGTAAACCGCTCCGTATTGTTCCACAAATCGCTGTCGAACTTGTCCACCCGAGAAAAGTCATTGAACTGGCTATTACAATACACAGGGTCATCATCCTGGAAGCAGCCCGCAATCAATGGATTTGTGAAATAGATATTCATATAATCATGGATATTACAAATCATATGGTCGGCACTTGTCCAATAGCCACCCTTCGCCTTCAACACGTCAACAATCTTCTGCGCACCCATGCGAGACAACACATAGGCATATGCACAGAAATGCATATACCTATTCGCCTTCCCCTGTCCAAAAAAGGTATTCTCTTTTACACGGGCAACATATTCATTCACAGGCTCAATCAAACTCCGATGGAACGCCTCCTTGTTCGGCGGGAGAATTCCTCCCAGATACACAACATCCCAGTCTGCAGGTAGCGCATTGTGCTTATGTATCTTCTCCCAACTCTTCTTCCATGTGGGCGAAAGCCGCGCATCGTCCTCTAGAATCAAATATGACTTGATATCATCCTTGTCATTCAGCAACTTCATCCACAGAGCCAAATGGCTGAGTGCACACCCCATAACAGGCTTCTTCCACTGGAAATCATTCGGCTTGAAAAGCCGAGCAATCTTGGGAGTAAGTTTAAGCTTACTCCCTTCAAACGCCGAGAACCGATGCACGCGCTGGGCCAAATCTGGATGGGTCCTGGCAAACTTCTCCATTCTATCCGCTCGCCTGTCCAGGTTAATCACCCACGCATCGTCTATGTCGGTCGCCACAGGCGCATGTTCCTGAAACAAGCTCCGATGCACATACAGCGACCTCTTGCTCATAAACGTCTGCCGAAGACTTACGTCGCAATACACATCATCCAGAGGATGACGAGGAATCTTCATGCGACTGGACAACACCGAAAGAATACTCTGGTCATGGCGATGTCCATACGGCGCACCATCGCGCACACCTCCCCACTTTGCACCCACAATCACATCCCTCACTTGTCCCCATCTCCAAGCCTCCTCAAATAGACGGCAAGCAAGAGGATGGCCGATGATACAAGAAATGGCACCCGCCCATAACTGATTCTCCTCTAACTCCGCCGCGGTTACACCCAACTTCTGAATAAACACATCGTGGCACCACTGCTTATTCTTCTGCCGAGGGTCCTCCAATAGACAGACCCCATTTTCACGCACACGCGCTAGCCAAGCACGAGGCCAACGGCACATCATGGCGCCCGTATCCATATATAGCAAAGGCAAGCCGGCCAAAGAGGCATCGCCACATACCTCCTTTAATATCCACAGCTTCCATGCAAAATGCTCCGGTGCCCAGATATCTGGAAAGTCGCCAGGAGAAGCGCCCCCGCCCCCGCCCCCGCCCCCGGCAATCCTGCGGAAATTGGCAAAGGCATATGTTTTCTTCAAAATACCCTCCACATCCTCTGACACATCACCCATCAAATATACAATTACTTGTAATTCGCTGACCGCCTTCTTATGGTCAGACAAGCTGCCGAGCCAGATTTGCAGGGACGGTAAGAACCTTGTGTTACACCCCGTTACAAACACGGTCTTATCCATAGACACTGTTGTAACAGCCCCTGACTTCACAACTCCATCACAAGTATACCCCAGAAATCTCGGGATTTTATCCAGGGCATCGCTCGCCAGTCCCGCCGCCGCCAAAATACGCCGAGCACATTCTGATAAGGTGCGCCGCACCAAATCTCGCCGCACATCATCCAGCGCCGGCTTCATAAGACGACGCTTCCACTCTGCATCATTCGTATCCACCGCCCTCACTAATTCAACCAACTCGCCAGGCGTTGCAACCTCCCGCGCATCGATACAAGAATCCATATCAAAATCCCTATCCGCCTTCGGGTCGCCCCAGTAAATAGGAATACATCCGGCCGCCTTCGCATGTAGCCATTTCTCCGTCATATATCCGTCGCTCCGCTCATTCTCATAGGCCAAGCAGAACTTATACCCCTTCAAGAACTCGTGCTTTATCAGCTCGCCGCCCCCTCCGCCTAAACCGGCAAAGATATCCGAGCCGACGTTGTTGAACAGACGTCCCGCGGAATCCACGGGCTTATACTGAGAAAGCCAGTGGAACGCCGAGTTCCGCACAGGCTGCCGAGGATTCGTCACCACGAATGCACAGAACTTTTTCTTGTCCCCGGCCTCCTCTGGAAATACCTTGCAGCATCGGTCAATCGGCAACGGCTTGGGATTCCCGATTTTCTCCGCATCCGCCCGAAACCAGTTTATCTCCAGCATCCACAATGGCAGACGTAGATAGCTACCGTCGTTCATATCAACATGCTTATACCCGAGATTCAACTTCACATCGTCGCGAATAATCGCCTCCGTATTCTCTCCTGTGTAATGAATCTTGGGAATCGCCGAAGAAACCGTCTTCCACCGGTCCCCAAACGGGCCGAATATCAATATATCTATATTATCTGCTTCGCCAACAAAAGAATCCACACATACACCTTTAACACAAGGCCGCACGTCATCAGGGAATTCCTTCACAGCTTCCTCCAACATCAGCGTAAACATATTGTATTCTGGCACAAAGGAGTCCCACATACAAGTAAATCCGACACGTAGGACCTTCTTTTCAAGCGAAGCACAAGTCTCTGCAGGAGCAGGTGCAGAAGCCCTATTGATAAGAAGAGCATCGATATAGCGTTTTTGTAGGGTTCCTGAAAGCGGGCTGAATATATCCAGAATATTCTTCCGCACTTGAATCAATCCTTCCACGCCCTTGTCTCCACTTATCACTTCAGCAAATGCTGCAGCCGCCTCCGATATTTGATTATCCGTATAAAATCCCTTTGACACAATTCCACCCAGCTTTTGTAGGTTGCTGCTGTTATGTATCAGAGGAATACCAGACCACACGCAATCAAAATGGTAAGGACGAATCGTTAGGAAGCGAGAATGTGCTATTACCACAGAATTCGTATCATACGCCCAATCTACAATACGTTGCCGCCCCACAAACTGTCCGCTCATATCGGTAATATCAGAAAATACGTGTGCAAGAACATTGTTTTTGAAGAACTCATTATCCTTGATATTATCAGCATTGTGGATTTTTATATTGGTGTTCACATTAACAACTCCAGATTTCTTCACCTCACGCATAACCAATAGTGGAATAGTGGCACTACTTGATGAACTCATATTGGTCTCACATATATGGATAGACCACGGCACATCTGGCCGACTCGTCTGTTGCCAAATGGGAGCCTGTGTTTCTTTCCTATACATTTCCACGGCAGTGGGAGTCCAAATATATGGAATAATAACAACAGGTTTTCTCGTAAGAAGCTCCATATACTGTATATCATCTTTGGTGCACATTTCCTCATATGCCCACACCTCTGACACACCTGTCAGATTTCTCCCAGATAGTGTAAAAGGGAATAGCGATGATTCTATGTCATTGAAAATAGGAGGTTTCCGGCACAGCCATACATACTTGGCCTTTTTATCAGTGCGTTGCTTTTCCGTCAGTAACAAGTTTCCAACCTCTATTACACAGTCAAAGTGCTGGGCCTCTGCTGCATTTGCAGCATCCACAGAATCCCATGCGCTTTTCATCGTCTGGATATCGTCCCACCACGTTTTCCCAGCTTCTCCTGTGTTCACAAAGACGACATCGTGGCCTTGAACCCTATATATCTCTCCCAGCGCAAGGGCAGTTTGTGGATTCCCTGAAGAGAAAAATGAAAATTGGAAATTTACGGTAATTCCAATCTTCATTTAGCGGTATCTGACAGATTACTCTATTATGTTTTAGACCCACTTGCAATAATCTTTTCCCATTCTCGCTGGACGTCTGGATTATACGGAGAATGTCTCCAGGCGAGTGCTTGCGCATGTGCCTTATAGACATAGAAATTCTCCTGGTGTCCCTTGCGTATTTTCTCAAGAAGTTCGGCCCCTGTAGAAATATCCGAATTCTCGTAATAATATCCGTAATCTTTCCAATCACTGGAATTGTGTAGAACGGGAAATCCTGCCCAGAAATATTCCAGGACCATGTAATTGTATTCATCGTTTATCTGGTGGCATATTGGCACCGCGGAAGGAAATTCTTGGAGAACGGATAAAATATCCATACGCCCACGCACTTTTACACGCCCCGCCTTTACAATATCAAGAGTTTCCCATACACTTTCTTTGAAAAATGGAATAGATAATAGCCTCTCTCCGTTGATAATAACTGCCTCTCCCGTCCATGTGGGATTTTTACGGAACCAGGCTTCCAGCACCATAAGTGGAATTAGAGAAGATTTCTGGAAGCTGATATTTGGCTCTAGCACCAAAAATCGCTCGGCGTCGACCGATGCAGGCGGCTTCCATTGGAAATTTCTTGAGCCGCCTCCCATTAAAATCTGAGAATCCCATACATACGGAACAATGATGGGCTCTGGTTTTTTTAGCTCAATGTGATTCAGCGCACGCGCATATTCAGCATGTTGCATATAATGGGGAGATACCCAGATATCGTCCAATTCTCCAATAACATGATGTGCAAAATTCATAGTCGGAAAATAAATGGGAGTTTCAATATCTATATTCAAAATATTCCCCAGATATAGTTTTGCAATACGAGAGCCACACATTTTTAGATACCTTCTCATATTGGAATCTATGCTCATTCCGATTTCTACATAGAGACTTACAGGAATAGGATTTTTGGAAATTTCTTCTATTCCTATTAATCGCAAATCTCGCATATACCACGGTATCTTATCAATGGAATCGGGTTTTTTATTGACTATCATCATTGGAAGATATCCCATCGCATCAAACATCCGATATAGAACATAAACATTTTGGAAAAGACCATTATTGAATAAGTTTTCTTCTGTAATGGCTGCAGTGGCGAGAAGAATCACCTTTCGTTGTAATATATTATTCAATGAACAGATGCCTGTAAATGGCTTACAGGTGTAAAAAGGAGTTGCTGGATACCTTGTCATACCTGGTAAAGAAGACATCTGTTGATTCTTTCATATATAATTTAGACCGATTCTTCCGCTCTGGTCTTGCCGAGGCCTGCGCTCTTATCGGAAAACCATTTCTTCAATACAGGCAGAAGGATGCCTTGGACCAGTAATACGGACGGTTTAACCGTTGAAAATATTTCCACTCTATTTATTTCAACGGGAACAATTACGACCCGGACTATATCAGGAGACGGAGCAGCTTTATCCAATCTTCGTTTTGATAAGTTCGCCGTGGGTGAAACCATTCCTAGGGAGAGGTATTCAGTATATACTATTCCATGGACCGCAATGGAAAACACTGGAAGTATTTACGTTGCTTCAGGAAATTTCCAAATTGATGGAACTGTAATAAGTGATAGGGTAAGCACAACTACTCTACTGCAAGCAAGCAGTATTAAGACAAAATATATTACTACTGTGAATGCAAACATAGATTCTTTATTTTCTCCTGTTATATCCAGTTTTTTCATAAGCACTTCACAAGTGGAAGCTGATACTCTTAATACTATGGAATTGAATACAGGTAATTTTAATTCTGAGACGGGCACGATTACAAATGTTAATATTGGATTTTTAAAATTGCTTGATACAGGGCTTGCTTCTTATTCACTTCTTGGATTGAGGTATGGAGAGTTATCTATTAATGGCCAGCCCATTACAACGGGCGGTGCAGGTGGATCAGGAGGAACAGTTGTAATACAGGGCCTAAGTATAAACAGCCTTATATCTACTGTTGCTGGATTAGGGGAGTCTAGATATATAAGTAGTACTGGGCTTGCATCTACTGTTAGAGGACTGGGCACTCTAAATTATATAAGTAGCACTGGAGTTGTATCTACGGTTAGAGGACTTGGATCTTTAACATATATAAGTAGTACTGGACTTGCATCTACGGTTAGAGGACTTGGCACTGTAAATTATATAAGTAGTAGTGGACTTGAATCTACGGTTAGAGGACTTGGCAATGTAAATTATATAAGTAGCACTGGACTTGCATCTACTATTGATGGGCTTGGGGAGCTGAAGTATATAAGTAGCAGTGGATTAGTATCGACGGTTGCTGGGCTTG
>Ga0208090_1000243_pt1 | contig 9978 bp, 7 predicted proteins | sample LakMenEpi20Jul12_FD_150718 | JGI IMG/M metagenome (GOLD analysis project Ga0208090, IMG submission 150718) | Freshwater microbial communities from Lake Mendota, WI - 20JUL2012 deep hole epilimnion (SPAdes) | ecosystem: Environmental > Aquatic > Freshwater > Lake > Epilimnion/Euphotic zone ...
TTCACCGCATTGAGTAAGCCTTCAAACAACTCAAAGGCTTCGCGTTTGTATTCTTGCTTAGGATTTTTCTGAGCATAAGAACGCAAGTGTATGCCTTGGCGCAAATGATCTAGCGCCGCTAGATGCTCACGCCAATGGTTGTCCAAGCTTTGTAACATCACGGAACGCTCAAATTGCCGCATGATATCGGCACTGGCCAAGTCTTCTTTGGCGGCATACGCACTGTTGGCCGCATCCAATATGCGTTCACGCAAGGTTTCTTCATGCAAATCTGGGTTGTCTTCCAGCATTTTTTGCAAGGGGATACTCAAGCCGGTTTCTGCTTTTAATTCGCGCTCCAAGCTAGGCACATCCCATAGTTCTTCCACGCTATCAGGCGGAATATGAGTGGCCATGATGCTGACTAAGACGTCTTCACGCATGGCCAATATGGTCTCGCCCACGTCGGCCGCTTCCAGCAATTCGTTGCGTTGCTCGTAAATAACCTTGCGCTGATCGTTGGCCACGTCATCGTATTCTAGCAACTGTTTACGAATGTCGAAGTTACGGCCCTCTACCTTGCGTTGGGCATTTTCTATGGCACGCGTTACCCATGGGTGCTCTATGGCCTCGCCGTCCGGCATATTGAGTTTTTCCATGATGGCCGACACGCGATCGGATGCAAAAATGCGTAGCAACTGGTCTTCCAAGGACAAATAGAATCGGCTAGAACCGCTATCGCCTTGACGACCCGAACGGCCGCGCAATTGGTTGTCGACACGACGTGACTCGTGGCGCTCGGTACCGGCAATGTGCAAACCGCCGGCTGCCAGCACAGCATCGTGGCGCGCTTGCCACTCAGCTTTAAGTTTGTCTATGGCCGCGGTTTTTTGTGCCTCGGACAACTTGCTGTCTGCTTTAACTTTTTCTATGTCGGTTTCTGGGTTGCCACCTAACACGATGTCGGTACCACGACCGGCCATGTTGGTAGCAATGGTAATCACCCCAGGGCGACCGGCTTGCGCAATCACGTGCGCTTCGCGCTCGTGCTGCTTGGCGTTCAACACTTGGTGTTCCAGCTTTTCGGCGTTCAATAAGTTGGAAATCAGCTCGGAATTTTCGATAGAGGTGGTACCGACCAATACCGGCTGACCGCGGCTTTGGCAGTCTTTAATGTCTAAAATCACCGCCGCGTATTTTTCTCTGGACGTGCGGTAGACTTTATCCATGTTGTCTTTACGTAACATAGGACGGTGGGTTGGAATCACCACGGTTTCTAGGTTGTAAATTTGATTGAATTCGTAAGCCTCGGTATCGGCCGTGCCGGTCATACCGGACAACTTGGCATACATACGGAAGTAGTTTTGGAAAGTAATCGACGCCAGCGTTTGGTTTTCTTTTTGAATCTCCACGCCTTCTTTGGCTTCCACCGCTTGGTGCAAACCGTCAGACCAACGGCGGCCTGGCATCATGCGGCCATTGATCTCATCGACGATGGTCACTTCGCCATCGCGCACCACGTAATGTTGATCGCGGTGGTAAAGATTGCGGGCGCGCAAGGAAGCGTAGAGGTGATGCACCAAGGTGATGTTGGCCGCTTCATAGAGGCTAGATCCCTCAGGCAGCATGCCGGACTCGGCCAACAAGGCTTCCGCATGCTCATGGCCTTGTTCGGATAGGGTGACGCTTTGGTTTTTTTCATCCACCCAGAAGTCGCCCGCGCCCTCTTCTTCGGTTTGCGCAATTAGCTTAGCCGCCACGGTGTTGATTTGGCTGTACAAGGCAATGCTGTCATCGGCTTGGCCAGAAATAATTAGAGGCGTACGCGCTTCGTCGATTAGGATGGAATCGACTTCGTCTATCAAGGCATAACTCAAGCCACGCTGCACGCGCTCTTCGCGGCTGTGCACCATGTTGTCACGCAAGTAGTCAAAACCGTATTCGTTATTGGTGCCGTAAGTGATGTCGGCCGCGTAAGCCGCCCGTTTAGCCTCGTTGGGCATTTGCGACAAGTTAATGCCTATGCTTAAACCCAAAAAGTTATACAGTTTACCCATCCACTCGGCATCACGCTTAGCCAGGTAATCGTTGACCGTTACCACGTGCACACCTTTACCGGTTAAGGCGTTTAGATACACCGGCAAAGTCGCGACCAAGGTTTTACCCTCACCGGTGCGCATCTCACCTATCTTGCCTGCATTCAATACCATGCCGCCTATCAGTTGCACGTCAAAATGGCGCATGCCCAATACCCGCTTACCGGCTTCACGGACCACGGCAAACGCTTCAGGCAATAACTGCTCTAGGGTTTCGCCATTGGCATGGCGTTGCTTAAATTCTTCCGTCTTGGCTTTTAAGGCCTCGTCAGACAAAGCTTGCATGGCCGGTTCCATGGCATTAATGCTGAGTACTTTTTGCGCATACTGCTTAACCAGTCTGTCGTTACGGCTACCGAATATTCTTTTAAACAACGTTGAAATCATGAAGTGAGGGGCTTTCCGCTTAGAGGATAAATAACTTAATAAGTAATGTAGAGGGTTTTAGTATTGTGCCCTAGGGCCGTTTTTTCTTAAATTAATTCCTGGCATTCAGGTATTTTCTTGGGTCCAAGGCATTGCCGTTTAACCTGATTTCATAATGCAAATGCGGCCCAGTGGAACGGCCGGTGTTGCCAACCAGCGCCAGCACTTGACCCTTTTCAACCCGTTCACCCACCTTAACCAGTATTTTGGAAGTATGGGCATAGCGGGTTTCAAGGCCAGAGCCATGCGATACGATGACGATTTTACCATAATCGGGCATGGTTTCTGCGGCGGACACGATGCCGCCGGCTGCGGCAAAGATAGGGGCGCCGGCATTGGCGGAAAAATCCAAACCTTCATGGAAGGCTTTGTTGCCGTTAAACGGATCGATACGCCAACCGTAGCTGGATGAATTAAACGCCGCGCGTATCGGGCTTCTATTTGGCAGCACCCCTTTAAGCATACTTTGTTGCAATAGGGTCGCTTCCAATTCGCTTAAGTATTCGGTTTCGAACTCGACTCTGGCAGTCAGCTCGGCAATGTGTTTTTGCAAATCCATCTCGGTGTAAGGGCTGCTCAAGACCAAGGGACCGCCGCGATTGGCAGCTGACGATTTATTGACCGGCGCATTCGGACTGGGGGCATTGGATTTAGTGAGGGGTGCGGCGGCTTTTTTCTCGCCGGCTAATTTAGCTAAGCGTTCGCTTTGCGCATCCAAGCGCATGATGCGCGCTTGCAATTCACCCATCTGCACCGCATAGGCATCCAAGTGCTTTTGTGGGTCGCCTATGTTGAAAGAAAATCGAAGTTTAGACGATTTCACCCCCTGTTGCGCCGGCGCATCCTGTGGCACAATCAATAGCAAGGTTAGCAACACCGGCAACACCAGCAAGGCCAACACAATCGCGCTCACCTGAAACACCGAGAGCGTTTTTGCTTTTGCCATACTATTTGAGATAAAAATGATGTTCATCGCACTTCCATTTACCCGAACTTACCTGACCGGCACCCATGCGCCAATTTAATGCACTGCTCAATCAGCCTGAATTAAAGGGCTTAGCTGCGCACAGCAAAGAAACCCTAGCTGCGCAAAAAATCTGGTTATCGATTGCCCCGGGAAACTTAGGCCAGTTGAGCCACGCTAGCAGCATAAAAAACCAACAATTAAACCTGTATGCCAGCAATAATGCGGTCGCGGCTAAAATCAAACTTTGCATTCCTAGCTTGTTGATTCAGCTAGAAAAGCAAGGGTGTGAAGTTACTGCAATTCGGGTGAAAGTGCAAGTAAAATCTAGCCCACAAGCCCAGCCCAAAGCCATTAAAAAGCTGAGTCAGCAAGCGGCAAACGAGCTTGATGATTTGGCAAAAAAACTGAGTGGCACCGAACTTGGTGACGCCTTAGCTAGGCTAGCCAGCAAAGTCAATTAAAGCCATCATCCGGTTTTTTTCCGGTCCTCCTCGCACTTAAAAACTTCTGCTACACCGCGCATTTTCAGGCCAGCCAAAAGAGGTTGTTGCGTGCGCTTATTAGTGTAATAATGAACCGTCGTTACAAATCATTTACATGTAATCATGCATGCGTAGCGGCACATTATTCGCAATACTTGCATAGCTTTGAATGGGGTGCAAAACAAGCACTTCCGGTGTCTCAATTCGTACTAGTTTTATTTTTAACGTTTTAAACGCAGTTTAATACTCACGTAATATATAAAAATTTAGATAGGGAGAAGTCATGTCAGTTTCACTAATGATCGCCTTAGGCGCTGCTTTCTTAGCAGTCCTGTACGGCCTAGTAATGAGTAAATGGATTTCAGGCCTACCAGCCGGTAATGCCCGCATGCAAGAAATTGCAGCAGCCATTCAACAAGGCGCAGCCGCTTACTTAGCGCGTCAATACAAAACCATCACGGTGGTTGGTATCGTATTGGCTGTGTTAATCGGCTTATTTTTAGGCACCACCACGGCCATCGGCTTTGTGATTGGCGCGGCGCTATCAGGTGCTTGCGGCTTCATAGGCATGAACGTGTCGGTCAAAGCCAACGTCAGAACGGCCCAAGCAGCCACCGGCGGCATTGCCCCGGCACTGGACGTAGCCTTCAAGGGTGGCGCCATCACTGGCATGCTGGTAGTGGGCTTAGGCTTACTAGGCGTAGCCGGTTTTTACGCTTACTTGTTGTCTGTGACCCCAGTAGAGCAGGCAGTGGATTTAAATCCATTAATTGGTTTGGCTTTCGGCTCCTCTCTTATTTCCATCTTCGCCCGTTTGGGTGGCGGCATTTTCACTAAAGGCGCAGACGTAGGCGCAGACTTGGTGGGTAAAGTTGAAGCCGGCATTCCAGAAGATGACCCTCGCAACCCAGCGGTGATTGCCGATAACGTCGGCGACAACGTGGGCGATTGCGCAGGCATGGCGGCTGACTTGTTTGAAACCTATGCCGTGACGCTCATTGCCACCATGGTATTAGGCAGCTTGCTGTTAACCGGTGCCGGCGAAGACGGCATCATCTACCCATTGATGTTGGCCGCAGTGTCCATCGTCGCATCCATCATCGGCTGCTTCTTTGTTAAAGCCTCTCCCGGCATGAAAAACGTCATGCCAGCGCTATACAAAGGTTTGGCGGTAGCAGGCGGTTTGTCTTTAGTGGCATTTTACTTCGTCACCACAAAGATGTTTCCAGAAGGCTTGATGGCTGGCGATTTGGCCATTTCTGCCAATCAATTGTTTGGCGCTTGCGCGGTAGGCTTAGTCCTTACAGCGGCCTTGGTTTGGATTACTGAGTATTACACCGGTACCGATTACGCCCCGGTTAAACACATTGCTCAAGCGTCCACCACCGGTCACGCCACCAACATCATTGCCGGTATTGGTATTTCCATGAAATCCACGGCATGGCCTGTGCTGTCTGTCTGTTTGGCCATTTTTGTTTCGCACTACCTTGGTGGCTTATACGGCGTAGCCATTGCCGCCACCTCCATGTTAAGCATGGCTGGTATCGTGGTGGCCTTAGATGCATACGGCCCCATCACCGATAACGCCGGCGGCATTGCCGAAATGTCTGGCTTACCTAAATCCGTGCGTGACGTGACCGATCCATTGGATGCCGTTGGCAACACCACTAAAGCCGTTACCAAAGGCTATGCCATTGGTTCAGCCGGTTTGGCTGCATTGGTCTTATTCGCCGACTACACGCACAAATTAGAAGGTGCGGGCATGGTGGCTAAATTTGACTTAAGCGATCCTATGGTGATTATTGGCTTATTCATAGGCGGCTTGATTCCGTTCTTGTTTGCTGCCATGGCGATGGAAGCCGTTGGCCGCGCAGCCGGTGCCGTGGTGGAAGAAGTGCGTCGCCAGTTCCGCGACATCAAAGGCATCATGGATGGCAGCGGTAAGCCAGAATACGGCAAAGCGGTGGACTTATTGACCACGGCCGCCATTAAAGAAATGATGATTCCATCCTTGCTTCCGGTAGCCGTTCCGGTAGCCGTTGGTTTGCTATTAGGGCCAGTGGCTTTAGGTGGCATGCTCATGGGTACCATCGTTACCGGTCTATTTGTCGCGATCTCCATGTGTACCGGTGGCGGTGCATGGGATAACGCCAAAAAATACATAGAAGATGGCAATCACGGTGGCAAAGGTTCAGAAGCCCACAAAGCGGCTGTAACCGGCGATACCGTTGGCGACCCATACAAAGACACGGCCGGTCCTGCGGTTAACCCTTTGATCAAAATCATCAACATTGTTGCCTTGCTGATTGTGCCTTTATTGCACATGTAAGCGATACGGCGCCTAAGCGGACTGTTAGCTCGCTTAGACCCAATTAGATGATAAAGAATAGGCTGGCCTTCGGGCTGGCCTTTTTCTTAAATAAGCATTGCGAAAGGAAGCTCAGCATGAAAGACAGCTTAATCGTCGGCCTACGTTACCAACATAGCTTTGTGGTGAGCCGAGCGAAAACCGTGCCGGCCATCTACCCAGAATCAGCTGACTTTTTAGGCATGCCCGAGGTGTTTGCCACCGGCTACTTAGTTGGCTTTTTAGAATGGGCCTGCATCTTAGCCATTAAACCCCATTTGGATGGCCCCCAAGAACAAACCGTGGGCACGCACATCAACGTCAGTCACTTAGCGGCCACGCCGGTGGGCATGACGGTGACCGCGACCGTGGAGTTGTTAGCGGTGGAAGGAAGAAAATTGGTGTTTGCGGTAGAAGCGCACGACGGCGTGGATTTGATTGCCAGCGGCACCCACGAACGTCATAGCATTAATAGGGAAAAGTTTGACGCTAAGTGCCAGGCCAAATTACAAGCGGGACTAAACTGAAAGCCCGCTTAAAGCACCTGCAGAATGTCGTTGGCAATGTCGGCCGGTTTTTCACCATAATCCACATACAATCGAATCTTGCCCGTTTTATCAAACACGTACATGCCTGCACTGTGGTCTAGCGTGTAAGTGCTTTTGCCTTTCACTTCGACTTTTTTAGCGTAAATTTTAAAGTTAGCCTGCACCAACTTGGTCGCCGACTCGTCGCCGCGCAATCCGATAAAACGTGCATCAAATGACGGCACAAATTGCGCTAAAACTTCTTGCGTGTCGCGCTCCGGATCCAAGGTGACAAACAGCACCTGCACCTCATCGGCGCGCGGGCCTAATAATTTCATGGTTTGCTTCAGGTCTATCATGGTGGTCGGGCAAACGTCCGGGCAATGCGTGTAGCCAAAAAACAGCAGCACCGCTTTGCCTTTAAATTCTGCCAAGCTGCGCGGCTGACCATGGTGATCGGTCAAACTTAATTCGTGACCAAAATCGGCGCCCGTGATGTCGGTCGCGACCAATTGTTTGCCAGTGCCAGATGGCTGACAAGCGGCCAACACAGCAAGAAGAAAAACTAAGATGAACTGACGCATGAAGAGCCCTTGTGTAGTAATTAAATTAAGCAAAATCTGTGTTTTTAAGTGAATTTGATTTTAACATGCGACAAGAATTACGGCCTTTAGTTTACAATAAGGCTTTTACAAAATTCGTTTATAAGGCAGCAACATGGCAATTCCAACCTCAATGGCAGACCGCGATGGCGTAATTTGGTATGACGGCAAAATGGTTAACTGGCGCGATGCCACCACCCACGTTTTAACCCATACCTTGCATTACGGCATGGGTGTATTTGAAGGCGTACGCGCTTACAAAACCGACAAGGGCACGGCCATTTTCCGCCTAAAAGAACACACCGACCGCTTGTTTCGCAGCGCGCACATCTTGCAAATGAAAATGCCTTACAGCAAAGAGCAAATGATGGAAGCGCAAAAAGCCGCCGTCAGAGAAAACAATTTGGAATCGGCCTACATGCGCCCCATGGCATTTTACGGTGCCGAAGCCATGGGCATCTCAGCCAAAACCTTATCAACGCATGTCATCGTAGCGGCTTGGAAATGGGGCGCCTACATGGGCCAAGATGCTTTAGACAACGGCATACGCGTTAAAACCTCGTCTTTCTCTCGTCACCACGTCAACATCACCATGTGTAAAGCCAAAGCCAACGGCAACTACATGAACAGCATCTTGGCCCATCAAGAAGCGGCATTAGACGGTTACGATGAAGCCTTGTTGTTAGACGTAGACGGATTTGTGGCTGAAGGTTCGGGCGAGAACATCTTCATTATTCGTAACGGCAAACTCTACACGCCAGACCTCACCAGTGCGCTAGAAGGCATCACCCGCGACACCATCTTGCAGCTGGCCGCAGAAATCGGCTTAAGCGTCATAGAAAAACGCATCACCCGCGATGAAGTTTACTCGGCTGACGAGGCCTTCTTCACCGGCACCGCCGCGGAAGTGACGCCTATCCGTGAACTAGACAGACGCAGCATAGGCACAGGCACAGCCGGCCCTATCACCAAGCAATTGCAAAAAATGTATTTTGATGCCGTGACCGGCAAATCGGCCAAGCATGCCGATTGGTTAACCTTGGTATAAACCACACCATGACCAAGCAAAAACCCATCCTCGTCTCAGCCCAAGATTTGCCGCTGCATTGCCCTACGGGCGAGGTGGCATTGTGGTCATCGCACCCACGGGTTTTTTTAGACGTGGCTAAAACTGGGCAGGTCGCCTGCCCTTACTGCGGCACGCAATACCAATTAAAAGCCGGTGAAGTGGTGGCGCACCATTAAGTTAACAGCCGCCCGACTCCTTAAGGACAGCCATGTTTACATTGACGTTTAGTTTGGATTCGGTGGCCTTGTATGCCCTCAGCGCCAATTTGTTGGCTTTATGTGCCTTTGTCCTAGTGGTGTATGCCGCCAAGAAAAAACGGGCGTTAGCACAAGCCAAAATCATCGATTTTGTCACCGAGTATTTCCTCAACACCGGCGTGGAAGTGCTGGTTTCATGCTCACAAGACCCCATCAGCAAACAGACGCACGTGCAGATAGAATCGGCGCCTTTAAAACGCTTTCGCTTTTCCAATATATTGGAAAGCAACCTAATCGGCCACATCGCCCGCATTACCGGGGAAAAAGTCGACAAAATTTATTGGCGCTTTCCGGTGCCGCCACAAAATGACGCCATGTTCACCGAGAAAAGCAGCCCTTTGGCAGAAGACGATCCGTATTTGTTTGAAATGCGCGCCGCCGCTACCGATGGCTACACCGTGACTGAAATTCCCGCTGACAAAAGCGCTAAGCGCAGCTAAAAAACACTCACTTCAGCCGCTTGCCCCCATAAACGGGCAATCACCGCCGGCGCTTCCGCTGCCGCGCTGTTAGTCCAAAAACGCACAGCCCCAGGCGCTTGCTCCGTTGCCAACAATCCGCTCTCGATTAATCGGTTTTTCACTTGCTTAGCAACCGCGGCGCCGGTGTCCACCAGACTGACCTTGGGGCCCACCACATCCTTAATCAATGCCCGCACAAAGGGGTAATGGGTGCAGCCCAACACGATGGTGTCGGCCCCTTCGGCCAATAAAGGCGCACAAAATTGTTTAATCAAGTCGCGCGTGGCCGGGCTGTCCACTTCACCGCGCTCTATGCACTCAACCAGGCCCGGGCAGGCTTGGGTGACCACTTCCACATTACGGCCGTAACTCTCCAACAAGGCGGCAAACTGCGCACTTTTAAGCGTGCCGACGGTGGCCAATATGCCTATGATGCCATTTTGACTGGCTTCGGCCGCCGGTTTCACGGCTGGCTCCATGCCGATAATCGGCAGCGTGTACCGTTCGCGCATGGCATCAATGGCAGCGGCCGTGGCCGTGTTGCATGCCACCACCAACACTTTAGCGCCTTGGGCAATTAAAAAATCGGCCAAGGTAAAACAGCGCGCCTGAATCTCCGCCACACTTTTATTGCCATACGGAGCGTAGCGGCTGTCGGCCACGTAGCGTAACTGCTCATTAGGCAACAAATCCTGTATGTGCTTCAACACAGATAGGCCACCCACCCCAGAATCAAACACGCCTATGGGATCGCTGGCTTGCGCT
>Ga0208090_1000244_pt1 | contig 9957 bp, 4 predicted proteins | sample LakMenEpi20Jul12_FD_150718 | JGI IMG/M metagenome (GOLD analysis project Ga0208090, IMG submission 150718) | Freshwater microbial communities from Lake Mendota, WI - 20JUL2012 deep hole epilimnion (SPAdes) | ecosystem: Environmental > Aquatic > Freshwater > Lake > Epilimnion/Euphotic zone ...
GCCGCCGTTGGCGTCACACTCGACGCAGGGAACCATCTTGTACTCTTCGCTCGCGCCGCCCGCCATATAGAGTGGTTTTCCCGTTCGCATGGCTGGGTCACCGCCGCTGACCTCCCAACCGCCTGCGGCGAGTCTGCGCAGTCGCCCGACGCACCGGTAGTGAGAAAGCCCGCGGTATCGGCGGGCAACTTCCTGTTCGCGGGCTTCGATGATGCGGCCGGCTTCGTCAATCTCCGTTGCCACTCGGCTTATGAATGCGGTGCACTTGGCCCGATTGGCGTGCACCCATGCACCATCGTTCTGCTTCTCGGGGTCGAGCACCGCTCCATAGACGTTGTTATCCACTCCTTTGAGCATATTTGGACGCCCCTTCGCGTCGTCGCCCGCATCTTGTATGTCTGCCAGCGATTGCACGAGCGCTGCCTTCACGGTCGGGCTTGCATCACAGGCGGCCACGACTAAGAACCGCAGCAGAAGGGCGTGCAGGCATGGTTCCAGAGTTGGCTCACCGTCGGGTGGTTTTTGCGGACTCGAAGCCGCTCGAACAAGGTCCACGGCGAGGCGATCGATTACAGCGCCGGTTGTACGGTTTGCCTCCACGGCCTTCTTGCACTCGAGCGCCAGCCGTTTCTGCGGTGAGTCGGCGACTTCATTCACTTCCTTGCCGAACTGTGGTTTGCCGAACTGCAGTGTCTTCTGCGGCCACGTTTCCTGCTCATCCGGGATTCCGGTCACATACTTGACGGCTTTCACTTGGTCGGGCGACGGCCGATCCTCCAATAGACAGTAATAGCGAGGATAGGGCAGCACGCCCTTCTCCCACATCACGCCGTCAAGTTTCTCCCCATACCGGCTCTCCAGTCTCTCCAGGAATGCAGCCTGCAGGTCTTTGAGTTTGTCGCCCGTATCCGCCACCGCCCGCTCGAGCGCGGGCTCCAGCCACAGCTTCGTCGTCTTGAAGCCGCCCAGCCGTGTGACTTCCGGCCCGAGGGCGCGAAGTTTATCCAACGAGTCCTTGGCTTTCTCAGACGACAGTTTCGTCGGATCTGACAAGCCGGAGAGAAAGTTTCGCCACTCCGCAATCGTCCGCCAGTTGGCGTGATCGCGCGCGACAGATGTGTAATCGCGGGCGATCGCTCCGGAGCCGAGATCGTCGGCGATCTTCCGGATCGCGTCCGCGTATTCGGCATATTTTTCGTTCATGAGCAGCCGATCCGCCTCGCTCTCGCGGGCTGCGATTCCGGCGACGACGTCGTGTCGCGACCGCAGACCATTGGCCTTCGTCGCCAACTTTGAATCGGGAGAGACGAGGGCCGCGAGCGATTCAGACACGAGTTTGCGGCCGCCGTAGCCGTCTGCTGCCGTGGGACAGGCCGATGTGGTGGCGAGCCTGCGGAGCGTGTCCAACTCTGCCGTGGCCTCGTCCAGCTTGGCCCGGGCCCGCTTGACGTCGTCTGCAATCAGGAGTCCAACCGCCGCCTGGTCGGCTTCGAGGCGACGGACACGATCCTCAAAGGCGTCGTCGGCGGCCGCTGAAAAGTCCTTCGCCTTTGTCCGCAGCGTTGCAGCAGGTTGTTCCAGTTTCGCCCGGTCTTCGTCCGTGACAGCCAGTTTCCGATCCCGTATCTCTGAGAGGAGTTTGGTCGCCAGCGTAAAGCTCTCGGGCCACGGTGCGAGCGGATCCGGCCGGGGAGCTGTTTGGAGTTCCACGAGCGTCTTACGCAGCGACTCAATCTGCGCGGCGAGCGCCTCGCGCCCGGCGTCCCACTTTTCGCAGGCCGCCTTCACGCGTGCCAGCGCCGTAGCCGCCCGGGGATCACGCCGCACTGCCGCCGACCAATCGGCGTCCGGTGAGGTGGCGACGTCGTTGCCGGCCTCAATGTTTTTGACGGCGGCGTCACAGTCGGCGATGGCCATCGAGACCGCGGCCCGATGCTGACTCCGCGCATACACGCTCCACGCAGTGGCGGACACGCCGATGAGCAGGGCTGCCACCGCGGAAACGGCAAAAGCCCGCCGCAGCCATTCCTCGCGGCGCACATCATCGGCAATATCGGCGACCCGATCGGAGAGGTCCTTGATTCGCCGTGGCTCGAGATCTTCGACGGGAAGCCGGGTCGCCGAGTCGTCGATCCGGTCCATCATTCGGCCGAGGTCCTCGGCCCAGGCCACGCGGGCCCGAAGCGTCGCCGGCCGTTCGTTCACCCGATGGCTCACTTCCGCGAGCAGGGACTCGTGCTCACGCAGCAATTCCACGTACTCGATGATCGGGCCGATGCGAACAAGACGTGGGTCCGCGGGATCGATGGCGCCACGGTCGGACAGGGCCTGGTTCCATTCGTCGCACAAGCGGTAGAGCGATTGCTTCGCCATTGCGCGGTCGGCCGCCAACCCGGCGTAGGCGGCTTCCAGTTGGGGCGTCAACTGGTCGAGCAGGGCATCGATGCGTCGCTCACGTGACTCGACAATGAGCAGCGTCGCCTGATCCAAGAGGGCTGCCGGCGGCTCGAGTGTCGTCCAATCCCCCCGCAGCTCGCTGAGAAATTGCTCCACCTCACGTTCCACCTGCTCCGCCACTGTGGCCCCGTCCCGGCCCAGGCGAGCGCGGAGCCGGGCGAGGTCGGCCTTGATCTCCATGAGCCGATGCGATTCGTGCTTGCCCAGCATGTCGTGCCACACATCGATCCGCTCGGCGTCTTCGCGGCGCGTGATTTCACGGAGCAACTTGATGCGATTCGGGAGAGGAGCCCGCTGAAAGTTCATCCTCCGCCACTGGTCGAGCAGCGGCTTGAGATCGGCCAGCCGTTCCCGGGCAGCCTCGATGTCGCCCATTTTGTCGAGCTGCGGAGGCGATGGGGCGACGAGTCCGGCGGCCTGGCTGGCCCTCATCCAGGCCGAGTAAGAATCGCGGCCAAATCGCTCGAGGTCGAGCAGTTTGCCGGCCTCGAACAAGTCTGGCTGTTCGAGGGCGTGACCCATGGCCTCGTCGCGCATCCCGCGTCTGACGAGTTGATGGCACTTGGTGATCCGGGCCTCGATCTCCGGCAGCACGTCTGCATTCCACTCGCGCACGAGCACCCGGATCTCAGCGGGTGCGGCGACGGTCTCGCCGGCGACGAGCGACTCGTACGCGACGCGAAGTTCATCCGCGAGGCGCTGGATCTTCTCGAGCGGGGTTTGTGTTTTGAGGCCGGTGCTCATGCTTGGGGTATCGATTGAATTTCAGAAACACTCAACCCCGCCATATGGGGCCGCCATCGACGCATGGAAGTCAGTTACCAGGTTCCACGATTGGCACAAAGTATTTCGTTTCCTCTCTGTCGCGAGCGATCAACTCTAGGGATTCCACCTGAACGGTAATCGGGCCAAACCCATCGTTGCAAAGCACGGCCGCTAGGGCCTCTGCCGTACGGTCCGCTTCCGCTTTGACGCGATCTCCGTAATCCCCGCAAGGTGGTGTGAGGTCTCTGTCGATGAAATCGCGGTTGATTTTATCGAGAATCGACTGCAGCTCTCTCTGGAACTCCTTTTCAGTATCGTAAGTTTTTTGACTCTTCGGCACTAAGCCTCCACGGGGGCCTGGTATGTTCGTACCAGCGGCTGAAGGTTCGATCATGGCTACGCTGGTCCAGTGATCAAAATTTCTGGCCGATCGAATTGGGAAAATTCTGGGAAGCGGAAATTTTTTTTCAAATTCTTCAAAATCCTTGCCCAGGTAGTCTTTGGGCAGCTTCTTCAAAAAGTCGTCGAACATGTGAAACCGATGTTCGTTGTCTTCCAAGCGGCTTAATAACCATCCAGAAAATAAGCCTGCAAAATTCTGTGTCAGCGTTTGCTCATCACGTTTCCCCTGCTTCACCTGTTCGGCAATCCAAGCCTGTGAAATTTTCGCCTTAAACAGAGGCGTGTCTACGAGAGGATCAACATCGCTTGGTGTGAATGCAACCTCCCACTTGGTCGGATCCAGCTTCAAAGTGCCCGATACAGCGATCTTCCCTTCTCGCTCGCGAACGATCTTTTTTTTTGGGTCTTTGGCTTCGTGGATAAAGTCGAGGTACTTGATCTCGATCTCCTGGTTGCCAGTTTTTGTTGATGGTAGCCGGATTTCCTGCGGTGGGTGTGAGTTGTTAAGCCAAGTAAAGAGCCTTGATGACTTAAAACTGCACGAGATCGCCCACTGCAGGTTTTCTTTGGGAATGCCTTTGGTGCGTTTTGCAAGGTCGTAGTCAAGGAGTTTTGGGCAGTCCTCGAGAAGTGATATGTCGATTGGTTGAAGGCGTTCGAGTGGCCTGGAGAAATGAATCTCGCAACGCAACCTTGGTTCGCCCTGCCCGTTGGGATCTAGCGTCCTGATAAGCAGCACGGAATTCGTAAGCCGCGTACATAGCTCGTGGCTGCCACGCACGAGCAGCTCGATGAGCAGTTTGCCGTCGCGAGCGATGATCCGGCCTACATGGGACGGATTGGGAACGCCGAGGAAACTCACATTCCCTGTTATCTTCCACGTTCGCTCGTTATCAAGGCTCGTAGTTTCCTCGACGATGGCAAGTCGATCTTTCGTGGCGTAGGGGCTTGCTAATTCCAGTGTTGGAGAAAGCAAGCGTGGCAGGTCAAAAGAGCCAGAACCGCTAAGAACCACCTGCTGGGGCTTTGCTTTGTTGTCAGGGGTTTTAGGAAACGCTTTCTCCAACAGCGGAACGGAATTTGATAGCTTCTCAAGGCCGGCGATGGCTTGTTTTTGAGCTTCCCGTAGCCCGCGAAGTTTCTCGTCGTCTGCCTTTTCCTCAGGTGGCGATACAGCGACGGGTTTCTCCATAGGTTGTTGGTTGCGGTTTTGTTGTTCTGGCGGTGCATCCAGGGTGTCTGGCACGTTAATTGCGACGTCAGCCTCGGGTTGCCCCTGCTGCGGTGCCGAGTTGTGGACCGAAGTCGCCTGCTTTTCCGGTGGAGCGTCGCTTAATAGATCATCCCGGGGTTGCAAATCCGAGCGTTGGCTGATTCCCCACACAGCAATGCTGACCAGCAATAGTAGTACAGCGACAAACACAGGTAACGCGCCTATCCAGGGGCGGGTGCTTCGCACGTTGGAGCCGCTGCGAGCCGTGCTGCCGGCTGACGCGCGGCGACGACGCTCTTCGCTGATCTCCCGCAGCCGCGCTCGTAACGCCGCATCGTCCGACGAAAGCGGTTCGCCTCCATCAACGCCAACTGGGGCGGTGGGCTGGGGTTGGGGCTCCACCTTTTCGCCGCGGGCGCGTCGGGAAAGGTCGTGGTCTGGTGCGCGGCTGCCGTTCTGCTTGATCTTGCCAAGAACGAGCCGCAGTTCATTCGTCGGCTCGTAGTTGCCGACGAGCCCCAACTCAGGGCGAACTGCCCGCCAGTGCGCCGGAAACGGTTCGATCTCACACGTGTTAAACGTCACTTGCCAGCGAGCGCTTGCCGGGAGTAGGCGAAGTGCCTCCACGAAGAGTTCCAGCACGTCGATGTTTTCGCCGGCCCAGATGAGCGCCCGCTTACCATCGAGGAAGGATTTCGCGAGTTCTCCCGCCCAGCCAGCGTCGCCGGTGGCTGCTTGCCATGCCGGGCATTGGGCTGGGCCTCGCGTCGTCTCAGGATCAGCGGGATCGTGCCCCGGGAGGGCTGGTTCCGCGGCGAGCGGCGTCTCGCGCGGCTCGCCCGTCCATCGCCCGAGCCATGGAAACGACCGAGCCGCATACGCCGGGCCTCCGGGCAGGCCGCGGGTTTCCGTAGGATCGATTGCGATCAGTTCCGCGAGATAGTTCGAGCGACCGGTGTAACTGTTGCCGGCATCTCGGACCGATCCCAGCACATGGATCGCCCGGTCGCCCACGAGTTCGATGCGGTGGAAGCACACTCGCGGGTTGCGCGGATCGCCGAAGGGAAAGGGATGCGGGTAGGCTGCCCGCATGGCGAGCCGTTCGGCGATCGACGGCCTGAGCGCATGCGTCCGCAGCACGGGCTGGAATCCCGCGCCACCGTCGAGCCCGCGAGGCACGCTCGTGATCACGATTCGGCCGATCATGTGCGTTCAGTCCTCATGAAGCCGTATTCCCGGCGGCTGCGACGGGCACGAGGCCCTTCGTGAGTTGGTGGAGAATCCAGAGCATCGGCACTTCGGCCCAGATGGGCTGGATCGACCCGCGTCGGAACTTGTACTCAGGTTTACCGGTGTGAGGGTTTCGCCCCGTGATGACCGGGCCGCAGCCCGTGGCGCTCGTCGGGATGTAGCAAACATTGCGGCTAAACCGCTCCGCGGCAGCCACGATTGCCGGGCATAGCGCCATCAGCAATTCCCGAATCCTGTTAGAAATCCGCTCCACTTCGGCGGGCCGGAACCCTTGCAGCGTCGAAACCTCGTGTTCGTCGCCTGTGGCGAACGCCGGTAGATCGCCTTTGGCCAGATGCCGCCAGGCATCAAACTTGGCGACGATCACAACCAGCGGTGTGTCGAGCGGATCAGCAATCTCGCGTCCCAGCCACTTCTTCACGTTCTGGTCGGCCGTGGCAAGAATCACGTCCTGGGCTTCATTTTCGGAATTGTTCGACGTCTCCTCGATCTGCGGGTCCGAAGAAGTGCCTCGGCAGCGCTCGATGAAGGCGGGCTCACGCGTCGGGTCGAAGACGAAGAGCATCGCTGATGATCGGGAGAGATGCTCGGTCTCCGGCTTATTAGGCTTGGCCCACTTCGGATCGAAGTGCTCGCCGGAGTTGTCGTAGAGGCAAATCGTCCGCATGTAGCGGACGGGGTCTTTGGCATTGGGGTGCCGTCCGGTCGGTGCGACCTGGAAGAACATGGGCCGGGGATAGGTCCGCACATCGCCGGAATATTTCACTGCCTGATAATGGATGCTCCCGCTTGGCTGCGTGGCAGGAATGTCGACGAGTGCGTCCGGATCAGGGTTATTGAAGAGCTTGTTCTTGTAGTCACGCAGCACTGCGTTGGAAGCAGGGTGTGGCTCGGTCACACCCAGGCCAAATCGCTGGGGAAACGACGATGCGAGCCGCCGCCCCATGGCGGCCAAAAAATACGACTTGCCGGAAGTAACCCTTCCAAAAATCGACAGATACACCGTGTCGTGCCGTTCGAAGACGACCCGCGGGACGAGCAGGTGGCAGTGTGGGCAGGCGAGATCGAATGACGGAGTGTCTTTTTCATCAAGGGCTGCGCATTCGGGTGTGAACCGCGTCGGCACGAATCGCTGCGGCTCGCCTTCATCCTCGAGCCTGGGGTCGCCCGTAAGGTCGGCGTGGCCGGCGATGGCGAGCGCCGATTCGGGTGGAAACTTCTGCCAGCAGTTCGGGCAGGTGACCTCGTTGAGGAGCTGGATGCCGGAGGACGTTGCCATGGAGAAAAATGCTCGGAGTGCTATTCGAACAGGGTCGGCACCGGTTGGGGGCGGTTTTCGCGATTCTGGCTCTCGGCCAATTCAGTACACATTCGCTTCGCGCGCGCGAGCGTCTGCTTGCAGGCGTCGTCGATCGCCGCGTGGGGTTCGACCGCCTCGAAGGCTTCGACTGCCTTTCCGTATGCAGCGCCCAGGTCGCCCGCGGTTCGATCTGTGGCAGCTTGCCGCAGATGCCGCTCGGCCACCTCGACGGACGTTGCCGCGTCATAGCGCGGCTTGGGGCGGGGCCTCCCAGGCAGGGCTGCTGGAGCCTGCGAGGAATCGTTGCCGGTGCCTGCGGCAGTGCCGGCCTCATTGCCGGCCACGGGCGCGCCCCCGGCTTGCGAGTCGCCGTCGGGTGATCCTGACGTGCCTTCACCAGCTGCGCCTCGATCTCCCGATCCTTTGCCTCCAGTGCCAGGGTCTTTGCCGGAGCCGCCTGCGCCCTCGCCGGTGCCGCCGCCTTCCTTGCCGCCGTCTCCAGCACCTTGCCCGGATCCATCGCCGGTACCGCTGCCTTGGCGGCTCGACGCGGTTCTTCCTGCATCGGCACCGCCACGCTGTGCCTGTTTCGCCGGCTCGGTGTCCCGTAATCCGGAGTCCCACTCTGGCCGCCGTGAGCAACTGCAACCGCAAGCTGTCATGAACATTGTTGCGGCGAACACGAGCACCAGCTGCTTCGCCAGATGGTCAATGGTGATCCGGTCAGCGACGTGCTCCGCGGTCGCAATGTCGATGGTGGCGTGGTGCATGTTTAGTCCCTCGCCGGTGGGAGTTCCGTCAGAGGTCGAGCGACGCTGTTCGCCTTGCTAAGCAGATCTGCAAGTTCCTCGGCTGCAATCGCGAATTGGAACTCGGCACTTTGCGGGTCCTGCTGTACGCCGAAGGATGTGATCCCGATGACCTTGCCATCGGCGGAGCACAGTGGACCGCCGCTGCTTCCATGCGTGAAGAACGCATCTGTTTGGATGATCTTCGTCGACGGGCTGAGGCCTCTATGGGAGATGTCAGCAGCGGACCGCAACTGACTCACGATGCCCCGTGTGATCGTTTCAGTCAGCCCTTGGGGAGCGCCGATCGCAAACACATCCTCGCCTAATCGTGGCTTATCGCCCGACAGACGGAGCGGGTCTCCCGGCCAATCCTTTTCGAGGGCGAGGACGACCAGGTCTTTTCCTGGGTCACAGGCCACGAAGCCTTTGATGTTGATCTCAATCCAGTCGTCGCTCTCGTCGCGTTTGCGTTGTGCTGTCCCACGGAGGGTGCCGGCGACCACATGAAAATTCGTAGCCACCCATCCTCGCTTCTGCACCACGAACCCGGACCCCTGTCCACCTTCATCGTTGGTGATCGTCACGACCGAGTGCCGGACACCCGCCACAGCGGATGCAAGAGAGGCCGGCACTGATGGCCCCGATGTGGCAAAAGGATTCGAGGCAGGCGATCCTTCCTTTGGGTCTGAATCGGCCCGCTCACCGGGAATGCGTTTCTCTGCGCTCTGCTTCACGCTCGCCGCGTCTTCCGATGCGCTTCCAGCGTCGGATTTTTTTCGTTCATCTGATCGGCGATCCCGTGGCAAGGCTTGGCCGCTCGAGGCATTCAGTGATTGTTCCCAGGGGATCGCCGGCCGTTCCTCGGGACGCCACAGCAAGATGCCCGAACCGATGATCCCGGCGATTATCACGACTCCGAGGGCGGAGAACGCGGCAACGACCAGCCCTGCTCCAGGGCTCGGGCCGACCTCCACCGGCGGGGAGGGCGTAGGTTCAGGTGGTGGCTTTGAGACCTTCGCCCGCGGCTTGGCGGGCTTCGCGACATCGAGTCCGCGCGGACTGATTTGCAGTAGGGTGCGGCACTTTGGGCAGACAACGTGCCGCGCGGTATCCGTTGTGAATACCAGAATGTGGTGGCTGCACTTCGGGCACGGTTGGGGCGAGCCTGCCATACGTCGGCCGATCTCAATGGCGTGCGAGTCACTCGGCGAAAACCCAAGTCATTCGCGAGGAGGAACCCCAAGTGTGCACTACCCATCAAAAGGGGTCGAGTACCCCAGGGCCTGGAGTCGGCTTTTTGGCGGGTTTTTTTGCGGGGGGCTGTTTCGGTATGGCAGGCGGCGGCGGTTGTTCGTCCCCATTGGTTGCCCGACGGAGCGCCTGCGTGCCGCCCCCAGGGCCGGGTGGAGGTGCGCCCACATTGTCTCCGCTTCCAACCGCTTCGCTCAGGTCGGCAGCCACGTTGGCTCGGCTCAGAAACAGAATCCCGAAACTCGTTCCAACAGCCTGCTCAAAGGGCCAGTTCTTCGAACCGCTTTTGCCACGCCACTCGCCGTTCGCTGACTGGCCCTTCACCAGGCGTTGACTTCCCCAGCCATACCAATCCACTCCGCCGATTTCCTTGAGGTCGTAAATGACAGCCACCCGCTCCAGCGACCAAAAAAAATAGAGGTCCGAATTGATATCTGCCAAAGGATTTTTGTCGGCTTTTCTCAGTTCCGCGCCGAGCGCAGCAAGGGCCTGCTTCGCGATCGGATCGTCGGCTGCCGCCGGGCCAC
>Ga0208090_1000246_pt1 | contig 9942 bp, 10 predicted proteins | sample LakMenEpi20Jul12_FD_150718 | JGI IMG/M metagenome (GOLD analysis project Ga0208090, IMG submission 150718) | Freshwater microbial communities from Lake Mendota, WI - 20JUL2012 deep hole epilimnion (SPAdes) | ecosystem: Environmental > Aquatic > Freshwater > Lake > Epilimnion/Euphotic zone ...
TTCCTATCTCCTCCAAAATCCTCAAGCAATCAGCACCCGTGGGTTACGGGTAGAAGACTTTGTTCCTAATGCAGAAACACTGCAACTTACTACCCAAGTATGGGAAAGTTATCTCAATCAGATTTATGTTTTCCTACGTGGCCGGACGTAGAAGAGGCAGGGGACAGGGAAGAGGGAGCAGGGGGATAAATTTTCGTTCTTCTTCCTGACTCCTGACTCCTGACTCCTGACTCCTGACTCAATGACTGCTCCTGTAATCTCAAAAAGTTAGATAATTGTTGGGATCATTCTAAATCGTAGTAATACGGTTTAGATGTGAACCAAACCACCCTGAGCGTAGTCGAAGGGTAAACGTTATTTAAGTTATGACACCTTGGGATTCGCTAGTTCCATGCTCTGTCGGTACTGATTAAACATTCCAAAAGGAAAGTGTCTTTACCATAACAAGCTTTTATAACCGGGTTGAAGCAAACTTTACTTAGAAATAAGGATTGGTCAAACCGACCGAAAACAAATTATGTCCAATTTTGTCTTTTTAATTGATGCTAATAAAACCCCATTAAATCCTATCCACCCATCTCATGCTAGTAAGCTATTGGATAGTGGGAAAGCAGCCGTTTTTAGGCGTTATCCTTTTGTTTTAATCATGAATCGGGTTGTGGAAAACATTGTTACTTACCCCATTAATTTAAAAATTGATCCTGGTTCTAAGTTTACGGGTATCTCTTTAGTAAATAACAAAGAAGAAGTTATTTGGGGAATGGAATTACAACATCGTGGTGCTGTAATTAAAAGTGAGCTAGAAACACGCTCATGGGTTAGGCGTAGTCGAAGAAACCGTCATACTCGTTATAGAAAGCCACGGTTTCTGAATAGAAAACGGACAATAAATTGGTTAGCTCCAAGTTTAAAACATCGTGTATTGACTACTAATACTTGGGTAAAAAGATTAATAAAATATGCCCCAATTACAGCTATTACTCAAGAGCTAGTCAGATTTGATTTACAGCAACTAGAAAACCCTGAAATATCGGGAATAGAATATCAGCAAGGGGAGTTACAAGGTTACGAAGTTAGAGAATATTTACTAGAGAAATGGGAGAGAAAATGTAGTTATTGTGATGCGAAAGATATCCCCCTTCAGGTAGAACATATTCAACCTAAAGCGAAAGGGGGAAGTAACAGAATAAGTAACCTGTGCTTGTCTTGTGAAAAATGTAATCAAAAAAAAGGAACGCAGGACATTGAAAAGTTTTTAGCTAAGAAACCAGAACTATTGAAAAGAATTAAATCTCAGTCAAAAAGACCTTTAAAAGATGCGGTTGCTGTTAATTCTACCAGGTGGGATTTATTTCAAACTTTGAAAGAAACTGGATTACCAATTACAACGGCTTCTGGGGGAAGGACAAAATTCAATAGGAGAAAATTAAATCTTCCCAAAGAACATTGGATAGATGCGGCGTGTGTTGGAGTAGTAAAAAACTTAAATATATTGACAACCAATATATTTAAAGTAAAATCTACCGGACTTGGAACAAGAAGATTATGTCGGATAAACAAGTTCGGTTTTCCTTGTTCCCAGCCACGTCAAAAGTATGAACACAAGTGGAACACAGGTGATATTGCCTATTGTAAAGGTGTCTCAGGTCGGGTTGTAGTGCAATCTGCGACCCGACTAGAGATCAGGGTAGATGGGAAAAGAATTGGTGGGAAACTAACTGATTTTAAAAAACTCCACAGCAAAGATGCTTATTCCTATTTTTGACTACGAAACACTACATTATTTTGGGATTAGAAGGAATGGCATGGCCAAATCACACAGACTTGATAAAATCGCTGCTTATTTACGCCCCTATTGGCGCGAAACCGTTTTCGGTATTATTGCTTTATTAGTTGTCAATGGGCTGGGTGTATATATTCCTTTGTTAATCCGTTCAGGGGTAGATACTCTATCTAAGAGTTTTAGTTTTCGCCAAATCATCCATTATGTAGTCCTTATCGCCCTACTTAGTTCCGCTATGTGGATGATGCGAATGGCTTCTCGGATTTGGATATTTGGTGTGGGAAGACAGGTAGAATTTGACCTCAAACAGCGGATTTTTCAACATTTACTGCAATTAGAACCTGCTTATTTTACAGTTAATACTCCAGGGGATTTAATTAGTCGCGCTACCAGTGATGTAGATAATATTCGACGGTTGGTAGGTTTTGCTGTATTAAGTTTGGCAAATACTTTTTTTGCCTATACTCTGACATTACCAGTGATGTTGTCTCTGAGTGTGGAACTGACATTGGCATCATTAGCAGTGTACCCGTTCATGTTTCTGATGGTGCATTTTTTTAGCGATCGCTTGCGTAATGAACAAACCGCCGTCCAAGAACAACTTGCAGAAATCAGTGAACTGGTACGGGAAGATATGAGCGGTATGGCGCTGATTAAAATCTATGCCCAAGAAGACAATGAGCGTCAAGCATTTAGTCAGAAAAATGAACAGCTATTAACCGCTAACCTCAAACTAGCTAAAACGCGCAACACCCTATTTCCGCTCATTGGTGGGTTAGCAAGTCTCAGTTCTTTGATTATTATTTGGTTAGGTACAGCCAGAATATCCTCTGGAACTCTTGCCATTGGTGACTTTCTGGCTTTGCTAATTTATGTAGAGCGATTAATTTTCCCTACCGCTTTATTAGGATTCACCATTACTGCTTACCAACGGGGTGAAGTTAGTATTGACCGTTTAGAAACTATTCTCAGTGTGACTCCCAAAATTCAAGACACACCAGATAGTATTCATCTGGAGGTTAACAAACTCAAAGGGGAACTGACAGCAGTAAACTTTAGTTACACCTACCCCGGCGTAAATACCCCAGTTCTAGAACATCTTAATTTTAGGATTGCTCCTGGGGAAGTAGTCGCTATTGTCGGTCCGGTTGGTTCAGGAAAATCAACCTTAGCGAATGCTGTCCCCAGATTATTGGATATTCAGCCAGGACAGTTGTTTTTAGATGGGTTGGATGTGACAAAACTAGCTGTGAGTGATTTACGCGGAGCGATCGCCTACGTACCACAAGATAGCTTTTTATTCAGTACCACCGTCAAAAATAATATCCGTTATGGTGATCCCGTCTCCGCCGCAGAAGACGTAGTTTACGCCGCCAAAATGGCGCAAATTGACGCAGAAATCCAGAATTTCCCCCAACAGTATGAAACCCTAGTGGGTGAGCGAGGAATTACCCTTTCTGGTGGACAAAGACAACGCACAGCTTTAGCAAGAGCAATGTTAATTGATGCCCCCATCTTGCTGTTAGATGATGCCCTATCCAGTGTAGATAATCAAACTGCTACACAAATCCTCACCAATCTGGCTACAGGGACAAAAAGAAAAACCGTAATTTTCATTACCCACCAACTTGCTGCTGCTGCCACATCTGACCGAATTTTGGTCATGGAACAGGGGAAAATCGTCCAGACGGGTCATCACTCAGAACTGGTAGAACAGCCTGGACTTTATCAAAATTTGTGGCATCAACACCAAGTAGAAGAACTATTACATTGAACCAAAATGGATTAATTTTTTTCAGAGGGAACAGGGAACGGGCAACTTTCTAACAGGAAAAACTCATGTTTAAAAACATGAGATTGAAATAATGACACTGTTTTTTCGGGCTACGCATCTTTTAAAAACATCTTTTTTTGACAGAAGCTTTAAACTGGTGCAACTAAAGTTTCTTATCTGTTCCCTGTTCCCTGTTACCTTCTTTTGTAATTTAACGTAGGAACTAGGGAATAGGGATTAGTACCGCTTGGTGGAAGTCAAAAGTCAAAAGTCAAAACTAAGAGGAATGATGACAAATTACTTTATTTATTAATAATGCTGATTATGAAACTATGGAATGAATATTTAGGAATATTACTGTGATGATTTCTTCTCAAAATTGGAGCAGGCCAGAAATGATTGCAACTGGAATAGAAACAAGAATCAGTCGTCTAGAATCTATTGTTGAACAGATTGGAGACGCTGTACTCTCGACAACTGAGACAATTGAACGTCTTGCTCACAGAGTAGATGCTCTGAGTCTACAAATAGAGGCTCAAGGAAAACAAGTACAGCAGCAAGGATATCAGATTTTTGCTTTATGTGACGCTGTTCAAAGTTTGGCTGATTCTCAGAAGGATTCTATGGAACAAATCACTCAATTGTCACAAACCTTAGATAGGCTTGTATCCTTGTTGCAAGATGAATAATGATGGAAGGAGTTCAGGAGTCACCGAGTCAGGAGTATGGAGTATGGAGTATGGAGTATGGAGTATGGAGTCAGGAGTATGGAGTATGGAGTATGGAGTATGGCTAACGCCACGCTACGCTATCAGGAAGAAGAAAGAAGGAAGAAGAATTTAGAACCTGAATTAGTAAGCTCTAATTACCTTAAACCCTTAACTTAGTGACTGCGATTTTACCAGAAAAACATATATCAACATCACTATTAGGAGTCCGCTCTCGTTTACCATATTCTCCTGTATAGTAAAAATCATCACCTTCTACTCGATAATTAACAGGTAAAGGTTTGGAACAAGGTTGACAAAATACTACTTCTGGATCTGCTTGTTGCGGTAACAGGTGTGGTAAATTAACATTCCAAAAACATCCAGGTTCGAGGGGAAGTTCCATCAAATATTCTAACAATGCAGATGTCCATCTCATAGCCGCATCCCAATCATAATCGCGTTTACCGTGACGATATTGAGAAACAGCAATTCCGGGAATTCCGTGCATTGCAGCCTCTCTAACAGCAGCCACAGTCCCAGAAATATAAGCATCAACACCCAAGTTTCCACCAGCATTAATACCGGAGATTACATAGTTGATATCTTCAGCAATATGTGAAATGGCAACTCTGATACAATCAGCAGGAGTGCCACCAATAGCATACTCACAATCTGAACGCCGTTGAAGATTAATCGGTTGATGGGTAGTAACTTGATGTCCACAGCCAGATTGATGTGATTGCGGTGCAGCAATAATTACCGACTTACCATTTACTGCTTGAAATAAAGCTGCAATACCCGGTGCATCAATACCGTCGTCATTGGTTAAAATTATAGTCATATAGAACCGATTTGATATCTGACAATACGTAACTTAGAATAGTCTATTAAATAGACTTTTAACTCTTCTATGACCAATGACAAATCTTCCAAACGCTTACCCAATCAACGTTGGCAAATTGCAGCAAAAAATCCAGAAGCTAGTTTAATATTAGCGAATTTAACAAATATCTCGCCAATTATCAGCCAATTATTAATTAATCGGGGCATGGAAACCCCAGAAGATGCCAAGATATTTTTAGATCCCGAATCTCTGATTTTACCTTCTCCTCTCGAAGAATTCCCTGATTTAGCTGCGAGTGTGGAATTATTGGAATTAGCGATCGCCAACAAAGAGAAGATAGCTATCTGTGGAGACTATGATGCTGATGGTATGACCAGTACTGCAGTACTGCTGAGAAGTCTTAGGGCTTTGGGCGCTGATGTTGATTATGCTATTCCTAGTCGAATGCACGATGGTTATGGGATTAATAACCGGATTGTCGAAGAGTTTCATGATGAAGGGGTGAAACTAATTCTGACGGTGGATAATGGAATTTCTGCGGTTGAACCAATTACTAGAGCCAGAGAACTGGGCTTGAAAGTTATTATCACAGATCATCATGATGTTCCCCAAATATTACCTCCAGCTAACGCGATTCTCAACCCGAAACTAATAGCTGAATCTTCTCCCTATCGGGGTGTAGCTGGTGTGGGTGTGGCTTACATTTTAGCCGTTTGTTTAGCCCAACAATTAGGAGAAATCAAAGGTTTAGTGCAGCCACTGTTAGCTTTATTTACCTTGGGAACTATTGCCGATTTAGCCCCTTTAACTGGTGTGAATCGTCGCTGGGTAAAACGGGGTTTAAAGTTATTACCAAAATCTAATTTACCAGGGATACAAGCATTAATTCAAATTGCCGGAGTTCAAGCCAGCGAAGGAGAAAAAAATCAAACTTCTAAATCTTTAAAACCCGAAGATATTGGTTTTCGATTGGGACCACGAATTAATGCTATCGGCAGAATTGGTGATCCACAAATTGTCATTGATTTGCTGACAACTGATGATTTTGGTATTGCACTAGCTAAGGCTATCCAATGTGAACAAACTAATACTCAACGTCAACAAATGTGCGAGGAAATTGAAAAAGAAGCCATTGCCATTGTTGAAGATTTATATATAAACTCTTTACAAAAAGACCGCGTATTAGTTGTTATCAAAGATAATTGGCATCATGGTGTTATTGGGATTGTTGCTTCTCGCTTACTAGAACGTTATGGTGTTCCTGTATTTATTGGAACTTACGAAAATGAAACCATAATTCGGGGTTCAGCGCGGGGAATTCCTGAATTTCATATATTTGCAGCTTTAGATGCTTGTCGGGATTTATTAGGTAAATTTGGAGGACACAAAGCAGCAGGGGGATTTTCTTTACCAGCGGAGAATTTACCAGAATTGCGGTTGCGTTTATCTGCATTTGCAAATCAGTGTTTGGAACTTCAACACCTGAAACCGCTGCTGAAAATAGATACTCAAGTTAATATTCACGAAATTAACCAGGATATTTTTCAGCAGTTAAATATTCTTCACCCCTGCGGTATTGATAACTCAGATCCAATTTTTTGGACTGCTAATGTCCAAGTGATTGAACAGAAAATAGTTGGGAAAGGTCACATTAAATTAACTGTATCCCAAACTATAGACAATCAGCGTCAAGAAATTAAAGGCATAGCATGGCGTTGGGGTGATTATTTTCCCTTACCATCAAGATTGGATATTGCTTACAAACTGCGTGAAAATAACTTTAATGGCAAAACTACCATTGAAATGGAGTTAGTAGGTGCAAAACTCCCAAATCACGTTGTTGAACTTTTCACTAATTCACCAAATCTATCACGGGCTAGTTTTGAATATAAACAGCGTCAATATACCTGCGGAATCTATGAAAATGGTATAAGTAGAGAATTAAGAGTTAAAAATTCTGAAGGTAAAGTTTTAGTCCTGCGACCAGAAGATAAATTTGGTTTGTTGGGTTTCAACCGCGAAAATGCTGAACAGGTAAATTTATCTCAACCCATATATGAGGGAATTGTGCAAAATGCAATTCAGGCTTTGTCTACCTCTGTACAGAATTAAAGATTAAAAACTCTCTTAAATGGGTAATTTAAGATTTTATTATCTCCAACGGGTAATTGGTGATTAGACAAAGCATTACCAATTACCAATTACCAATTACCAATTACCAATTACCCAATTTACAGGTTGCCGTTGCGAAATGCTAGAACGAAGATGACTATGGGTCCTGAAATCACAATTAGTCCCACGCAAGTTAACTGTAAGACGACTTCCCAATTGATGTTAGCTAAAATGTCCATTTTTTCCTCCCAGTGATTTTAATGGTTTAAAAAGATTTAATAATTCAATGACAAAACCCGCAACTTATCATATCTGTTTAGGGGATCTAAAATTTAATTTACTTCACAAAATTATAAGAAAAGTCATAAAAAAGTAGAATAGCAGGAATACTAGAAGGTTAAAAATATGGCTACTTGGCAATGTATAGCTCAGTGTGGCGCTTGCTGCAACCTAACACCAGCGGATCGTCCAGATATAGAAGAGTATCTTTCACCACCTGATTTAGAACTTTATCTCAGTATGGTCGGTGAGGGGGGATGGTGCGTAAATTATGATCATGGTACGCGAGAATGTAAAATCTATTCTACCCGTCCTTGGTTCTGTCGTGTGGAAGCAGAGACTTTTGAGGAGATGTATGGGATTGAAGCGGAGGATGTCAACGATTTTGCGATTGATTGCTGTCATCAGCAAATTGAGGGGGTTTATGGCGATCGCAGTTTGGAACTTATCCGCTTTAATCAAGCTGTCGGTTTTTGATTTAATTCATATAATTATTCTCTCATTGTGTTTTTGAGCGCAGTAATCAATGAGAGATTCACTTTTATGTACCTAAATTGTGCTACTGCTTACAAAGTTTCTATACTATCCCATATATCTAACAATAATTTCAAGCTAGATAAATGATTCATTGATTCACATCGCTTTTTTAACGCGTCTAGATACTTTTTACCCTCTACAACCTTTGGATTTTTCTTGCTATAAAACAAACCAAACTGTCCGAGATATTCTTGTAGATAGTGTTTATGAAATCGCGCTTTTGTGCTAAAAGTACGTCCAGTTGGACAGCAGGACATTTCTTCAGGATCATTGACTAAAACATCATAATATGCTTGAAAATCTGATAGAATTGTGGAACTTCTAAGTAAAGGATATTCGTTAGGAATTTCTGCATTACCTAATGCCCAAGTTTCAAAACAGCAATGCTGAATTATTATGTGAATCTCTGTTTTTGAACTATCTATATTGTAGCCTGACTTTAGATCATCAAGTTTAGATTTAAGTTCATGAAAACGAGCAGTATAAGAATGGTCTTCAGAGTCAATACATATAAAAAAATGATTGACATTACCGAATTTTTCTATATCAATTAGACAGGCTTCCAGTCGAGAAACTCCTGGATATTGTTTAGGCTTACTCACCATATTTGGATATCCGTCACCTGCGATAATTCGACAAGTATTCATTTTCATATCTTCAGGTCGGACAACAAAAGTTAAGCTAGGAAATAAATGTTGTAACCATGCTTTATATACCTTTGGTTCAGTCTTTCCCCCCTCTACTAAAAATAAAAGATTCACTCAGACACTTCCTCACTATCAAGTAAATTAACTAATTGAGTAAACTTATCCAAACTAGAAGCTGTATTCAGTTCTGGAATATTTAAAGATTTTCTAACTCTGACTTTGTTTCCAAATTTACTAACTATTTGCCACGTATCCCAAGGAATATTATTGATAATATATGGATGATGGCTAGTAAGGATAAACTGTACATTTGGGGATTTATCAAGGATAAAGTCTGTTAGTTCAGCCATACAGTTAATTCCTAAACTGTTTTCAAATTCATCAATTAAAATTACTGATTCTTCAGGAGCAGTAATTACTTCAACCAAAAAAATTAAAGTACGAAACATACCGGATGAAATTCGCTTTTGAGGAATCCAGTCTTCTAAACTATTCTCTTGAATTTCAAAGGATAGCATAAAATCCCCATCTAAATTTCTCTCACTACTAACTCTCACATTGTTCACTTCTGAAAAAATATCAATATAATACTCTTTAATTTCATTGAAAACATCTGGAAAAAATTTCTGTAAATAAAAAGCCTTTATAATTGCTGGAACACTCGCAAAAACATATTTAAAAAAACTTGGAGTATTTATTGCATCTAAAAAGTTTTCTGTTGTAGTGATAGTATCGGAATCAATCCTAAACATAACCCGTTGGGAAGTTTCAAAATTGAATATTAATTGCTTAAATGCTTGACGGACTGGAATAATCAAATCTTCTTCTGAAAGAAGAGTAATTGCACTTTCAGTTCTTTTCAACTTAGGCAATTTTTCGTTATTGAATTTTGAATCTGAATCATTGCGGAGAAGTATCTCCAGTTCAGAATCATCATCATATCGAACTAATTTTTCATAAACAATTTCAGTCTGTTCTGACTCATTTACATTTAGAAGTATTTCTTCATTTTTGATTGAGGAACTTTTTAACTCCCACCTATAATCTTGTCTTAAATGAGAGAAATTAATACTCCATTCCAAATCATCTAAGTTACGATTTATCCCTTTTGCAACATCACAAATTAAATTAAGTGCCTTTAAAATTCTTGTCTTTCCAACTCCAGAACCACCGACAAGTAAATTTAGCTCCTCAAATTTAACTTCCTCAATGTGCCAATTTTCTTTATGGTTACTGAATTTAAAACTCTGTATTTT
>Ga0208090_1000250_pt1 | contig 9889 bp, 6 predicted proteins | sample LakMenEpi20Jul12_FD_150718 | JGI IMG/M metagenome (GOLD analysis project Ga0208090, IMG submission 150718) | Freshwater microbial communities from Lake Mendota, WI - 20JUL2012 deep hole epilimnion (SPAdes) | ecosystem: Environmental > Aquatic > Freshwater > Lake > Epilimnion/Euphotic zone ...
TCCGCAGATTAGATTTTATGTTTGATTTGTTAGAGATGGCTTCTTGGTTAGGGATAAATTCTGATTCTGATTCTTCTTCCCCTCCTGGTTCTTCTTCCCCTCCTGGTTCTTCTTCCCCTCCTGGTTCTTCTTCCCCTCCTGGTTCTTCTTCTCCTTCTTGGTTGGGGATGAATTCTGATTCTGCTTCTAGTAAACCAAAAGAAAAGCCGCTTATCCTAAATCCGGCAGACCTCGTCGTAGATGAAACGCTGCCATCACCGCCTGTCACTTCCAACGTCGGCAGCTTATTTGGAAAACAGCCTACTGATAAAGAAGTCGAGGCCGCCTTACCATTAAGAACAGCTGCACGGCAAACAGTGCTTGATAATCTTACTTATCTTCAAACTAATGAAAAAGATTTAAAGAAAAGAATTTCTGATGAATGGAAATCCTCTTCTCCTGCACAACAGGCAGGCATTCAAAAAAATATACTTGATAATTATAAGTTACCAGAATACAGGGCTTTAATTGATTATATAAAAGCAGAGCTTGTCTGGTGGAATACGAATGTGAAGCTATCTGCCACCACAGTAAATACGCGTGCCGTGAATTTCAAAGAAAATCTACAAACAAAATTCAATATTTATTTTAGAACACTTCATCAAAAATTAGATGTTTCAAGCCAGAAGCTACGCGCTGAAGAACAAAAAGCACAAAGTAAAAAAGCTGCCGTTATGAATCGCACAACCTGGGATATTACATGGGACGCTATTAAGACAGCCCTCAGTTTTCTGGGAATGATTATTTACATGGTCCTTTCACTCACATTTGCCTCATTTGTAGCAAATTCCCTCTTACACAAGCCCATTCTATATAGGATTCTAGCCTTTGTATACGCCTTCATTTTTGCCCCAATCTTCGGCGTATATTATACATATAATAGAATAAAATACATGATTGGACTACTAAATGAAGAGGATCTTCCTGTTATGAAGGGACTTCTTCCGTTAAAGCCATATTATTTATTGCCGAATGCAGAGCCGACACTCATACAAAGATTATTCGGATATTCTGAGGAAAATACGGAGGAATTTATAAAGAGCCAGGCCAACAAAGAATTAAAAAGCTTGGAAAAAGCCGTGGAAAATACAGAAATGTTCGGAAAAATAGTGGAGGAACGAAAAAAGGCTTAACCCAGCAGAGCCTATCAGTCTAAAGCTCCCCCACAGATATATCTTAATGTCATCTGCATGCTCAAAACCTTTCGTTTCTGTTCTAACACCCACATATAATCGTCGCAGATTTCTCCAGTATACGATTGAATGCTATAAGGCACAGACATATCCAAAGGACCGCATGGAATGGATTATCCTAGACGACGGAACAGATTGTGTAAAAGATGTGTTTGAATCTGCACTCGTCGCTGGAATTCCCAATATACGGTATATTCGTCTGGAGGAGAAACGCCTCATTGGAGCGAAGCGGAATATTCTGAATGCCGAGTCGAAGGGCGATATTATCGTGGCCATGGACGACGACGACTACTATCATCCTGACCGAGTCCACCACGTGGTCCAGAAGTTCATCCAGAATCCGCAATTCCAGCTCGCCGGCTCCTCTGAAATCTTCATGTTTTACACGGATATCCAGGAAATCTACAAATTCGGTCCCTATAACAAGAATCACTGCACAAACGGCACAATGGCCTACCGCCGCGCCTACGGGAAGACGCATTTATATGATGAGACCGTGACGCATGCAGAGGAGCGGTCATTCCTGGAGAATTACCGCAATCCGATGATTCAACTGGATTCTCGCAAAGTCATGTTGGTAATCAGTCATTCCGAGAACACCTTTGATAAGAAGAAGATGCGGGAGCAGCAAAACCCCTTCGTGTCTAAGACCGGCTTCAAGATTCGTGATTTTATTCGCTCCGCTGCTATGCGGAACTTCTATTCAACCGCCTAAACCCGCCGCCAGGCTAAATCTTCAGAAAAGATTCTATGAACTCTATACAATCCTTACGAAGTCATTTGGAAATGTTTGATCAAGCATTCTCAAATGCCCTTACGGATACGTCGCCCATTGCCGAGCAGCCCCCTCATATGAAAACTCCGCTCAAACTTCACCAACTCACTGCTATTCAATCGATGCGCGAAAAGGAAATCGGCCTGCGTGCAGGATTCCGCGTCCCTCAAACAGACCAGACAATGTTCAGCCAATACGCCTTCCTCGGCGACCGAGTGGGCGTTGGCAAGACGTTCATGGTCCTCGGCCATATCAGTCAAATGGCGAGAGAGCCGCTGCGTCCGCCGAATCCCATGAGCAATCTACACCCTCAAAGCACCGCCGCCTGTTTCTCCATTATGCCGCAGGAACTTTCCCCAAATCTATACGATTCTCTTGTCATAGTCCCTCATACTATTTACAGACAATGGCAAGATACCATAACAAAGCATACCAACCTCAAAGTCCTCTTCCTAAAGACGCAAAAAGACCTGGATAAAGATTCGTTTATATCTAGCCTACAAGGCTCCCATCTCACACTCGTAAGCAACACCCTTTTACCCATTCTTATGAATTCCCTTGCTGCAAGAGAAATCGTCGAGCCCACATGGCGTCGCGTATTCTATGACGAGGCCGATACGATTAGTATTAAATCCACATGCCTAACTCCTACTGCCGTTATGACATGGTATGTGACTGCAAGTTATACGAGTATGTTGTTATCCAACCAGTATTATCATTCTTATGTGATACGGCGACTTCCACCTGAATTTATACAAGCACTACATCCCACGCTCCGAGATTCTCTGCAGATGCAAATTGACACGCATCCAAATATTACATTCTTCAAAACCCAGAGCCACGGATTTTTCCAAGAACGCATTAAATCTCTCCATCCCCTGAGAGGGCATCTCGTTATCATCAATTCCGACGAGTTCCTGGATAACTCTGTAAGCCTACCGCCGCTCATCACGGAAACCATTCGCTGCGAGCCACCTTTGACACAACAACTGATTGAAACCGTCATATCTCCAGAAATTCAGGGCATGCTTCACGCTGGCGATTTACAGGGTGCATTACAAAGCCTCGGTATTAGTAGTCATACTCCCGTGTCGATTGTGGAAGCAGTTACTATATTTAAGAAAAAGGAGCTGGAGAGACTTGAGCGACTCCTGGCGTTTAAGAGAGAGGAAGAATATGCCACGGAAGCCGCCAAAGTCGCTGCACTGAAAGCCCTGGAAGATAAAATCGCCTCGTCTAAAAAACAGATTCAAGAAATTCACGAACGCATTGAAGAAGCCGCGAAGGATGGTTGCTCTATATGTTTTGACGCGGCAGATGGACCGGTCATTACGCCGTGTTGTTCGAAAATCTTCTGCGCGAATTGTATCTTACAATGGATGCAGAGAACGCCGGCCTGTCCTCTTTGCCGCGAGAAATTCCATCCTTCGCAACTTTGTGCAATAACGGACGGCAGCACAAGAAACACCACATCCCAGGCCCCCATTCGCCCCCCCAAGAAAATGGAAGCGCTCTTGAAAATTTTGAACGACGCTCCTGATGGCAAGTTTATTATATTCAGTCGATATGAAAATCCACTCAATGCAATACAAGAAAGTCTACAAGGGGCACACAGGGTAGCAACCCTACAAGGCAATAAGGACGTGGTCGCAAATATCTTACAAGATTTTGAAAACTCTAAAATTCGGATTCTCCTGTTAAACAGCAAAAACGCCGCCGCGGGTATAAATATCCCCACGGCCACCCATGTCATTCTTCTTCATAAAATGCTACAGGAAGAAGAAAAACAGATTTTAGGACGCGCATATAGAATAGGGAGAACACAGCCGCTCCATTTTATGAAATTACTGCACGACAGAGAGTGACATACTATCCACTTTCTTTTTCTTATCTTGTTTTTTCCCGCCGCCCCCGTTTGCGGCTTCAATATTGGCAGCCATGATTAATGCAGAAGGTGTTAGACGTATCGGAACACCTTGTGTATCGCTGATTTCACAGAGCATCTTCCACGCATTGAAGAGGGCGGATTGTTTGGTCAGGACCGGCGTATAGCGAATATCTTCTGCAGGAGGTGATCCGAAAAAGGGCGCATATTTACTGAGAAACAGATTTATCGTATTGAGTTTCACATCTTGCGATAAGGCGAGCAATCTCCACGTCTGGTAGAAAAACGCCCAGTAATCTGCATAATCGGATTCTTGGATACACTTGAACATTTTCAAATACAAGTCCCAAGCCTCCCGCGTATCTCCTTTTACACATTCCAGGCGGTCAGGTATATTTTCTGCAATGACAAGCCCCGCCAAATTACTGTCGTTGTTCTCGAGTTCGAGCGTTAAAAAAGGGTCCATTTCCGAATATAAGCACCATTTCGCCAATGGAACGACCCCCTCAGGAATATTTACGAGAGAATCTTCATCCACTTCTCCATGTGCCTCGCTGTATTCTCCGCGCAGAAGAGGACGCAAATCTCCTCCAGCGAGGGTTTTCCACTGCGGTGGAACATCTTTCCCTAACAAGGTGCGTATTTGACCTTCGTCAGCATTGCCTACCTTGAATGTCAGACAGTATCTTGATATCATCTGGAGCATTCGTTGTTGAATCGTATTACTGATGAAAATCACGGGGACGCCAGGATTCGTCGGCTTCCATTCCCTTAGATATGCAAGAAGACTCTGGAGTCCGCCCTTTTCTCCGCTGCTTAGTCCGTCAATCTCGTCCAGAATAACGCCGAGGCCGCCCTTTTCTGAGCTGCCGGTTTCCATCATATGAATAACTCCTCCACGCTGTAAGAGGGGCAAAATAATCTTGCGAAAACATGCTCCTGAGCGTGTGTGAGAGGCATTGAATTCACTCACACGCATATTCATCTTCTCCATGACACGATATGCGAGAGTAGTTTTCCCTACGCCTGGTGGACCCACGAGAAATACGGCGGGGGTTGTTCTTGCAGCAAACCATTTGAGAATACTATCTTCAATGGTTGGATGTAAGCATATTGTCTTCATACTAAGGGTTTCACTCATAAAATACTTTAGATAGAAGGAATACGGTCGGTTGTCACACTGCGCCCATCCCATACTCCTTCCCATCTTAGATATTTACCATTGGAATCTTGTGTAAGAGTGGATGCACCGTTTTTAAGAGTTGTTTTCAGGGGATTTTTATCTGCTCCTGTAGGATTTTGAAGTAGATAGGCGGCTTGTGATACACCATTTATCATGGGAGAAGTTGCAGCAAGTCCCGCACTCCCTGCAGTCGCCGTCTTCATATTGTATGTGTTGGCGGCGTCGTAGCAATATACTCTATTGCTTGAGTCAACAAAAGACGCCATGAAATCGGGGCACATGTTCACAATCGGAGGCCAAGGACCTCCTGCAGGCTTCGTGCCATTCAGACTTCCACCAGGAAACCAGCGGAGGCCGTAGAAGACAAATACGAGGATTAAGAGCACCAGCGCAATCATTGCGGCGATTGTTTGATTACGCTTGTATAAAAAAGAGACAGAGCCGGCTCCAAGGATGACGCAGATTAAACTGTATAATATGACCCAGAAGTCCATTCTATTCTAATCGCACGAATTTTATCAGAGATTAAAAACCTCTGGCAAAAAGCGTGTTTGTAGATTGCATATTTAGAAGTAGCGCGCGATGGGCGCAGGCACAGCACCAGTTCCGCCCACGGTCTCGCGGCCGACCTCCAGGTAGAAGGAGGCATAGCCCGCATTAGGCGCAACCGTCGCGCCGCCGACCACACCATTGCTCGTGTTGCGCGCCACGGGGGCGAACTTGCGGAACACACGGCCAGAGGACACCACCGTCTTGCCCATGTCCTTCAGCAGAGCACCCTGCGCCACAAACTTGGAGGCGTTTGAGAAAACTACGCCTGCACCAACAATGTTGGACATGGTCACATTAGAGAAAGTAGGATTTACAAACGCACCGCCAGAGTTTGAGCCGGCAGAAGTAAGGGTGTTCACATAGGCACCTGCAACAAAACCAGAGGCCTGGCCCTGCGTCTCCAAATCTGTAACGCAGATGAAATACGCGCCGCCGCTTTGGTTGAAACCCGCATTCAGAGGATGAGCACCGGTGTTCATTTCTTATATTTGATGTTTAGAAAAAAATCGTCCCGTCCATCTGGCTTTTTGTGCCGGTGTGGCCGGTATGGTAGGAATGCCCATTTATAAAATTGCCAGGCGGTTTATTAGAGATGAGTGGCTACGTTGGTCGAGTGAATTTATCAGGCCCGCCTTCTGCCGGTGGCCCAGGGACCGCCCTGGGAACTTCGTTCCCCGCTGGGGCGTCGCCCCTGGGAGATGGAAGAAGGGCCGACGCCTTTCCCGGATTTGGCTATGAACGCACAAGTGAAGATAAATTCACCGGTGATATGTTACGGGGAAACTGGGAACACTCCCCTTTGAGCGACGCCTTTTTTTCAAAGGAGAACATCATATTGATTCAGAACAATATTCGGAAAGAAGTATATGAAAAAAGCCAGCCGAAGGGTTATGTGATCGACGACCAGTCGGTAGACGAGCTGAAGATTATTATGCGGGCCTTGTATTATCAATATGCAAGAAACATGCCGAATGACATTGCCGGTCAGGTGGCGGAGTTAAATGGTCGTGTGAGTGCCTGGTCTGTTCCTCATATTTTGTCTGCCGTAGACCACTACGTGTATTACCTCAAAGATATTGACACTCTGCCGGTGCCTATGGCGAGGCCGGTGAATCTAACTCGTGCAGGCTCCAAGAGCTTACCCTTTAACACTTTTATGTGATGGCTTGTGCTTCGCATCATGTGATTAGGCCATCAGGCTTAGGCCTATTTGGCCTTAGACTTAACAGACTTTGCTCCGCTTGGACGCTTGCCGGTAGAACAGGCAGCCGCCCTAGCAACCCCCATCTTCTCCAATGCAACCTCGAACTCCTCGAGCTCGGCCAGCCACAGCTGTGCTGCCGTAGTTGCCTGTAGCTTGGCCACCGCCTCCGTTGCGAGCATGACCGCCTTCTCTGCATCCTCTACGGCCGATGCCTTCACCCTGTCCATGCGCAGCCGTAGGAGATACTCCCAGCCATCCACACAGGCATCTGCTGCGCCCTTTGCGTCCTTTGAGGACCCCGAAAGTGCCGGTAGATCGTGCGCCTTCATCGCCGCCACAATCTCGCTGTCGGTAGCCCGCCGCAACTCCATCGTCCCCGCCAGAACCGCCTTGATGAATCGCGCCTTTGCATCCGCCTCTACCGCCTCGCCGGTGAGTCGCTCAATCTCCTTCAGGCGCCGGGTCTCGTAGGCCGCCAGGCGGGGCACATAGAACGACTCCAGGATATGCCCGACACTGCTATACTTGGTAATCTTCATATCGGGGTCAAAGGCCACCATATTCGTCGTACGCCACGTCGAACTCAAGCGGAAACGCTTCTCGAAGTCCTCAGGGTGTGCCTTCATATCCTCAAACCCGTCCTGGTCAAAGTAGAGCACAAACTTCACTTCCTCGTCCGTATATAGGTCATCAAATGACTTGAGAATGGGCATGCCGTCGTCGCCGAATGCATAGTCCATGGACTTTACGCGCTCGCCCTTATCCACCGTGCACATCTCGTCCAGAAAGCCCTTGTAATCTTTCGTCCATACACCCACCGGCAGCTCCGTAATGGTAATCGTCTTCGCCGCCCCGTCCAGTGTATACTTGCCCCGAGTAATCCACGCACCCTCCGAGTCACCCGCCACCACCTCGCCCTTGAAGCCCTGCCACCACGGCTTCATCGTGATAAGTCGCAGATTGCTCAGACGACCGGCCAGACGCTCCCGAAGAACACGGAGCAGGTCGGCGGGATTGAACGGAGGAATGTCCGTGCTGAACCCGGTGCCGATACCTACGCAGCCATTCACCAGCAGCATTGGGATAATGGGCAGGTAATTCTCCGGCTCCACCATCATCCCGTCATCATCCAAATGCTTGAGGATACCGGCATCCTCCTTGCGAAAGATTTTATCGGTAATCGTCTCCAAGTAAGTGAAGATATACCTTGGCGATGCAGAGTCCTTGCCGCCCATCAGACGAGAGCCGAACTGCCCATTTGGCACGAGCAAATTGATATTATTGGAGCCGACGAAGTTCTGTGCCATCCCCACGATTGTCCCGCACAGAGAAGCCTCGCCGTGATGATACGCAGCATGCTCTGACACATACCCGGCAAGCTGCGCCACCTTCACTTCGGACCGCAAGCCGCGCTTCAGGCAGCCAAAGAGCACCTTGCGCTGAGAAGGCTTGAAGCCGTCAATGACGCTCGGAAGAGAGCGGAGATTGTCGGCATTGCTGAAGTGGATTAGCTCGTCATTCACGAAACTTGTGTAAGAGATATGTCCGCCGGCACCTACGTCCAAGATGCGCCGAGGGTCATACTCGGCCAGCCAGCCCTTGCGGTCATCGGCGCGCTTCTTGTTGAATGCGAGCGACATGGCCTCGTCGGTCTTCTCGTCCCAGTCGTAATGGATTTCGCTGAGACGCTCGAACCACTCACGCGCCTCTTGCTTCGTGCTCGTGCCCAACCCCTTGTAGTATTTCAGATTCCAGGACGCCGCTGCCGCTGCACCGAGCCCGTCCTTCCAACGGTCAAACTCGCCGGCGGAATAGAAGGAAATCGTCTCGCTGCGCTTCGTCGCCTTCAAGAGCGGCGTGGCGAGCGAGCAGAGGAAGCCCATCTGCATCAGGCCCGGCCACTCGGTGTGAAAGAGGTTCATCAGAAGACCCTTGATGTGTGAGCCGTCATGGTCCTGGTCGGCCATCACCATCACCCGGCCATATCGCAGGTCCTTCTTGTCCTTATACTTCTGGCCTTGGCGAAGGCCGAGAATTGCCTTGATGGCCGTCAGCTCCTCGTTCTTGTTGAACTTCTCCTGGCTGATGTCCTTCACATTCAGGAGCTTACCACGAAGAGGAAACACGCCGTAGCGCTCACGGCCGACCACATTCAGGCCGCAAATGGCGGAGGTGGCGGCTGAATCTCCCTCGGTGAGAATGAGCGTACACTCGGTGGACTTGGCCGTCCCTGCCCAGAGCGCGTCCTCCAGCTTGGGGAAGCCACGGAGCGTCTTGCGCTTCGTGCCGTCGGTCTTCTTCGCCTCCTTGGCCGTCTTTGCGTCCATCGCCGCCTGTGCCTCCTCGAGGAGCCCGATTTTCATGAGGCCGTCGGCCACCTTCTCGGACTTGAAGACGCTGCCGAACTTGGCGGCGGGAGTGGTAAGGCACTCCTTCGTCTGTGAATCAAAGGAAGGATTCACGATTGTCGCATTCACGAAGAAGACGACGGCGTCGCGGATTTGGCCCGGCTTGACGGGCACCTTCTTCTTTGCGGCGGCCTCGCAGAAGTCGCCGAGGATGTGGCGAGTCACCGTATCCACGTGCTTACCGCCCTTGGCTGTGTTGATACCGTTGACGAAACTCACCGCACGAGCGCCGTCGTCGGCACTAGAGCCCTCGTCAGAATAGAGGTTGCGCGTGAGAACGGCTGCCACCTCCCACCTGGGACCGCACTTCTCGTAGGCGAGGGCGGAGGAGCCCTCGCTCAAGAAGAGCTTGACGAACTTCTCGAAAGTATTGGAGGCCACGGTGGTGCCGTTCCAGCTCACCTTGACCTCCTTGCCGCAGAGGGCCGCGAGCTCATACGTGCGTGTCTTTAACACATTCAGCATGTCATCCTTGACGAACCCGACGAACCTGGTGAGGTCAGGAGTATAGGTAATGCGGACGAAGCCCTTGCCCTTGTCGGCACGGATAGACGGCTTCCCACAGACGGACATGTGATTCGTCCAGGTTTGTGCATACTTTTGCGCGGAGGCGGGATGGCGGACCTCTACCTTGAACTCGTTAGAGAATA
>Ga0208090_1000251_pt1 | contig 9880 bp, 14 predicted proteins | sample LakMenEpi20Jul12_FD_150718 | JGI IMG/M metagenome (GOLD analysis project Ga0208090, IMG submission 150718) | Freshwater microbial communities from Lake Mendota, WI - 20JUL2012 deep hole epilimnion (SPAdes) | ecosystem: Environmental > Aquatic > Freshwater > Lake > Epilimnion/Euphotic zone ...
TTTTAGTAGTTTAGGTTCCCACTCATGACAATATCTATTATCAATAGATGATGTTTTACCATTATAAATTCTCATCTTCGTATCATACTCACCTAACCAATAAGTATTATTTGTCCAAATGTTTCCTAAATTTAGTTTTTCAACACCTTTTATCTTTGGAGTTTTGATAACACTTTTAGAAAATGGTACTAATTCATTAAGATTATATTTCTTATTGAAAGAAACCATATATCTATTTTTACTAGATAAATAATCCATTATACTTTGGAGGTTGTCCTCATCATCATTTGACTCATTATACTTATTTACAAAATAATCTGCTACAAGCTCAATTTTATCAAGAATGATTTGTTTACCTTCCTGGGTATATCTCAATGCTTCTCTATTAGGTGTAGGATATAATCCATCAGTGAGAGAAATTCTTAAAGCTATTGGGAACTGCAAGGGATTTTTAATACCAATCTTTTCAAAATCTATTGGATAATAAACATTGTCTAAACATATATGCATTCTATTATCCTCTACCAGTTCTGAGAACTGAAAATGCTCTCCTCTAAAGATGACAAAATCATTCTTGATTTCTTCATCCATAAAATCAAAATACACATTCTCAAAATAAGCCAATTGCTCTCTACTTTTATTAATAAAAGCTGTTCTATCATAATATTTAACAGGGATAATAATCTTCACTCCGTTAACCATATCAGTAGCCACTTCATACAATAGATCAATTGTGTTTACATCTTCTCCTTCATACATCATGTACTTACGTTCCATTCCATTCTTTCTACATACAAAATAGAAACTAGAACTGTAGGCAAGAGGGGCTTTAAAACCTAATCCCATCATACCCAGCTCTGTATTACTATTTCGTTTAGTACTCTTACCATACTTACTAATGATGTTTTCTACATCTTCAGCATCTAGTCCTATACCAAAATCCTCAACAGAGAATTCATAGTTGGATGAATCGTTTCTTTTGAAAGAAACAACAATTGGTTTGTCAACACCAGCTCTTCTATGACTATCTAATGCATTACTTGCACATTCTCTGATAGTGGAACCTATTGAATCTGAATAAAGATTCTTACTTAACATCTGCATCAAGATTTGTGCAGAATCTAAGTCTAATGACATCCCAATTGAACTTTTTGATATACCATCCACTAGTATATTTGCTTCTTTTTGTTTTTCTAAAATCATAATTTCTAAGTTTTAATTGTTATTTTCTCTTTTTACTAACCATATATTAGAATAGTTAAAATCATAATACACTTCTCTATCTTCACCTATTCCAAATTTACTTAATTGCATATCTAAGCATTTAACACTTTTATACCCAGTGTTACCATAAATAGTTGATTTTGTTCTGAGTGTAGGAGCTCTTAATATTTTAAAATATCTTAGTCCTGTTACAATAACTTCATCTCCAACTTGAAGATGTTCCACTTTAATTGATCTATTTTGTTCCATATTAATCATTGTTTTTCTTTACTAATATTATTTGTCTGTATTCTAAATCCACATATTGAGTGTAGTTGTGATTGTCTGGTCCCCATCCCCATGTGTGCTTATTATAAGTTACTACATTTCCTTGATAATCTGTATACTGTCTAGGAGTGGAGATTCTTAGTGTTGAACATTTTACAGATTTATAAATAGGAACCCCTGTCTTCCAATGTGTTTTTGTACTAACTGTTGGCTTTCTAAGTATTCTCAAATACTTAAAATAACTCTGGCAAGAGATGACCACCTCATCTCCCACCTCTAATTCTTGTATTTCTACTAGTTTCATAATCTTTTACTTTCTTCTAATGATTCATTAATTGTTTGATCAATATCAGTGACACATAAATCTATCTCATGTTCCCTACTACCACCTTCTTCAATCTCATCTAGACATAATTGAAACAGACTTATAATTGCTGATTTTAGTTCAGGATGTAATTTAATTTTCTCCTGAACATATTTTTGTAATTGTTCTGTTGTTTGCATAATTTTAATTGTTTAAAATGGAGGCTCAAAATCAAGCCATTCTATTGTTTTATCGTTATAATCCTTTAATAATGTATTCACCTTTGTAAATACACCTTCTGTATCCCATTCTGTATTCTTATAAGCTGCACTAGCAGGATGACTCAATACAAAGTTCCAAGATAGAGGAGCTGTATATTTTACAAATGCACTAGCATCTTTACCAAGAAATATTGTAGGAACATTCTCAATACTTAATATGTTTTCAAACACATATTTTGTGAATGGATGCCATAAAGCAGAATGACTACCAGCTTTATTTATCTCTGTAGTGAGAGCAGCATTAAGCATTAGCACTCCCTGATTAGCTAAGAATGTCACATCTGGATTCTTAAATCCTTCTAATGATATTCCTCCATACACATCCACTTCTACAGCATCATAAAACTTCTGTAGAGATGGTTGTGCATAACCAGTGGTGGAACATCCCATAAGCAATCCATCTGCTACAGGACTATCGTTTTTCAACGTATGATAGGGACACATACCTAACATAACCACTTTAAGATTACTTAAAGGAGTTTCTAAGAAACATCTATAAACATTATCTGAAAGAGGGGCAATTCTCTTACCCCTCCCACTTTCATGCTTTAAAAACTTATAAATGTTGTCACACTCTTCACTCTCAATAAATGGTCTCATCTTATCATGCCAACTTTCATGAAAACATTTTTTAAATTTTTCAAAGTTCATAATTAAAATATTTCTAATTGTAAATGTGGTGAATTGATAAAATCTCTTTTCACATTTAATGGTTCTACTAATTCTCCTATTTCATTAACAAAGAATGAATGAGCACTAATGTGATTATCCATCCATAGTCTAGGATGCACTTCTTTCATAGCATATGTAGTGTAATTATACAACTCCCAGATGGTATTAGGTGCACCATAATCATGTGTAGGTTTTTTCAACTCTCTCTCAATAATATTTAATTGTGTGCTCTCAATAAACTCTTCTTCTATTAACATTCTACCAATAAGTTGAGCTTGTTCACGTTTAGTAATTTCAATTTGTTTCATAGCATCACGTTGTTTCTGCATTCTTCGGAACATTTCTCCAGAAGCTCTAATGTATTCTGTAATAGCAGAAGGTGTAAAAGTTTGTATCTCACCAGCATGCTTCTTCTTAAATGTACCATGATCACCACTCACCATCCCATTCTGACAAATGAATATTTTAGTTCCAATAGCAAACTTCAATGTTAATTGCTTATTGTAACTATTCTGCCAGCCTATTTGTAATTGCATATCTCTATCAATTACATTACTTATTGTAAACTTACCATTGGCAATTTCACCATTAGAAGAAGCTGAATAAGATTCTTTATCTAGATTAAATCCTGCTTGGTGTATACTGTTCAATGTAAGATCAATTAGTTGATTGTGACTCACTGGTTTATAAGTGCGAGTCTGTTGTGGTATAGGCGTACTAATTAATAACTCTTTTGTTGTATTATAAGTTTTAGTTTCCATTTTGTGTTAAGTTTAATTTTTGGTTAAATATTCTATTAAGTATTCCTTCTAAGTTTTCTATACTGATGCATTCCACTTCATCTCCTTCTGTGGTTTCTAGCCATTCAGTATTCATTTGTATTTCTACAACTAGGTCTTTAATTGTCATAATAATTTCTTTTGTTTTAAATAATCTTCAATCACTTTTAGTCCATAAGTTTTACCAAGATCAGCCCAATCCTTTATTCCTTCAGCTAGATATTTTTTAGGAACATTACAATAATCAAAATCAAACAGTTTAGTTATCTGTTGACTGTTGGTCACTCCTGTAATATCACTATCAAATGATAGCACTTGTAAGAATGAGTTCTTCTTAATGTATTCTACGTTATCTGTAGAGAAACAACCCATTCCTTCATTTTGTACAGCACAGCATGTAGGAAACACTTTCTTCATTACCATGTAATCTTTCTTAGATTTATTAATTATGGCTACACCACAATTCTTTATATCCTCTAATCCATCCATAGCTGTAATAGGAACATTGTTTGGAACCCATTTAGATTTCTTATCACCAAATGGTCTATATATCTTCCAATGTCCATCATAGAAATAACCAAACCTCATATCTGTATCCTTTAATGTAAACAGTTGTTTGTTCAGAAACACCTTCTTGATGGAATAAATGTTATTAGCTCTTAGATCATCTACATCTTGATGATATTGATTCCAATAGGCTAATTCATCATTGGTGAATTTCCTGGTGATCACTTGTATCAGAGAATATCTCTTACCAAGTTCTTCAGGTTGCTTATATTCACTCACTATTCTTTTATACTTCCCTACATTGGTCTTTCCAGATATACATAACCCAAAGTCTCTATCTATAAGAAGTAGAACATCTCTCAAAGACTTAAGTCCATACAACATCTGTACAAAATCAAAGCATCCTCCTCTTCTACTAGTGTCTCCAAAGTCAATGAATGATAAATATCCATTCTTTGTCCCAATCATAAATGATGGATTACGTTCTTCTCTAAATGGTGAATAAGTAACTTCGTTAATCTTCCAATTCTTATTAGGCATATAAAACATGAATATATCATACTCACTAATTTTTGATAACACTTCATTTATGGTTATCTCTTTTGCTTTTCTAACACCTTGTATCATGATTTAATTTTAATAAAAAACCCCCACTATTTCTAGTGAGGGCTCTTTTATAACTGGTTTAATTAAAAGTCAGCATCATCTTCACTAATCACTTTATCAGATGCTACCAAATTATCATCAGGATCATAATCCTTTAGATCTTTCAGTATAAAATAATCCTTACAACCATATTCACCTGTAACATTTATAGCAAACTTCTCATGAGCTTTTAACTCTTTTGGTTTCTTAGTTCTTAATTTATTTAAGATGTCAGTTTTACTATAATCCACAAGTCTGAATTGTTTGATGCTGTACGCAGGTAGGAACAATTTGTTATACACACCTTGATACTCCTTAGTTTCATCATCTTTAACAACAATCTTAATAGTGGCAAGTGCACCAATTGTACTACACCATTCTCCATCAATTTGAGACTTGATGTCTTTAACATTACCTTTCATCAACTTCTTCCAGTCAATCTCTAGTATAGTTTCTGCATCACGATAGTCAAGATTACTTAACCAGGTACGCATAAAGTTATAAAGATCTTCCTCACCTACATAGGCTACACGATAATCACGTTTAGCAAACCAATCTGGCAAATCATTAGGATCACTAGCCCAAGAACACGCACCTACAGCATTTATATACTGATTCTTAGATCCATCCTTGTTTTCTTTCTCTTTATCTTCTAAGAAGAAAGTCACTTTAAACTTCTCTTGATTTTTGATTTCTTCTAACCAAATGTCTATACGTAACTTAGTATCTCCTTCATTAGTCTTTCCTAAGTATTCTAGTGCTTTACTATCTTCTTTAAGTTCAATACCTAGTAATTCCTTATATTCTTCCATATCAGGATTTACAGCTATCACTTTAGCCTCAAATAAGCCTACTTTTTTTGAGTACTTTTCTAAATTAACACTCTCTTTTTTCTTACCACCAATATTAGACATAATAAAATTTGTTTTTTAATTTTTCTGATTTATAATTTATTTTTGTTACTTTTTTTCTTACAGAAGTAATAGATACGTTATAGTATTTTGATATTTCTTCTGCGTTAATCCATTCTTTTATGTTTCCTGTTTCATACTCCTCTATTATTTTTTTATTTTTAGATTTAGACATATTTTCTCTATGTTCTTTTGATTTTTTCTTTCCTATACTAGATTTAGACATTTTTAGGCGAACATTTTCTGGTATTACTTTTCCTACACCTGCTTTTGAGATATTTTTTTTATGTTCATCAGTTATAATTTGTAGAGCTCTTTTAGCTTTAATTTTAGCCTTAGTTTCTTCTGAGTGTTTAAATTCTCCTTTTTTATGTCCTCTTCTCTTTTTAGTATTAGCTAGGGCTATTCTACAATTTTCTGATATAATACCACACTCTCCCCCTGAGGTCTTATTTATAAGATTAAATCCCCATGCTTTAAGTTGTGATATCCAATATATTTCAGAATCTTTCCAATAATCTACTGAAACTTCTTCAATTATTTCAATAATTGGTTTTTTACCTTCTTTAAGAAGGGATTTTATCCAATTACATTTATGCATGTTTCTTAAATCATTTTTAGCTTCATGGATATGGGACCACAATCTATATTGAATATTATTAGCTTTTCCAATATATCTGATTTCTTTTGTATTAGGATCACACAAAGAATATATAAAAGTTGTTTTCATAATATAAAAGTAGATAAAATATTTGATAAATTCAAATATTAAACCTACTTATTTATTATTTATAATATTCATTCACTTTATCCACAACTAATTGCAAGTTGTTTGGTATTTTTAATTCATTAAACATTCCATCTGGACTTTTTGCTGGAAACTTTCTAAACCTATTAGTTATAAAGTTGTACTCAACTGTACCATCCTTCTTTTCTTCTACATGTGTATACAAACAAACTGTAAGAAGTCCTTCTAATAACACTTGGTTATCAATCAACTTACCAGCAGTTTTAATTTTGTATCCAATGATTTCTCCACCATCTTCAATGGTTTCTGGATGTGTTAAATAAAATACAACAATATCATCTCTTAGTTTTCTACCTGTTTTAAACAATTCAACCATGTCCTTAGCCATAATACTAAACTTGGTATAACCCACTTCAGTAGCTTTGTCCACCATTGTAAAACCCATGATGTAATTACTGTCTTCAATAATAATGTTTTTAATGTGTAGAGCTTTGTCTGAAATAGTCATCAATAGACGAGATATTTCATTCGCATCATCCACTTCTTTGTAATTCTTCTTGTCTTTGTTGTAAAGCTTATCAGATCCTTTAAATGGAAGTTCCTTTTTTGCTACATTAATGATGTAAGTTTCTTCTGGATTTAAATGTTTGATTGCTGTACTCTTTCCTGTACCTGTGGATCCTACGATCCCAATTAGTTTTGAACTCATTGTTTGATTTTTAGTTTATTATTTAATTATCTATACGTAAATATACGAATTTATTCGCATTCTATATGTATTTAATTTTACTTTTGTCAAAGAACTCAAGTGCTTTATTGAGCCACTTTAGCTCAACTTCCTCATTAGAACTAATGATGTATATATGTGCTTTTTTATCAGGAGTGTTATATTCCATTGCCATACATCTATTTATTCTTTGAGCAAGATTTTCTGCATTACTATCGAAATAGTTAATGATCACTTTATTTAAAGGAGTGTATGTCACTCCAGTGTTACCAATCTTTACAACAGCTAAATGATTACCTTTACCCTCAGCGAAGTCTTGAAATATATCTTTTTCACTAGACTTACTATGATAGGAAGGAATTCCTAAAGCATCTGCTATTTTGGTCAATCCACAAAAGACTAATATCCTATCAGTTGAATTCTCTGACAAAATCTTTTTAGTAGCTTTTAATTTGGCTAAACTATTTTGGATGATTCGCATTCTAGATAGACGAAGAAACATTGTATCTTGTCCACCAGATTGCATTTTATTGATAATGTATCCATAGCTATCAAATTGTTGCTTCTCAGTCTTAAGTTTTGTTTTGTATTGTATTTTTGTAAAATTGTCTAAAGGCACTTTAATCACTGATATTTCATAATCTACAATCACTCCCTCAGCAATAGCTTGTTCTATTGGATAGGTTGCTATTACAGGCAATTCTAGCTCCTCTAGCAGTGTTGTTTCTGTCCAGCTAGATAAAGTACCAGTGAGACCTAACACCTTCGTACAGGTGAGCTCTCTAACAGCTTCTATTTGTGCTTCAGAAAGTAAATGTATCTCATCTAATATAACTAAATCAAAAAAAGACCTAGTGTGTTTCTTTATAGATAGATGTGTTGTATAAACAATGTTGTCATTCTTATACTTTCTAGTATTAAAGTCTGCTTCCCAGGATTCTTTTATCTTTACATCTGGATAGGCTATCAGAATATTGATATTCTTATCTAGCTTCTCAAGGATGTTGATTGTTGTATATATCTTACCAAACCTTGGACAGAGATTCAATATACCAAACCTATCTGATTCTAGCCAGATGTTTGCAAATTCTTCTTGCCTTTTATTTCTCAAACTCATACCACTTTTTTTCTAATGCAAATTCTAACATATCTATTAATTCAGAAACAACATCTTGATTTAGTATTGACCAAACATCGTCATATTTCTTCTTGTCATTCTTTTTTAATTTATTACACTTGTATCTAATCAAGAATTTATAGAATTTACCAAATATAAACTCATCATTATCCCAAACTACATCTTGGTTTGGATAGTCTTGATCTTTTAAACTATTAAATTCTATCCATGCTTCTGATTTACGATGATCATAAATTATTCTAACTAATTTAATATCTCCCTTATCATTTTCTATTGTTTCTGCGTGATTCATTTTATTTTAATTTATGATAAAAACCAACTTTTGTTAACTACTGATTCATAATCTGATTCAGTCATATCTTTCATTCTATTCAATTCTTTAAACATACCCACTTGACCTAAGAAACCAAGACCTATTCTAATATCATCCTCACCATAACTATTCTTGATTATTCTTAATGATCTAAAATACTTAGCTCCATATTCATCCTTTAGTTTCTCAAGTTTATATCCAGAAGGATCATCCACTTTATATCTCATAGGATCAAATAGAGCAAGAACAACATCAGCATCTTCTTGTGTAGTGGATGAATCTTTAAAATCATCTAGTTGAGGCTCAACATCACCATTCTTAATCCTGATGGGATTACTAATATCTCTGTTAAACTGACTCACTACAACAGGAGTGTATCCATAAAAATCTCTAGCATATCTTAGCTCATCAGACATCTTATCAATCACTTGTTTCTTAGTGGATAAGTCCTTTGTAGTTTTAAGCAGTCCTATATGATCTATAACAACAATTGTTACTACATTAGGATCTTCTGGTATGTATATTTTATTATACTCATCTAGCTGTTCAATCTTACCATGTTCTAAAGCATAAGTTTTTAAATCTTTTGCTATACCCACTGGATTCTCTGGACCATCAATGATTGTAATTACATCACTCATTTGTTCTACGTATTCTCTTTGTAATAGAAACAAATCATGCTCATCTTTAGTCATTTTATCTGTCCAGCCCAATAGTTTGTTTATAGATATAATTATACCATAGTCTATAAATATCTTTCTACTAACCCACTTAGCCATTTTATAAGTTCTACTTCTTTCCATAGACCTATATATAATCTTTAGCTTTACACCATTAGTATTTTGATTCGAAATAAACCAATCATAGGGATTAAGAACAAACGCATCATCAATGAATGAAGTTTTACCAGATCCAGTGAGACCACCCACAAGAAAATACATACTCTTCCTAATCCCTATATAACGATTAAGTCTATCAAAGCCCATAGGAATTCCTTTATTTCTTCCAGATAAGCCTTTATTCACTTCTTCATTTAAATGCTCAAAACTCATAATTTCCTTTCTTTTCTAATTTCATTAAATATTCTTTGTTCTTCATCCAAAAGACTTTCTGCAGCAGCAATAGCCACTATATAAGCTATTTTTCCATTCATGCTTATTTCATGAGTTTCTAAATCCTTTAGTCTCTCAATTAGTTGTTCTAATGCTGTCATAATTCTTATTTCTTTTTAAATTGTTCTAATAATTTTTTAAATCTACTATCATTTTCAGTTTGGTCATTTAATAAACTTAATCCAATTAGCCCACAAGATTTATCATACATACCTCTCATATCTTCCTCACTATACATTCTTTCAGCTTGGT
>Ga0208090_1000253_pt1 | contig 9861 bp, 8 predicted proteins | sample LakMenEpi20Jul12_FD_150718 | JGI IMG/M metagenome (GOLD analysis project Ga0208090, IMG submission 150718) | Freshwater microbial communities from Lake Mendota, WI - 20JUL2012 deep hole epilimnion (SPAdes) | ecosystem: Environmental > Aquatic > Freshwater > Lake > Epilimnion/Euphotic zone ...
TGATAAATGGAATAAAATATGGTCCCAAAAACAGCAACGCCAATAAATACACAAATCCAAAGGATAAGCATGTGTAAGTCATAAATATCGTTGCTGATTTTTGTTACCCCTTCCATTAAATTCAGGGCATAATCCGCCTGTGCTATTGGCAACCCCAAGGTTGTTAACATAGCACCAGCGAACAGTTGCTTAATTTTTTTCACGGAGAAAACTCCTCTAAGTAGTTTATAAACTTTTATGCTTCATATCACTTGGTAATTCAAAACAAATTTTCGTCTTTGCTTTATTCCATTTACTCAATAATTATCACAAATAATCGGGTTAATTCTACCCCATGAAGTGCATCTATACCAGTTTGAAATGATGAAGATTATTCAAAATGCGTGTCTAATTCTGTAACCATCGAGCAACTGTTTTTGCATAATAGGTTAAAATCGCATCACTTCCCGCGCGTTTAAAAGCCAGTAATGATTCTAATACAACAGCCTTTTCATCAAGCCAACCGTTCATTGATGCCGCCTTTAACATCGCATATTCACCACTCACCTGATAAGCAAACGTCGGGACACCGAATTCAACTTTGACACGGTGAACTATATCTAAATAGGGCATACCCGGCTTTACCATAATCATATCAGCTCCTTCTTGCAGATCTAACTCTACCTCGCGCAACGCTTCATCTGCGTTGGCAGGATCCATTTGGTAACTATATTTATTACCTTTACCTAAATTGCCGGCAGACCCAACCGCATCACGAAAAGGGCCATAAAAACTTGATGCATATTTAGCCGAATACGCAAGAATTCGCGTATGTGAATAATTTTCCGCTTCAAGTGCTTGACGAATTGCACCAATTCGCCCGTCCATCATATCTGACGGGGCAACAATATCTGCTCCCGCTTTTGCATGAGAAAGTGCCTGTTTAACTAAGACAGCAATGGTTTCATCATTTAACACATACCCTTTAGCATCAATCAAACCATCTTGTCCATGCGAAGTAAAAGGATCTAAAGCGACATCCGTAATAATTCCCAACTCAGGAACTGCTTGTTTTAGCGCTCTAACCGCACGCTGAACTAAGCCATCTGGATGATAAGCTTCTGCTGCATCATCAGATTTTTTATCGATGGCAACTACTGGAAATAAAGCAATTGCTGGAATTCCCAATATATAAAGCTCTCTGGCCTCTTCAATGAGCAAATCTAATGATAAGCGTTCAACGTCGGGCATAGAGGCAATACTCTCTCGCCGCTGCGTCCCTTCAATGACAAAAACAGGATAAATTAAATCATCCACTGTTAACGTATTTTCTCGCATTAACCGACGAGAAAAATCATCTTTACGCATTCTTCTCATGCGTGTTGCGGGAAATTTAATGCTATTATATACCATTTTATTCATACTTATTTTTGGGAGTTTTTATGAAGATTAAGCACTATACCTTATCCGTTCTGTTAGCCACATTTATTAGCGCAATGCCATTGACTCATATTATGGCTTCTGAATTATCTGCTCCTCAAGTGTCTATTGCAGAAGCATCGGATAAACTGCAACAACGTATGCAAGATAAGGGCTTCATTAAAGATTTTAACAAAGTCACGCAATTTGTCGATCAAACAATTTATCCGCACGTTGATTTTGATAAAATCTCTGCTCTAGTTTTAGGAAAAATATGGAAAACTGCAACTCCTGACGAACAAACCAGGTTCAAAAAAGAATTCCAAACATTACTAGTACGGACTTATTCACGTGCGTTTAGTGAATTTAAAGAGTGGTCAATTCGTTTTTTACCTTCTGAAATGGAAGAAGGCGCAACAAAAGTCATCGTAAAAACTGAAGTTCTCCAACCAGGTGTTCAACCTATTGCTGTAAATTATCGCATGTATTTAAACGGTAATGAATGGAAAGCTTATGACATCATGATTGAAGGTGTCAGTTTAGTTACGAATTATCGCACCACATTCAGTGATGAAGTTCAAGCAAAAGGCTCATTAAATGCGGTGATTGAAAGTTTAGCGAAACGTAATGCTGAAGCATTAAAAAATTCTTAACTTCTCATCTAGATTACTTGAATTTGATGATAAATCCAGCTAAAGACTCCCTCTATAGCCAACCGCTTGGACGTATTGATAGCTTTATTTTTGATGATCAGGTCGCACGAGTGTTTCCTGATATGATTGAGCGCTCTGTTCCAGGCTATCAAACCATTATTACTGCTATTGGTTTGCTCGCAGGGCGCTTTGCGCAAGAAAATAGCGTGTGTTACGATTTAGGGTGCTCACTTGGCGCTGCATCATTTGCCATGAGTCAAAATATTATCGCTAAAAATTGCCGGATCGTTGCCGTAGATAACTCGAATGCCATGTTAGCGCGCTTTAAGCATCTTTTAGCGCTACAAGAACCACAACCGCTATCCATCGATTTAAAATGTGCCAATATTCAAGATAGTGTTATTGAGAATGCGTCTGTTGTCGTCTTAAATTTTACACTGCAATTTTTACCTCTTGCCGATAGAGCACAATTGCTTGAAAAAATTTATCATGGATTATTACCCAATGGTGCACTCATCATTTCTGAAAAACTAGCATTCGACGATCCGCGCCAGCAAGTTATGCAAACTGACCTGCACCATGCTTTTAAAAAGTCGCAAGGCTATAGTGAAATGGAAATCAGCCAAAAACGCACAGCATTAGAAAACGTCCTTATTCCTGAAACATTCGCACAACATCAACAACGTTTAACATCAATTGGATTTAGCAGTTGTGAACTATGGTTTCAATATTTTAATTTTGCCTCATTTATTGCATTAAAATAATGCCCTACTCTAAATTATATAACGCCTTATGTGAAGCCAACGTGCGTGATTGGGCGCAACAATTACCCAAACAAATCCATGAGGCTTTCGATACAAAAAAACATGGTGATTTGCTCAAATGGCAAACACAACTCGCACAACTTCCAAACATTCAAACAAATCAACGAATAATTACTGCTGACACTATCAACATTGGCAGTGCAATTGACCTTTCAATCGAAACTCAAACTCAATTAAAAACACAATTACTCGCCTTTAGTCCATGGCGAAAAGGACCTTATGATTTATTTGGCATTTTAATTGATACAGAGTGGCGCTCAGATTGGAAATGGCAACGGCTTGAAAATCATATTACACCGCTCCATAATCGATTAGTACTTGATGTAGGTTGCGGTAACGGTTATCACTGCTGGAGAATGCTTGGCGCTGGCGCAAAGAGGGTTGTTGGCATCGACCCAATGCTATTAAATGTGATGCAATTTCAGCTTATTAAGCAATTTTACGATAATAACGCACCTATTGATGTACTCCCATTAGGCATTGAAGCTATACCTGCAAATTTACGTTGCTTTGATAGCGTGTTTTCAATGGGAGTGCTATATCATCGACGCTCACCAATTGACCATCTTTTTGAATTACGCGATTGCTTGAAAAGTGGGGGGGAGCTAATTTTAGAAACACTTGTTATTGATGGCGAATTAGGTGACACACTTCTTCCAGTCGATCGCTATGCGCAAATGCGAAATGTCTGGTTTCTGCCAAGTTGCAACACATTGATCAGTTGGCTCAATCGTTGTGGTTTTAAAAATACGCGTGTTGTCGACATCACCACTACTACCACGCAAGAACAGCGTACAACAGATTGGATGCGTTTTCATTCTCTTAAAGATTTTCTCAATGCTGAAAACCCAACTTTAACCTGTGAAGGATTACCCGCACCTAAAAGAGCTATCATCATTGCTAATGCCCCCTAAAATTCGTATAAGTCATCATTCTTAATCACTCATATTTTTGCAGGGCAAGCGTATATACGCCACAAAGTGATTATGCGACATTTGAAAATCGCAATATATTTAGAGTGGATTCCATGTAAAAAAGGGCAATTGATTAAAATCGCCCTACTATACAAATTTATCTAAGTAGTGAATGTGGTTTATTTATGATATTCGCCGCTGTATGTATGCACACTGTCTACCATTGCTTTAACATGTTCAGGATTAATATCAGGCAAAATACCGTGCCCTAAATTAAATACATGACCAGAGCCGTTGCCATATTTTTGCAAAATGGTTTTGACTTTTTCGGTAATGACGTCTGGATTAGCATAAAGTGCTAATGGATCTAAATTACCTTGCAAAGCCACTTTATCACCTACGCGGGTGCGGGCATGTTGAATGTCTGTTTGCCAATCTAACCCAAGAGCGTCATATCCAGTCGTTGCCATTTCTTCAAGCCAAAGACCACCGCCTTTGGTGAATAAAATATTGGGAACACGTCGACCTTCATTTTCGAGGGTAAGTAAGTCGCGTACTTGCTTGGCATAACGCAGTGAAAATTCGTTATAATCCTCGCTACTGAGCATACCACCCCATGTATCAAATAACATAACGGCTTGCGCACCAGCGGCAATTTGCGCATTCAAATAAGCGGCAACTGATTGTGCGAGTATATCGAGCAATTTGTGCATCAATGCAGGGTCGTTGTACATTAAAGCTTTTACTTTAGCGAAATTTTTGCTACTTCCGCCTTCAACCATATAAGTGGCGAGCGTCCATGGACTGCCAGAAAAACCAATTAGCGGAACGCTACCATCTAAATTTTTACGAATTAAACGCACTGCATCAGTGACGTAACGTAATTCTATTTCAGGATCAATAACGGCTAATTTTTCAATGTCTGCTGCGGTGCGCAGAGGGCGTTCAAATTTAGGCCCCTCACCTTCTGTGAAATGCAATCCTAAGCCCATTGCATCAGGAATCGTTAAAATATCTGAAAATAAAATGGCCGCATCAAAATCAAATCGACGCAACGGTTGCAGTGTCACTTCACATGCCAATTCAGGATTTGTACAAACCGCCATAAAACTTCCCGCTTCCCCACGTACTTTTCGATATTCAGGCAAATATCTCCCCGCCTGACGCATCATCCAAATTGGTGTGTATTCAACAGGTTGTTTGAGCAGCGCTCGCAGAAATGTATCGTTTTTTAATGTCGTCATTTAAATTGAAAAATAGTAAAGTGAGTGAAAGTGTGACTTTAAGGAGCCGAATTAAATTTTCTTGGTAACGCTGCAGCGAATTCTGTTGCTAAATCCCCTCTGGCAGCAAGAGCCTCCTGTGCATTAGCAAAATTACCATACATTATAGAAAAACGAGTTTGACCATTTTTTTCATATTTGACAACATGGTAACTCGTCATTAACGTAGGATGTTTTTTTAGAAACTCAGAAATTGCAGCATCACTTGATAGTGTAATCAATTGTAGCGTATATCGCCCTAATACGGGATGGGTGGGAGAGGTTGGCGCTTTTGGCGTTACAATATTTGTTGGAGGTAGAGGCGCAGTTTCATTACTGACTACTGCCTCTTCAACAACAGGGGAAGGAGCTTCAGGCAATTTTTTAATTTGTTCGATTTTAACTGGTTTTACTTTTTTGTCTTCCGATTTTTTTTCTTCTTTCTTATCTTCAACTTTTAAAGCTGCAATTTTTTCAACAATTTTTGATTCAATTTTTTTGACATCAATTTCGTTATGTTCAGACTCAGAAGTCTCAACATGAGGCGCTGTTAAAGCAATGCTGGCTACTGGTATTTTATCAGGCAAAGCCTGAATTTTCGTCCCTTTTGCTGGTTCCACTTTAGGGAATGCAATAGTTGGTGCAGTAGTGGCTTTAGGTACTGAAACGACAGGCGCAACAGTTTGATTAATAGCGGGTGCAGTTGGTTCTTGAATTGTTTCTAAAACAGGACTGATTGCTTCTTTGCTAACTTGAGGTTCAGGCGCGACAGTAGAATTTTCAGCTACTTCAGGTTTTTTGTCAGGGGTATCAGCAGTAGGCGTTAACTGATCATTATCGACTTTAGTTTCGGACTTCACTTCTGGAATAGAAGAATTGGTCGTTGATTGAGCATTTGTTTCCGCAACGGAAGATTCAACCGTTTTTTCAGTTGAATTAGGTACAATTTCAGCATTCTTATTGGCAGATGTCTCATTTGCTACCGTATTTTTTTCATTATCTATCTGGGTTGTTGTTTCTTGCGATTGATCAGCAACTTTTGTTTCGTTTTTATCTTCATCGATTGTGTTAGTCGTGGTCGCTTGCTCAGGGGATTGTCTAAAATAATGTATCCCTTGATTGATACCTACCGCTAAAACCAGCAATCCTGCAAAAATAGCAATCCATTTTGTATGGTCATTTTGTGTGTCACGTGATAATTTCGTGAAATCAGAAATCAAACGTGCTGGAATGCCTTGAGTGTCGTGATAAATCTTTGCCAATAATTTTTCGTCTATTTTTTCTAAATTACCATAAGTGCGCGGTTTTGTTGCAAGATGTTGTAGAAAGTAAGCTGACTGTTCTTGATTTAAACGTGGAATATCAATGAGGTAAAAATTATCTAAAACACGATCCGTTTTGCGATATTTTTGGCGTGTTTCAGGTGTAAATGACAGAATAAGTTTCAACACTGGATTCGATGTAGCGTATTCAACAAGTGTTGTGATTAATCCAGATACTAACAAACCCGCATCATCAACGATTAAAACAATTTTCTTATGTTTATCTTGGGCATCTTGAAAAGCTCGCGCAAGCGATTCATGTTTATTGCGTATCATAGATTTAGTTAATTGCGCTTCAATGGTTTCAAAGCTCAATTCCCCACTGCCTTGCACAAAACAACATTGCCAAGCATCACTGTCGATATCGTAGAGCATGTCGAGTAATAGTGTTTTTCCAATGCCATGCGCGCCAGAAACAATCAAATGTTGCTTCAAATTTGGAATAAAATGCAACAATAATTCAAATTTTTGAGTGCGTTCCTTTGTAATAAGCGGCAAAATATCAAATGCATTATCGAACACATCGTTATTTAGATCAGTTAAAGTTGCGGCATTGTCGGTCATAAATTTTCTAAAGTTTGTATCAAAGAAAGCCTATCAATGGCGATGGGCAGTGTTGCTTTTCCAATAGATTCTAACAAAATTACGCGAATATTTCCGTCTACATTTTTTTTATCAACCGACATTAAATCAATAAATTGCGATGAACTTAACCCAGTTGGTGATGTAACGGGCAAATGACTACGTTCAAATAAGGTAATTATTCGTGCCACATCTACTGCAGTGAGTGAACCTTTACGCATTGATAAATCAGCAGCCAGACATGTTCCAATAGCCACTGCTTCACCGTGCAAATAGCGACCATATCCCATCCCTGTTTCAATGGCATGTCCAAAAGTATGTCCTAAATTTAGTGTGGCCCGAACGCCACCTTCATGCTCATCTTCTGCGACAACATCCGCTTTTGTTTTACAAGAATATTCAATCGCATAGATAAGCGCATCTTTATCTCGAGCTAAGAGTTTATCAATATTGTCTTCTAGCCAACAAAAAAAGTCGATATCTCTAATTAAGCCATATTTGATCACTTCAGCCAGACCAGCAGCAAATTGTCGGTCATCAAGCGTAGCTAATACATCGACGTCAATAATAACTGCTTGAGGTTGATAAAAGGCCCCAATCATATTTTTGCCTAATGGATGATTAACGCCTGTTTTACCTCCAACGGAAGAATCGACTTGTGCAAGTAACGTGGTTGGTATTTGAATAAAGGCAATACCACGTTGATAGCATGCCGCCGCAAATCCGCCCATATCCCCAATTACACCACCACCCAGCGCAATCAATGTAGCATTACGGCTAAATTTATGGGCAAGCAACGTATCAAAAATACGATTTAGTAATTCAAGCGTTTTGTATTGTTCACCATCGGGCAAGATAACACTTGCCACTTCATATGCGCTAAGATGTTGCTGTACGGTTTGTAAATAAAGTGGCGCAACAATTTCATTGCTGACAATAACAACTTGCTTTGATTTAATATGGCGTGTTAATAAACTCTCATCACTTAATAGCTTTTCACCAATATAGATAGGATAGCTACGATCATCTAAAGCAACGGTTAATATTTTCATACTAAAACCCTAAAAATTTAATTTTGAATAGACTCGTAAACGTCCAAAATTTGCGTGACAACGTCTTTACTTTGAAGAATACCCGTATCAATAGTGAAATCAGCAATTGATGTATATAGTGGTTTGCGTTGATCAAATAAGCTTTCAAGACGTTCTTTAGGATCTTGTGTATTTAATAATGGTCGCTGTGAATCACGACGTGTACGCTCGAGAAGTTTATCAACATCACAATGCAAATAAATGACAAAGCCATTTTCACTGAGTAATTTACGATTTTCTTCACGCAAGACCGCACCACCCCCAGTCGCCATGACGATGCCTTTGATTTCCGTGAGCTGCTGAATCATTTTTTGTTCACGATTACGAAAACCTTCTTCTCCTTCAAATTCAAAAATGGTAGGAATATCAACTCCTGTGCGTTCTTCAATGGCTTTGTCGCTATCATAAAATGGGATTTTTAATGTCCGAGCCAATTGTCGCCCAATGGTGGTTTTACCTGCGCCCATCAATCCCACTAAATAAATATTTTCAGATTGTTTCATGCGTCCTGTCTTATTTTGTTAATTTTAGTATATACACTTGTTATACAGCGTTATTTTCGTTAATTATTAAAACCTTAAATTGTCGGAACAATTTTTGGTGTGACGAAAATTAACAGTTCTTTTTTTGTATTCTTATTTGCGCTATTTGTAAAAAAATCACCCACTAAAGGAAGGTCGGCCAAAAAAGGAATTTTATTTTTTGTTAATGATTCGCTATCCTCATAAACACCACCCAGCATAATTGTTTCACCATCTTGTACTAAAACTGAACTTTGAATTTCTCGTTTATCAAGTACTTTGTTTCCTGTGAGCTCCATACTAGCGGCTTCATTTACATTATCTTTTTTAATCACCAAATTCATTAAAACTGAGCCATTGGGTGTAATATTTGGCGTGACGTTTAGGGCGAGCGTCGCGTCTTTGAATAATGTTTGTGCAATGGCGGTTGATCCCACAGGGAGCGCTGTGGTGTAAGGTATTTGAACACCTTGCGTAATATAGGCAGTACAGCGATTCATTGTCATAACGCGTGGATTTGAAATACTCTCACCACGACCATCGGATTGTAGCGCTTGAACTTCTAAATTTAAAACATAATCCGCGCCTTTAGCTAATGTCATGCCCAGTGCACCAATCGGTGTGCTACCAATAGATTGAGCCCCTAAATCGATTAATGAATCATTCAATAAATTGGGATTTGCACTTGAACTACCTTTTTTACTATTACGACTGCCTATCGAAAGCGCGTTATTATCAATCATACTTTGATTGCTCGCACCAAATTTAACACCTAAACTTTTTGCAAATGCATCATCGGCGATAACGATTCGTGATTCAATCATCACTTGCTGCACCGGTACATCTAATTGAGCTATCAATTTTTTGACTTCGTCCACTTTGCTAGCGGTATCTTTTACAATTAACGTATTTGTACGCGAATCCACCACTACCGTGCCTCTCGATGATAAAAAATTTTTGTCTTCGAGTTCATCCATTGATTTTTTAGTTGTTTCGCTATAATTTCTCAATGCGTTTCTTCCTGCCGCAGTGAAATATGATTTATTCCCTTGAAAAGAACTGGTCGGCTCAAATGGTAAATTGCGCACATCATTTAGCGCTTCACGAAACTCCGTATTCATGGTGTCGTTAGCACCCATAATGTGATGCCTTTGTGGTTCATCTGTTTCGCAGCTGCTTGCGTTGGCAAGATTGACACCGTTTAAAATATTGCGCAGCGTTTCGCCTTTAGCATAATTTATTTTTATGTACTCGATTATCAGCGGATTTGATTTTTCGAGTGTCTCTTCCATTT
>Ga0208090_1000255_pt1 | contig 9856 bp, 6 predicted proteins | sample LakMenEpi20Jul12_FD_150718 | JGI IMG/M metagenome (GOLD analysis project Ga0208090, IMG submission 150718) | Freshwater microbial communities from Lake Mendota, WI - 20JUL2012 deep hole epilimnion (SPAdes) | ecosystem: Environmental > Aquatic > Freshwater > Lake > Epilimnion/Euphotic zone ...
GCATCATCTGAACCGCCTCATCATTAGCCTCACGCCGCGGACCTTTCTTCGGCAGGGACCCTTCTCCGCAAGGGTCCGCTCGACTGAGCTTCATCTGAACCGCCTCATCATTAACCTCACGCCGCGGACCTTTCTTCGGTAGGGACCCTTCTCCGCAAGGGTCCGCTCGACTGAGCTTCATCTGAACCGCCTCATCATTAGCCTCACGCCGCGGACCTTTCGGAGAAAGGTCCCTGCCTGAAAAAACAAGAAGATTGCAGTGCCTCCCTATTCCCAATAACTAATAACTAATAACCACCAACTCTTCCCTTGCCCCTTCTCTCGTCCATCTTCCTTGTGCTCTCGCTCGTGCTGGCGGTGACTCTTGGCCCGCAGACGCGAGCCTGGAGCTGGGGACCTTCGCTCGCAGCTCTGGCAGTCTCACTGGCGGCCGCGCTGCCGATCATTTGGAAGCGCGGATTCATTAAGCTCGATCGCAGCATCCTCATCATTGGCGGCCTCACCGCCGCATGGTTCGCCTGGCGGTCGGCGACATCGCCGGTGGCGGAGTTTGGAACCTCCGATCTCCTTCTGCTCTGCGCGACAGTTGCCTGCTTCATTGTCACGCGCGTGATCAGCGGAGATCGGCATGCCGAGCTCGTCCTGCACTGGGGCATGGCCATGCTCTTGCTTGCCAGCATCGTGGTGGCGGGCAAGCAAGTGGCGGATCCAAGCTGCTCGCCCATTTTTTCGCAGCGCTCCGACGATGAGATGGTGTCGGGATTTTACGCGCACTACAACGAGGCGGCAAATTACTACATCGCCGCAGCGCTACTCACCGGGGCGGTGGCGCTTTTTGGCGCGCATCGCCGCACGACAAGGCTGCTCTTCGCACTCATCGCGATCGCCGGCATCGCCTGCGTTTGGTACACCCGTTCGCGCGGCGGGATTTTTGGCGCGGCGGTCGGTTGCGCTGTACTGGCAACGATGTCCTTGATCATCGGCAAGCGCCGTGGCTCGAAGTGGTTTGCGCCGGCCCTGATCGCGATCCCGCTGATCGGCATCGCGGTCGCGTCCTACTGGTTCGTCGGCTGGGAGGAAGCGCAGCGTTTCCGAACGGAAGGAAAATTTGGCATCGACGTGCTCTTCGACAACACCTGCCGACTTTATTTTTACGGGATTGCCTTGTCCTGCATCGGGCTGCATCCCTTGCTCGGTGGCGGTAGTTGGAGCTTCAGTTGGGAATGCTTCCGCTTTTGGGACAACTCAGTCCAGGGCATCGGCACCAACAGACCCGAACTCGTGCACAACGAGCTGCTGCAATCCGCCACCGACTACGGGATCATCGGCACGCTCTTGCTGCTGGCATTGCTCACGACGCTTTCACTCTCTGTGGTCATACGCACCGTTTTGAATGATGAAGCGCATGCAATCGACCATCGCTGGGCTTGGCGTGCGGGCGGCATCGCAGCACTCGCAGGCATGCTGGTGCAATCATCCTTCAGCTTCGTCTTTCACCATCTTCCTGGTGTGATCCTACTCGGAATTTGCCTTGGTCAAATGGCTTACGCCGACAAGTCGCGCAACAACACAACATCGCACGCCAGCAAGGGGATTTTGAGTCTCGCCGCGCTGGCCTGCATCGCCACCATCCTGCCGTTTGCATGGCTCGGCATCCGCGTGACCAAGGAACTTTGGCCGATTTACTACAACAAACTCCAAAGCGTCTCCACCGAGCGACGCATCGACGCATTCGGCGAAGCAATCCGCATCTGGCCGCAGTCGGAACTCCACATGGATCGCGCGCAACTTCTCCACGAGCTCGCCGGCAGCACGAGCGGCGAGGAAGCTGCGCAATGGGCCCGCAAGGCAATCGCCGATTATCAGGCTGCATCAAAGATCCACCCGCACGATCCAGCATTTGTCATCAATCAGGCAATCATCCTCAGCGTGCTCGGCGAAACCGCCAAAGCCGAGTCCGCCTTTATCAAAGCCATCGAACTGCAGGGTGGCATGGAGGCTGGATTCCGATCGCATCAAGCATACGCCAGCCACCTCGCCCGCAAAGGTCTGGGGCAACTCGAAAGCGGCGACAAAAAATCCACGCTCGCCACCTTGCAGGAAGCGGTAAATCAGATCGAGCAAGCCTACAGCTCAAGCGCCGCCTACATCATGGGCTCCGAAGGCCGCAGCCTGCGCGTCAACATCCACGAACTGCTCGGCCTCGCCCATGAGGCAAACGGCAACAACCCGCAAGCGCTCCAATCTTACAACTTCGCCGCCAGCTTGCCGATGGGCAACCGCGCCCACCATCGTGCCGGCGTGCTGATCGGCCGCATGGCGCGCGACGCATGGTACCAGCGCAATCCCGCGCGCGCACTCGCCCTCTTCATGGAAGCCCGCGAGCGCATCGCCAAAGCAGGCGCCGAACTCCCCTACGGCGCCACCGCCACACGCCGCGCCGAACTCATGAAATACTTCGAGGAATCTATCAAGTTCCTCAAAGCCGCCAAAGTCGTGCCGAAGAGATGAGTTTCAAGCGCTCAGCGGCAATAACTTGAAGAAGCTACTTCTTCCCACTCTCTTCTCTTGCTTCTTGCCTCTTGATTCTTACCTCTCTCACCTACCTCACCTGCGACCAGTCGATCTGATTGCCCGCAAACTCGGTGACAAACCCGCGGATTTTTTCATCCGCCTCGGCCTCGCTCACTTCCTCTTCGATCCACGGGATTTTTCCAAACCACATCGAGACCGAGACATAAGCCCAGCGCTGATCCATGCCGCGCACGAGGCGATCCTTCATGTCGATCAGGGTGCGTTGCAAGTGATCGTTGGTGATTCGGTCGTGACCGACAAAAAAGTAATAGGTGATGCAGTTGAACTCGACCACCGGATCGCCGTCCTTGGCGGGTTTGATCGTTTGCCTCGAGCGCAGGCGCCTGACATCGAACTCGCGACCCTCGGGGGATTTCAAGCGGATGTCTGATGACGCGAGGATCGAATGCCCCTGCGCCGGCATGCATCGCTCGGGCCGATGAATGGAATTGTTGAGATCGTTGCCGGAGAGCACGATCGAAAGATCGAGGCGGTCGGGAACCGCGTAGCCATCGAGATTGATCTCACCCTCGCGCGCACGCAGGCAGATGGCCTTGGCGAATTCGGTGTCGCGCTCGAGCGTGCTCAATTCCTCCATGCTTGGCGGGATCGCGCGGAAGGTCCAATCCTCGAAGGCATCCGGCAATTTCATGATCACCGCCGACTGCGCGGTCTTGCCCGCGACCGGCAGGAAATACACCGAACCGAGCGAAACGCCCATCACCAGCGGCAGCAGCCATGCCATCGTCTTCATGCTTCGGGATTGTCGGATGAGTTTGAATCGGCCGCCACCGTGCGCGTGACCATCACGCGGCGGATCTTGCGGGCGCCGGATTTTTTCCAAGGCAGGCCACCCTCAAGCAGTGAGTGGATGCCAAGCAGAAGCATGAGCGAGATCGGGTAAAACAACAGCAAGCCGGACCAATCGTGCCAGGTCGAGCGCGCCCAATCGGCATTGCCGTATTCGGCGATGACGAAGATGGAAACCACTCGCAGCGCGTTGCCAAAAATCGCCAAGGGAATGGCGGAAAGAAAAAGCACTGCCCGTTTCCACAAGGCCATATTCGCAACGCAGGCCCATGCGCCGGAAATCATCAGCAAGGCCATCAGTGACCGGATGCCGCTGCAACCCTTGGCGATCTCGAGCGGCTCCCACGCGCCATCGGCCGAGGAAATCATGTTGCCCTGCACCAGCGTCTCAACGCCGAACAGCGACGCGCCATGATGCGCGAAAGAGGTCGCCATCAATTGCAAGTGCGTGGTCGCTTGCTGAAAACTCGGCAACGGAATCGCCAACCAAAAGAAAAACAAGGGCAGGAACAACATCCGCGCCACCGCCCAACCCCACAGGTAAAGCGCCGAACCCCACAACAAAATCGGCAAGGCACCCACCGCAACCCGCGGCTGCAAGGTTCGGTACGCGGCCGCATACAAAACCGCCCCGATCAACACGACCAAGAGCCCAAAAAAATTTGCATTTCCCACCGCGCCCTTGAGCCGCGCGTATCGATGATAAATCAAGCCGACAATGATCAGCGGAAACATCGGGCCATGCTCGAAATCGTTTTCCGAGTTCCATGCCGACCACAACCAACCGAGAGTTGTCTGCTGGCGCCCCGAACCAAATCGCTGCTCACCGGCGTAGAACCACCACAACACCAAAGCCACCGCCACCAGCGGACCAAACTTGCCAAGCATCGCCAGCGCCCGGTCGGCGAATGACGGCTCCGGCGCCGTGGCTCCGGCCGTATTTTTGCTGCTGCTTGTCAAAGGGCGAAAAGGTTTTCGAGCAAAGTGTTGCCGAGCCCGCCAACAGTGTCAACAATCCGCACGCATCCCAGCTCAACAAAGCTCCCGATTTTTTCCCATGAAACTGATCAGTGGTACCGCCCACAGGGCCCTCGCCGAACGCATCGCAAATAGCCTCGGTCACCCGCTCGCCGATGTCGAAGTCACCGCATTTCCCGATGGCGAAACCTCGGTGAAAATCAACGAGAATGTTCGCGGCGCCGATGTGTTCATCATCCAGCCCAGCTGCCCGCCGACCAACCACAACATCATGGAGCTGCTCATCATGGTCGATGCCGCGCGCCGCGCCAGCGCCGAACGCATCACCGCCGTGATGCCGTTCTTCGGCTACGCCCGCCAGGACCGCAAGGACCAGCCGCGTGTACCGATCACCGCCAAGCTCATCGCCAACCTGCTCACCTCCGCCGGTGTGAGTCGCGTGCTGACGATGGACCTCCACGCGCCGCAGATCCAAGGCTTCTTCGACATCCCGGTCGACCACCTCTACGCCAAGCCCGCACTGATCGGCTATCTGCGCGAACGCCATCCCGACGCCTCAAACCTCACGGTTGTTTCGCCCGATGTCGGCGGCGTGAAAATGGCCCGTGCCTATGCCGACGCACTCGGCGCCGAACTCGCCATCGTCGCCAAACACCGCGTCAGCGCCACCCGCGTCGAAGCGATGAATGTCATCGGCGAAGTCGAAGGCCGCGATGTCCTGCTCGTCGATGACATGACCGAGACCGCTGGCACGCTCTGCGCCGCGGCAGACATCCTGCGCAAACACGGCGCCAAAAGAATCTTCGCCGGCGTCTCCCACGCGGTGCTCGGCGAAATGGCCCACCAGCGGATCTCCGCCTCGTGCATCGAGGAAGTCATCACCACCGATTCCGTCCCGCAAGCCAGCGGCGACAAGGTCCATGTCGTCAGCATCGCCCCGCTGCTCGGCGAAGCGATCCGCCGCATCCACGGCGGACAGTCGATCACCACGCTGTTTGCGCTGTGAAATGCCTGCACTGATAGCCTCGCTCACCGAGCGGCATCTCTTTGGTCACTCTTGAAGAAGTCTCACCAAAAAGTCGACGCAAAGACCCTGGGATCGACCCGCGCCCCCGCGCCTCCCCTTCTCAGCGTCCCTCTTCTGGCGTTGCTGGTCGGACTGCTCACCTTCGCCCTCTACCTGCCCTCACTTTCGTCCGGCTTCGTTTACGATGCCGAGGCGCAGATCCTGATTGATCCTTACATCCACGACCGATCTCATTTTTCCGACGTGCTGTCGTTTCGCGTTTTGGCGCATGATGTCTTGGACGGCAACCGTCCGGTGCAGTTGCTATCATTGATGGTGGATTCCCTGTTGTGGGGCAAAGGTCCCTTTGGGTACCACCTCACCAGCAACCTGCTCCATGCCTGCAATGCCGCGTTGTTGTTCCTGGTGATGCTTCGTCTTGCGACGGAGGCGAAGGGTGTTCGGTGGGCCGCCGCCGTCAGTGTTTTGCTTTTTGCGGCGCATCCGCTCCTCGTCGAGCCGGTAGCCGAGGTGAGTTGCCGGGAGGACCTGCTAGCGAATTTTTTTGTACTGGCCGCCGTTTTTCTGGCCATGTTCTTTAGCGAAAAAACGGGGCGGTCCTCCTGGTGGTCCGGGTCTGGATGCCTGTTGGCCGTATGGCTGGCCTGCGGGTCCAAGGAAACCGGGGTGATCGCGCCGGTTTTGATCTTGCTGTATTGGAGAATTTTTCGCCGACAGGATTCGGTCGGAAAATGGCTGGGCCTCACGGTCTTGGCGATGGCCGTGGCGGGACTATTTTTCGCCGCGCGGTTTGCCCTGCAACCGTCGGATTCGCAGATCTTCCTAAACCGGCCGGAATATCTGGGGGGATCTCTGGAGATGGCGATGAAGATTCAACCCCGCATCTGGGTATTTTCCATCGGCTCGATTTTTTGGCCCGCCAAGCTGTCTGCGGTTTACGGGCCGCAAGATGTTCTGGTCCTTTCGATTCCCTGGACGGCGATGGTGCTGGCGGCGTTTCTGCTTCTTCAAGCCGTGGCCGGATGGAAAAGCCGGATCGCGCTTTTTGGCGCTGCGGTCTTTTGGTTGGGCCTCGCCCCGGTTTCCAATCTGATCCCGATTTATCGTCCGGTGGCGGATCGGTATCTCTACCTGCCGCTCGCCGGTCTCGCGATCACAGTTTTCGGATTCCTTGTCTGGGTTTCCGCTCGTAAAAAGCTCTTGCCCGCGTTGTTGGTCGGCGGAGCGTGCCTGGGGCTGGTCTTGGTTTCACTCGCCTGGCGGCGTCAGGCGGTCTTCGCCAATTCCCTGAACCTCTGGGCCGATACTTTTGCAAAATCGCCGTATTCCGACACCGCGGCCAACAACCTCGGATACGCCTTGCTGGAGCGCAGAGACTATCGGGATGCATTGAAAAAATTTGAGTCAGCGGTCCGACTGGCCCAAGGGAAAAAACCGAATGCCTGGGCGGGTGCGGCGTTGGCTTTGGAAAAGCTCGGTCAACCGAGCGAGGCTCAGGCGGCTCTGCGTCGGGCGATTGAGATTGATGCGATGTATGCCAACCCGCCGCAGCTTGTGAAATCACTGCTCGTCACCCCGGAGCAGGCCGCAGTCCTTGCGGGCATCCTGCAACGTTCCGAGTAGACTAGCCCCCTTTTCCCCGACATCTAGACTGCACATCGATAAGCGCAGCGAACGTCCTTCAAAAAAGCAAATTCATAGCATCCGAATTTGAGCAAAATGCTCTAGAGCAGTTTGCGAAAAGTTGTAGCCGGTGGAGCGAGAAGATTTTGGCCAGGGCAAGGCGTTGCAAAGGAGTGGATAGACATCCACGACTGAGCGACAACGCAGCCATGGACAAAAGATTCCGCTCTTTTCCATCAATCGGCGAAGCCGGTAAATTTCACACACTTCATACCATCCAACGGCTACAAATTTGAGCAAAATGCTCTAATGAGCGGCCGCACCAATCCCAAGCTTGGGCATGTCTGCCATGTGCCATACCGCTCCGTACTGCCGCAACTCGGTCAATCCGCGACCTTCACGAAAGCGACGCTGTCTGCGATGACGATGCCGTCGGCACCACGGGTGGAGAGGGTCACGGTGTTGAGTTTCCCTTTCTGAAACCGGTATTTGCCGACCTCGATGGAGAATCCGTGCTTCGAGCCCTTGCGCATGTCCCATTTCAACTCCGCCTTGCCGTCGGCATGTTGGATGGTGACGGGTACGTTGCTGGCGCACTCTTTGCCAGATGGATAGAGCAGCGATATCTGATAGGTGCCATCTTCAGGAATGGGCAGTGTGTAGGTGACTTCCGCTGGATCCGCCGCGGTCCCCACGAGATAGTCGAACCGGAAAAGTCCCCACATGCCGTCGACGGTTTTGGGTGCCCACTCGCCACGGGTCTGCACGTGATTTTTTTCCTCATAATGAATCACGCTGCCAGTTAGGCGGTTGGAAGCGAGGTCGATCCCATTCGTGGCCTTGCCCTCCGGGCCGAGTTCCTTCACGAAGGGCGGGACAATGCGGGTGTCCGACTCGCGGTTGTCTTTAATCACGAGATTCTGGTTCGCCCAGATCGGTTTGATCGCACCGCCGACGGAGTTATACACCCAGTTGTCGCGCAAGGTGGTGTTGCTCGTATCCCAGTCGAGGAAGATGCCGTTGGCGAGCTTGCGCTGCGGTTTTCCGTCGGGCTTTTGCTCGTAACCCCAAGCGTCGTAGAGCCAGTTGTTGAGGATGAAATTCGGTGCATTGAGGTGGTTCATCGTGGCAAAGTGAATGCAGGCGCCGTCGATGGTCGTCTGCATGGCGTTATGGATGTGGTTGTATTCCACCACGCTGCCGCCTTGGTTTCGGAACGCGAAGACACCGTTGCGCGAGAGATCGTTGAAGTAGTTGTGGGAAATGAGGTTGCCCGGCTCCATCGACATGTGGAAGGGCCGCGAATCAAGGTGAACGCCGCCGCCATAGTAGCGGATTTTTCCGCAGTGCTCCACCGTGTTGCTGGTGACCTCGTTGAGGATTGGCGCGACTTTGGCGGCCGCCTCGCCGGGGGTGTAAATCTTGGTGTCGTCCATGTAGGACAGCCGCGCGCCGGTCATCAGCACGCCCCCGCCCCCTGATTGGCGGACGACGTTGCGGTCGAATTTGTTGCGGCGGCAGTCGAGGTGCAGCCACAGCGCGTAACCTCCAATGTTTTCAAAGAGGCAGTTTCTAACGGAGCAATCGAGAGTGTTTTCAAACATGATCACCGTGTCGGTATGAACGCGCGCCTCGATGTGGCCGAGCGTGAAGGATGTGTGGCCGAACTCGATGCCATCGAAGTGCACGTGCTGGACATGGGTGCCGGCGTTCACGTCGCCCTTGGCGTTGACCAGGCGATTGAGCACGGGAGCAATGAAAGTCTGTGTGTTGGGATCAACACCCGCGGGCGGCAGGTAGTGAAGGCGGAGGGTTTTTGTGTCGAGAAACCACTCGCCGGGTTGATCGAGCTCCTCCCGCACTCCCTCGATCCAGAACCAGTTTCCAGGGATGATTTTCGCATGCCTTTCGCTATCAGCGATGTCGATGCGACCGGTCTTGGTATTTACTTTGGTGACGGTGTTCCACTGGTTGAAGAACTTCCATTGAGGGACGATGTTGATCTGGGCGTCCTTGGCGCTACCCCAGCTTTCCTTGACGAGTGCGGGAGCGATGATCGCGTGGTCAAGGTCGCCGCCAGTGGCGTAGAGGAAGGGCTTCGGCGCATCGAGATTGGGAAAGCGGGCGCGGGTGGCAGCTTTCCCATTTACGAACAATTGGCGGAAGTTCCATCCGTCCGGGCCGATGCCCTTGAGATCCACTTGCCAGACACCGTCATCGCCCTTGCTCCACTTTTTAGGAATCTCCAAGCCCCCGGCCCAGACGACCTTGGCTCCGGGCGCGGATCGCCAAGTGATGGGAAAACCTTCGACGCCGGAATCTTCAGGCCGGAGTTCGAGTGATGAACCAAGTGTGTAGTTGCCGGCGGCGAACAAAATTTCCACCGGTTCCGCGAGCCCCTTGGAAATGAGCTGCCGGACCTTGTCGCGTGCGGCTTGAGGCGTGGCAAGCGGGCTGTCGGCCGTGCCGGCGTTGGAGTCATTGCCTTGGGGCGCGACATGGATCCGCGTGGCTGCGGATGCATGCACCGCAAGGAACGTCACGACGGAAAAAATCCCAACGCAGTTGCGGAAAGAAGAAAAGGTGGATGTGATCATTAACGGCAAGGGGTTTCAGGTGGGAGAAGGCACGATAAGGACTGTGCGGGATAATCTCAATCTATCAGAACGATGGTGCGCTTTTGTGTATTTGTATTTCAAATATGCGCCAACCCATCGCCAGCATTGCCTTCATCCAAAAAAGCAAATTCCTAGCATTTATTTTCGCGCTGGCAACACCAGCAGATCCAGCCCGCTGAATTGGGAGAATGCTCTGTCGGTGGTGATCATCTGGAACCCGGAACGA
>Ga0208090_1000256_pt1 | contig 9823 bp, 9 predicted proteins | sample LakMenEpi20Jul12_FD_150718 | JGI IMG/M metagenome (GOLD analysis project Ga0208090, IMG submission 150718) | Freshwater microbial communities from Lake Mendota, WI - 20JUL2012 deep hole epilimnion (SPAdes) | ecosystem: Environmental > Aquatic > Freshwater > Lake > Epilimnion/Euphotic zone ...
GATTTTCTTATAGGCTATGCTTCCGACAGCATTCATGCCAATGGCTGGTCGCTGGTGCGGCGCGTGCTCAAGGAATTTCCGGGTGAGGTTTCCAAAGACGAACTTCACGCATGGCTTCAGCCGACGAGGTTGTATCACGATGTGGTGGCGGGTCTCAAAAACGGCGGCGTAAGGCCGAAGGCGATGGCGCACATCACCGGTGGCGGGCTTCCTGAAAATCTCGAGCGTTTGTTCCGTGGTATGGGTGCGGATCTGGAGATCCCGAAATGGAGTTTGCCAGGCATCGAAAAACTTTACCGTCATGTGGATGCCGAAGACCGCTTCCACACCTTCAACATGGGCATTGGCTGGGTGGCGATCGTCGCGGAATCGGATGTCGATGCCGCGCTTGCTGCCGGACCGGGTGGTGTTTTGATTGGCCGCATGGTTTCCGAGGAGGGAGTGCGGGTACGCGTGAAAGGCGAATGATCATCGCAGACACACCATCATGAGCGATTTCCTCAAACACGAATGCGGGATCGCGGCGGTGCGGCTTCGCAAACCGCTGGCCTATTATCACGACCGATACGGCTCGAGCCTTTGGGGTCTCAACAAGTTGTTTCTTCTGATGGAGAAACAACACAACCGTGGTCAGGACGGCACGGGCATCGGTTGTGTGAAGCTCGACATGCCAAAAGGCGAGGCTTACTCGTTCCGCAGGCGCGGCATCGAAAAGGACGCGTTGGCCGAAATTTTCCGCAAGGAGATCAAGCAGTTCCACAAACTCGCCCGCAAAAAACAACTCGACCCGGCCGACCCCAAGAGCGTCAAGAAGCGCTTTGATTTCGGTGGTGAAATTCTCATCGGCCACTTGCGTTACGGCACCTCCGGCGAGTTTGATGAAGGCTCCTGTCATCCCTACCTGCGTCGCAGCAACTGGCCGACGCGGACGCTGATGGTCATGGGCAACTTCAACATGACCAATGCCTCGGAGCTGAATCAGGTGCTGATCGACCGAGGTCAGCATCCGATTTTCGGCACCGACACGCAGACGGTGTTGGAAGAGATTGGCTACCATCTCGACGAGGCGCACACCGATCTTTACCGTGAGTTGCGCGATGCCGGTGTTGCTGGTGCTGAGATGCCTGATCGGATTTCCGCGGCGCTCGATGTGCCGCGATTGGTGGCGGAGGCTGCCGGTGAGTGGGATGGCGGCTATGCCATCTGCGGGGTGATCGGCAATGGCGACATGTTTGTGATGCGCGATCCTGGTGGCATCCGGCCCTGTCACATGCTGGTGACCGATGAGGTCATCGCATTCGCTTCCGAGCGTGTGCCGCTGATGACCGTGTTTGAGGCGGACGCCGATCAAGTCAAGGCGGTGGATCCCGGTTCGATCATTACGATCAAGTCCGATGGCAGTTTTTCCGATACAGCGATGATGCCGCCGCAGCGCTTCACGCCTTGCTCGTTTGAGAAAATTTATTTTTCCCGCGGCAATGACCCTCTCATTTATCGTGAACGCAAGGCGATGGGCGCAGCGCTTGTGCCGCAGATCATTGATGCGATTGGCGGTCAGTACGAAAAAACCGTGTTCTCCTTCATCCCGAATACTGCCGAGACCGCTTATTATGGTCTGATGGACGGCTTGCGGTTTCATCGTCGCAAGCAGGTGCGCGAGGAGATCCTCAAAGCCGCCGCCGATGGCACTCTGTCTCCAGATTTGGTCGACGACCTCATTTTGCGCAACTGGCCGCGTGGCGAAAAAATCGCGCACAAGGACATCAAGCTGCGGACATTCATTTCCCAGGAAAAAGGTCGTGATACGCTGGTTTCGCATGTTTACGACATCACTTATGGAATTGTGAATCCTGGCGACTACCTTGTCGCCTTGGATGACTCAGTAGTACGCGGTACGACCCTCAAAAAATCGATTCTCAAAATTCTCGCCCGCACCAAGCCTGCGAAGATTGTCGTGTGCTCGACTGCGCCGCAGATCCGCTATCCCGATTGCTACGGCATCGATATGTCCGAGCTAGGCAAGTTCATCGCATTCCAGGCGGCTATCGCATTGCATCGCCGTGCAGGTCGTCAGTCGTTGCTGGATCGTATTTACCGCGATTGTCTCGAGGAGCTCAAGAAGCCGGTCGCGCAGCAGGTTAACCGCATCAAGTCGGTGTACGATGCCTTTAGCGACTCGCAAATTTCGGAGGAAATCAGCCGCATGGTTTATCCGGAAGACATTGATTGGAACGGCGAGCTTCAGGTGATTTTCCAGACCATCGAGAACCTGCACGATTCGATTCAAGGCGAGTGCGGCGACTGGTATTTCACCGGAGATTACCCGACGCCTGGCGGATACGGCATGGTCAACCGCGCCTATGTGCGTTGGTACGAAGGCCTCGGTGGCCGGAGTTACGATCTGCCGCTGTGATTGGGCGAGGAAATCACGAACAGCGATTGAGCGAGAGTTCGTGAAGTTGCGCGAGTGACGACTCGGAAATTTGACTCGGGTCCGGATACTCGAAAGTTTCGCCTTCGTAGTTGCGAAGTGTGACGCGCCCGGGCGAGTGATCGATCAGGTAGTTTGGGTTGATCGGGATTTTCCCGCCGCCGCCGGGTCCATCGATGACGAATTGCGGCACCGCGTAGCCGGTCGTGTGGCCGCGCAGGCCTTCGATGATCGCGACGCCATCTGCGACCGGAGTGCGCAGGTGTGAGGATCCGTTGATGAGATCGCACTGATAGAGGTAGTAGGGTCGCACGCGACACATCAGCAGCTTGTGAACGAGGGCTTTTTGCACATCGACCGAATCATTCACACCGCGCAGGAGCACGCTTTGATTGCCGAGTGGGATGCCGGCGTCGGCGAGGCGGCCGAGGGCGTCGCGGACTTCCGAAGTGAGTTCGCGCGGGTGGTTGGTGTGGATGGAAATGAAAAGCGGGTGATGCTTTTTGAGCATCTCGCAAAGTGCGGGTGTGATGCGTTGCGGAAGGAATATCGGGATGCGCGAGCCGATGCGAAGGAATTGGAGATGAGGGATCGAGCGCAAGCGGGTGAGCAGCTTGTCGAGTCGATCGTCGGAAAATAGAAGGGGATCACCGCCGGAAAGAAGCACATCGCGAATCTCGGTGTGTTCCTGAAGGTATTTGAATGCCGGCTCCCACTGGGTTTCCAGTTGCTGCTCGCCAACGCCGGAAACCACGCGCGAGCGGGTGCAGTAGCGGCAGTAGGAAGCGCAGCGGTCGGTCACCAGAAACAGCACGCGATCGGGATAGCGATGCACGAGGCCCGGCACCGGCATGTGCGAATCCTCGCCGCAGGGGTCGGCCAATTCCTCGGGAGCATTCCAGCCTTCCTCGATGCGTGGGATCACCTGACGGCGGATCGGGCAATCGGGGTTGTCGCGGTCGATGAGGTTGAAAAAGTGCGGGGTAATTGACATCGCGAGCTTGTTTCCCGCGAGCAGGACGCCGGCGCGTTCTTCCTGAGTGAGATTGAGATGGCTCTCGAGCTCGGTGAGCGAGTCCACGCGATTTCGCAGCTGCCACTTCGCGTCATTCCAATCGGCCATCGCTTCCTCGGGCCAGTAGCCGGGCGCGTGGGAGACGAATGATGGCTCAAGGTCGTGATGAGTCATGGGGGACTTGGGGGAAGAGTTTCCTTCAGGCGCGGGAAATCTCAAATGGAAATTAGCGTGAATTGACGCAGCGTTTGATCAATTCCGTTAGATAGACTGCTGCTTGGGCGATCGTCGATTCGGCGGGCATCCGGTCATCGGGTTCATCGCTGGCGAGGGGGGGGCGAGTGGCAATGCGTGTGGCGGGCAGTCCCATTTGGAAAAGCACGCTGGCGAGGTCATTGTCGTCATCGAGGATGGCGGGATCGGTCTCAACGGCGGTGGCGAGGTCATGCAGTGGCAAATTGGCGAGCAGCGTGGCATCGCGTGAGCTCGCCTGAAGCGCGGCTTGGGCGCCCATCGCTTCGATGCAGAGAATCGCCTTTGGCAGCCCGTTTTCCGAGATCAGATTTTTCAGCAGTGCCGCAGTCTCCACGCGTGGGGATTCCAAATGATTGAAGTGCGGCAGGAATGCAAAGTGGATGTTGGCTCCCACTTCGCTGCCAGCGAGTGCGCGGGCGGCGGCGATGCTTGCGACCAGTCCTGTGGCATTGGCCTCGATGCCATTGGATCCGGCTCTGCTGTCGTAGGTGCTGATGATCCAAACAGCGGACTTGTCAGGATCTTTGCCGGGGAGTTTTGCCACAAGGATCGGCCACTTAAGGGGGCCTTGTTTTTTTTCGATCACATAGCCCGTGTTCGACGGTCCAAGCAGGCCTTCGATCCATGCGGCGCTGCGGGTGAGATTTTTTGACGGACCTTCGCCAGAAGGATGGCGTTCACCGATCAGCGTGGTGATTTTCCGCAAATCATCGCCGACTTCTTTGGCGGAGATCGAGCGTGAGAACTGGTTTCTTGGGCGTTGTTCTTCGCTGGCTTCGGAGGTGACGCGGTGGTGGATGGCGAGGCCTGCGGAGACGATCAGCCACAGCGGCGCCAGCACAAGAATGAGCATAAGCCATTTCGGGCGGCCTGGTTGCGGGCTCATGAATTGTGTGGCTCGTTGGGGGGCTCCGTTTCGTCTGCGGGATCGGACTCGACTTCGATTTCGCGCCTCATCTTTTGCGAGATGAAGGGGCGTACCATGCCGTAGATCAGGTAGAGGCTGAAAAGCACGACCGGCATCACATAGCGGAACTGCACGGTGAAAAATATGACAAGCACCGCGATGACGATCGCTCCGAGGTTGCCGCGGGTTTTCCAATCGACTTTTTTGAAGCTCGGGTAGCGGATGTCGCTGATCATCAGCAGCGAGAGCCCAAGCATGGCTCCGGCGAGGACGAATTTCCACATCCTGAGCTCGTGGTCATTTTGATGGAGGTCGATGAGAAGAAAAGTGAGCGAGGCGATAAATCCTGCGGCCATCGGGATTGGCAGTCCGCGAAAGTCGTTTGAATCGCCGGATTTTTTTGGCATTGCTGCGAGGCAATTGAATTTTGCTAGGCGCATTGCTCCGCAAATCAGATAGATCAGCGCGATCGCCCATCCGGCGTTGCCGAGTGGGAAAAGCACCGCGCGCGAGAGCAGCATGGCGGGGGCCATGCCGAAGGAGATGATGTCGGCGAGCGAGTCGAACTCGCGTCCGAATGGCGAGTCCTGACCGCCGAGGCGCGCGAGCCGTCCATCGAGGAGGTCGAAGAGGCAGGAGCCAAAGATCAGCATGATCGCGTACTCGTAGTAGCGGTGTGAAATTTCGTAGTACTCCTTGGCCGAGAGTGGTGTGACGCCGGTGACTTTCTGAACCTCGATGAGGCCCTTAAAAATCATGAGCACCGCGAAGAACCCGCAGGCGAGATTGCAGGCGGTCATGAGGTTGGGCAGGAAGTAAATCCTGGGTTCGTCGGGCTCGTTTTGCCGGGTCATGCGCCGGAATCTTTCACCGGAACGGGCGGATGAACAATGGAAAAGCGATGGGTTGCCGAGTGCGCGGGTGCTGGTATGGTGGCGGTGTGCGAGCGGATGAATTGAATGTGGACTCGGCGATGGGTGACCTCATGCAGGCCTTGCCCGGGGCCAAGCGTGCGCTGTTTGCCCGCTATCACTTGGGCGGTTGCCAGAGTTGTGCGTTTTCCGACAAGGAAACGCTGGCTGAGCTTTGCGCTCGCTCAGAGCTGGACGCGGGGGAAGTGCTTGCCCATTTGCTCGACAGTCATCGGCACGATCTTTCGATGCTGATCGAGCCGCTTGAAGCGCAAGCGAAACTGGACGGCTTCCGTTTTATCGATGTGCGCACGCGGGAGGAGCATGAGGCAGTGAGGATCGAGGCTTCGGAATTTCTCAACCAAGAGCTCCAGCAAGCGGTTTTTGCCGGGGATCCGGCGGCCAAGATTCTTTTGTACGATCACAGCGGCCGCCATGTGCTCGATCAGGTCGCATGGTTCCGCGGGCATGGGCTGCATGAAACCTATGGCCTGCGTGGAGGCATTGACGCCTGGAGCCGTGAAATTGACCCCAAGATCGCGCGCTATCGGTTGGAAATGGACGGAGGCGATTGAGCCTGGCGTGTTGTCGGGATTTTTTGAGAATTCTGATTGATGATTGACGGCGGCGGGAGGTTCATCATTTTCGATGGCAGTGATTGCAAGACTTCGCGGCAAGGTGATTGAGGCATATCCGAACCGGCTGGTGGTGGATGTGCAGGGGGTGGGCTACGAGGTGTTGGTGCCGCTTTCCACCTTCGACCGCTTGCATGCGGTTGAGGGTCTGGAGGTGGATCTGCGGACGCATTTGCACATTCGGGAGACGGCGCACACGCTTTACGGTTTTGCGAGCGAGGAAGAGCGCGATGTTTTTTTGATGCTCATTGAGCGTGTGAGCGGGATCGGCCCGGCGATCGCGATGGCGGTGTTGAGCGGGCTGCCGGTGGCACGCTTCAAAAGTTGCGTGGTGGCGGGAAATGTCGCCGAGCTTTCGAAGATCAAGGGGTTGGGCAAAAAGACCGCCGAGCGGATCGTTTTGGAGCTCAAGGACAAGGTTGGCGTGACCGATACCTGGCAGGATGCGGCGGCGGGAGCGGTCAGTCCCTCGGCGGCGGACGCCGAGTTGGCCCTGATTGCGCTTGGCTACAAGCAGGTTGATGCGCGCAAGGCGGTGCGCAAGGTACTTGAAGAGGATGCTGGGGCAGCCGTCGAGGTGCTGGTGCGCGGCGCGCTGCGTGCCCTGCAGGCCTAGATCCGCCGGGGTGCCATGGGCCGGAATTTTTTGCACCAAAAGGAATTTTGGACAAAATTTTCACTGGCGCCGTTTTGTACATTGGGTATGGTCTTATCTGTATCCCATAACCAACAACCAACCATAAAATTATGAAACTGTTCATCACCACGCTCTGCGCATCCATGCTTGTGATCCCGATGTCCTACGCAGACGACTGCGAGAAGGGCAAATGCGACAAAGAAAAGCAAGAAGGCACCTTGCTCTCCGATTGCGGCAAGTGCGAGGACAAGAAGGACAAGGACTGTGAGAAGAAGGAATGCGACAAGGAAAAGCAGGAAGGTACCATGCTTACTGATTCCGGCGAGTGTGACAAAAAAGAGAAGGATTGCGAGAAGAAGGAATGCGATAAGGACAAGAACGATGAGGGCACAATGGCCTGATTCTTTCGGTCGTTTTTCCGACTGATTTGATTTATTTCATGAATGATGCCGCCGGGTTTGAGTATCCGGCGGCTTCATCTTTTTTGATGTGTTCAAAATCATGATTGAGGTGGTCTGTGGAATCATCCGCGATGAGCGGGGCAGGGTGCTTGCGGGATTGAGACCCAAGGGCAAACACCTGGGCGGCTTGTGGGAGTTTCCCGGTGGTAAGGTTGATCCCGGTGAGTCGGCAAGGCAGGCCTTGGTGCGGGAGTTGCGCGAGGAGCTGGGAATTGATGTCGAGGTCGGCGTGGCGCTTGAACCGGTTTGCTGGCAGTACGAGACGGTTGGCATCAGGCTGCTGCCGCACGTTTGTGAGATCCGCGGTGGGATGATCGAGGCAATAAGTCACGAGCGGGTTGATTGGTATGCCCTCGATGATTTGCGCGGGCTTGAATGGGCACCGGCGGATGTGCCGGTCTTGGCGCAGATTGAAGCGCTTTGGGGTGGCGACTTTGATTGACGCCATGAGCGTGGGCGCTAGGATTACGGCTTGAAAAGCCACATCATGGATGCCCTGCGCTTATTTTGTTTTTTTGCGATGCTTTTTTCGGTTCTGCCTGTGGGTGCCGAAACATCCGCGAAGAGTGAATTTGTGGCTTTGAAGAAAGCCGCATTTCGTGTCGACCAACAGATTGCTGCGTTTTATCGCAGCAAGAATCTCCAGGTGCCCGGGGTGACGGATGATGCGACTTTCATGCGGCGGGCATTTTTGGTGGCGGTGGGCCGGATTCCTACAGCCGAGGAGGCATTGGAATTCATTGAAATTGATGACCCGGCGAAGCGCGAATTGTTGATTTCCTATCTTCTCGGCTCCGAGGGCTATTCGAGCCACATGAGCAACTGGGTGTTTGATCTATTGCGTGTGAGTGATGTGCGAAATGGAACACCGGTGACCAATGCGTCGTATCGGCATTGGGTTCGCGAGGCGGTGGCGGCGAACATGCCGTGGGACCGGTTTACCACGAGCCTGCTCTCCACGACCGGTGACGGTTGGAACAAGGACACGGCGGCGGTGGGCTATTACACGCGGGACTTTGGCATGCCGCTCGACAATCTATCCAACACCATGCGGATCTTTCTCGGGAAGCGAATGGAGTGCGCGCAGTGCCATGATGATCCTTTCGGCGAGACCGAGCGTCATGATTTTTATGAGCTGGCGGCCTTCACTTATGGGCAGGAGCCAATTGGCAAAAAGTTGATTGAGCCGCTCTACGACGAGCTGAGGATTGGGGATAAATACATGACCGATGAGTACCACATTGCGCGCATGCTATGGGATGCGGTGTATGGGCTTTCACTTGGGGGCGATGGTGTGGGGCGGATCGCGCTGCCGTCGGACTATCAGTATCGTGACGGTAAGCCGGGAGACATCATTGCGGGCAAGACGCCTTTTGGCAAAATGGTGCGGATGTCGGATCGCAAGGATAAGGGAGGCGGTCGGAAGGAATTGGCAGATTGGATGGTGAACAAGACTGATGATCAATTTGCGGCGGTGATTGCCAACCGGATGTGGAAGCGGGTGATGGGCAAGGGTGTGATCGAGCCCGCGGATGAATATGTTGAAGCAAAGGACACCAATCATCCTGAGTTGGTGGAGCTACTGAGTGATCTCATGCTCGAACTCAAATACGATTTGCGGGCGTTTCAGCAGATTTTGTTGCTCACAAGGACATTCCAATTTGCAACCAACCCGAACGCATCGGTGGTCGAGGGTGGGGATGATTTCCACGGTCGGAAAATCGAGCGGCTTTCGGCCGAGCAAATATGGGATTCATTGATCACGCTGGCCGATGGCGACCCCGACCGTAAGCCCAGGAAACAGCTCGATGATCGCATCAAGGTCGCAGGTAGGCCGGTATTGGATGGCAAGAAGTCGATGTCGCAGCTTTCAAAAGAAGTTCTCGCCTTGCAGTCGGAGGTGGAGGTGCGTTCGTACTTCAACAGGCTGGTGGAGGAGATTAAATCCGATTCCTATTCCGGTGGCGGATCGATGATGTCGATGAATGATGCGGGTGATAGTGAATTCGATGCGATGGTGCGCGCGTCGGAGCTTCGGTCGCCGGCGCCGCGTCATCATTTTCTCTATGTCTTTGGCGCGTCCGACCGCGAGGTGGTCGATGGCGCGAATAAGGATCCGAATGTGGGTCAGGTGCTGTCGCTCATGAACGGATTCGTGCAAAAAAAGCTCGTGAACCGCAGTGGGGCGCATTTGTACAAAAGCTTGGAGGGTGTTGAATCGGATGCGGAAAAAATCCGGCGCTTGTACCTTGCCATTTTGAGCCGCACGCCGACGGCCGAGGAGTTGGCGCTGATGCTCGATGAGTTCGCCGCGCGTGGTGACGAAGGCTGCCGCAATGTGGTTTCCAGTTTGGTGACGTCGTCCGAATTCCTTTTTCTCCAATAAACCATGAGTGATATTTCCATTCAGAAATCCGATGAGTTGACACGCCGTCATTTTATGTCGACTGCGGCCCGCACTTTTCTTGGGGTACATCTGGTGCCGATGTTGGGCCCCACGATTGCCGCTGCGGCACCGACGGGCTCCGTCGAAGGCAAGGCGAAGCATGTCATTTACCTCTTCATGGCGGG
>Ga0208090_1000264_pt1 | contig 9690 bp, 12 predicted proteins | sample LakMenEpi20Jul12_FD_150718 | JGI IMG/M metagenome (GOLD analysis project Ga0208090, IMG submission 150718) | Freshwater microbial communities from Lake Mendota, WI - 20JUL2012 deep hole epilimnion (SPAdes) | ecosystem: Environmental > Aquatic > Freshwater > Lake > Epilimnion/Euphotic zone ...
CCGCCCTCCTCCTCCTCTCCCCCGCCGCCGCCGCCAGGCATCCCCCCCACCTGTTTCCTCGTCTTACTCGGGTATTTTCTATATTTTTTAGAAGGAGTTTTACCTCTTTTACGAAATGTCCCCCCCATTCTAATATATCCTCATCATAAAAAATACACTTTTCCGCGAGTCCTTAAATCATCAGCTGAGGCCACCGAGCAATCACAATCTTCTCAAGGACGCGCACATCTCGCTCTGCGTTATGCGCGCCAATCGGGGCATCCTCCTCGAAGGTGGCGCGATACAGCTCGTCGAGTCCAGGGAACTTATAAGGGTCTCGCGACTTGGGGAACTTCCCAGGAAGCTTCAGCTCATACTTTGATTTCTGGAGAGAGCAGAAGTCTGCATCGGCACCCGTAGGCCAGAACTTCCGAGCATCCTTCCCCAGCCGCCACGCAAATGCATTGAACAGCACATTCTTGTCAAACGCCATGTTATGCGCAACAATACGGTTGCTCAGCTTGATGTCGTCGCGCATCTCAAATAGTACCTCTCCCAAAGGAACACCCTTCTCTAACGCATCTTCCGTGGTAATGCCGTGGAAACGCACGGAATCCTCGGGGATAGTCCAGTCATCAGGCCGAATAATATACGACGCCCTTTTTACACAGTCGTAGCCCTTGTACAGGCCCCAAGAAATAGATACGAGGTCAGGCCAATTGCCCTTCTCCTTCAGTGCATCTACCTCCTGATTCTTAGGCAGTCCAGTGGTCTCGGTGTCAAAGAAGAGTGTGTAGGTCATTTGTTGGCTTTTGCGGACCTTCCAGTGGAGGGCGACAAAAATCAATTTTTTTAGGGGTTAGCGACGATTCGTGCGACGGCTTTTGCGTCCTTTGCGTCCTTTGCGCTCTTTCTTTGTTCTTCTAGGGCCTCCTCCATTTTTAAATGCACTTGGATGAAAGTATTCTTCATAATTTCTCTGAACACGACCACCTGCTTTTTCTTTGCTACTTCGATGGCTATCTCTGTGCCCTCTTGAATGACTGTGACCGCCTCCACCACCTCCTGCTGCTGCTTCGCCTGCATTTGGATGAAAGTGTTCTTCATAATTTTCCGCAGCACGACCATTAATATATAATTCTCGGAGACCCATGATTTATTATAAAATATCATAAGGCCGTATAGGACAACACAGAGAATTGCGATTTTATCGGCAGCAAGAGTCCATATATTATCTTTTTTTAAACGAACAATGACCGATGTTATCAATAGCACCAAAAACAAAAAGGCATATACGAAATATCATGCAGTTAAGAAATGCACGACATTTGTTAAGAATACGAAGGAAGATATGAATGAAGCCTCCATTTGTCTAATTAAACGACCATAAATCCGCCAGAACATTCCCTTTTGCTCCGGTCGTCATCTGGCCTTGTCTTCCAGGCCCAGACCCAGGCCCAGGCTCCCAAGCTGCCTTGGCCACAGGAAGCGGCCTTTCCATATTCTGGACAAACGAGGCAGGCGGCTCATAATCTATTGCTCTTCGCACTTGGCCTTGGCCTTGACCTTGACCTTGGCCTTGACCATAGCCAATGAGAGCCTGCTGTGGCCCACGGGGAGATGACTGGTTGATAATCTCTATATCTTGGTTGAATGCAACAGCGGGTCTTCCTCCAGGCATTTGCCCAGGGCCAGGGCCAAACCCAGGCCCACCGCCCCCCTTCTTTTTCTGTGACCCGCCCGGCGCCCGAGCGAGTGCTGCCGCCTTCGGAGGTGCTACGGGCATCATCGCCTGTATAATGGGATTTTGACGAGTGAGATAATCTCCTTCGTGATGTTGCCAACTGATATATAACAAATTCGGCCACGTGAAACGAACCTCAAACTTCGCCTGACGAAGTTGCCAGACCAGATAAACCACACAATCTTCCATATCCAATTTCGGCAATCCCAAGATGAACGGCGGCACAGTATATAAAACAGAAGAAGTGTTCCCGGATAGTTGGGATGTCGTGTATACCCGATGATAAATCTGCTCTAGGAGAGTGTTATACGAACGAAGCCGAGCGTGGTCTCGCCGCACACGACGGTCATATAAATCTTTCGGGTCCAAATGCGGAACCTGAATTATATCTTGGCGTCTCGCCATCCTCTGTTAAACAGAGCAACAAAAAGCATAGGGAGCATACGACGCATAGCGGGCATAGCTCGCATACCACTTTAAAAATACATAATACGCTTCGCATCCCCCCGCGCCGCCTTGCATTCTGTGGCGGTGGAGTGCGTTGTGTGGGGCATGTGGGTGTATTGAAAGCCCTTTCTCAAGCAAATATCTTGGGTTGTGTAAAAGAAGTGGTTGGTATAAGTGCAGGCGCATTATTCGGCCTGATGATTGTCCTGGGATATACGGTTCCTCAAATGGAAGAGTTAGCCATCGCATTTGACTTCAGCTTACTCGGCGAGATGAATCCTGATTATATTCTGGAATTTCCCCTGACATACGGCCTGAATCCAGGAGATTCTCTCGACAAATTGCTCGTCTCTATTCTAAAACAAAAGGGCTTTTCTCCAGATATTACTTTTGCACAACTGACGAAAGACAAACGAATTCGGAAAACGTTTCGGTGCTATGCTGCAGAATTACAGAAATCCGTGGTAAAAGAGATGAGCTACGAAAAAACCCCTAATATGTCTGTGGTGAAAGCAATACGTGCCTCCATGTCGTTGCCCATTTTGTATACTCCTGTGAAAGATGGTGATTCGCTCCTCGTCGATGGAGGTCTAATACACAATCTTCCGTTAGCATTCTTGAAAGAGGAAGAAATCTCGGAAACATGGGCGGTCATATTCTTGCAAGATGTAAATATAAGTGAGAATCCATTAAACAGCTTGTTTGATTATTTTAAATACATCATGAACGGATTGCTGTATATGAGAAATGTTCCTTATATAGATAAATACAGAGAAAGAATTATTATGATTAAGAACAAGTTTGATGCGCTCGGGTTTTCCGTGAGCTCAGAGACGCGGGCGAAATTTATTGAAGATTGTAGGAAGGCTACACACACCTTTTTACACTCTTCTAACAAGCCGGCACGGAGATTTTCTGCAGCTTAGCGCATAAGCGCAATAAGGCCCAAAGGACCTAGAGCCCAAGTGGCGGAAGCGGCGCTGTCGGCGGCAGGCTTACTGCAGACCCAATCCATTGAAGAGGTCGCCCCTTTAATCCCATTTGTTCCAGGCGTATATATAAACCAAGAGCTTCTCCCTCTACGAAATGAATCTTACTTACGAGATTCGACTTGAAAAACGGCTTTATACAAGCGATGGTTGTTCTCATCCATACGGTAGGACGTATTATCCACATTCCTAGGAGCGTCGTCTCGTGCTCGGATGCCAATACCTTTGCAAGGCCCTTTGTATAATCCAGGCTGCTATGATGCCGCTTTTCCATATTTCCACAATCCAGAATCCATATCCACTTTTGCCCTTTTAGGGGGTCCAAATGATGCTTGAAATCCGCCAGTTTCTTCCCGCTTTCTTTGGTTGTGTCATTCGCTCTTGCGAGCATACTCATATATAATTTCACCCCTTCATGTGTTCCTAAATACATGAAACTGTGAAATGTCGGATTTACTTGACAGCTAGGACAGCTAGGACAGCTAGGACAGCTAGAACACTCGGAAGAACTCATCTTGTCTTCATACGAATTTATAACGCCGATTTTAGCCACGCCTCCCAACCCTCGGGAGTTCTCTCACCACTGAATTCCACTTTCTGGCCATTTGCCTTATGTAAGAGCATTGTCGGAAACCCTTTTACACCTGCCGCTGTAACTTTCTCGGGATTCGCGTCGGCTTCCACCATTGAGCAAAACACCGTCTTTCCGCCGACGTTGACCGAGCCCTTCTTGGACCACTCGGCGAATATCGGTTTAACCGTCTTGCAGTGAGGGCACCAATCGGCGTAGTAGAGGACAAAGGTATCTGCGTTCTCAAATCCACTCACCTGGGAATTAAAAAATCTGAGATATATGTATCTTCCTATAATGACCCCCACAACAAAAGCTAGTAATACATACACACTTTTCATACGTGTTGCGTCCTTCATTCTATTTAGCCCCTCTTTTTATTTTGTATCTTCAGCGCCATTTCAATACAGAGCAGCTGGTTGCCGGCGTCGTCATACCATACAATTTGACTCTTGAGGCTGCCTGATAGACCTGTGGGCATAGGGTAAGAGGAGCTGCCGTCGTGTTGGCCTACAGTAATAGGACAGTCTGTAGAATCGCATAGATTAGAAACCGTGGGACTCAGCGGAATAAAGTTATACGTCACGCTGTTCTTTACAGTGCCATTCGTGATAACTTGAGGGCTGTTATAGACAAGACCGAGGCTGACATTCTGACCCGCCATCACGCTGGAAGGAGGGTCTAGAGTCAGCTTCGTGATTTGAAACAAGCTGTTCCCGTTGCCGCAATCGGACACGCCTGAAGAAGAGAGGGCATAAGCAACGAGCGCAAGACTGACCATTTTTCGCTGGACTTGTTTTGGGCTGCGGCGGGCGAGTCAATTTTTTAGTCGATAGGTTAAAAAAAGATGTCTAAACCTTTTCTTCCATATAAGGTTTAGGAGAATGCCGCACAAACATAAAATCGTCTTTTCCAATGGGGAGTGGGTGTATGTGAATATTCCTGCAAATGTGGACCCTTGTTGGTTGACGGAAGATATCTGGTATTATGCGACGGTCTGTGCCGCCGCTCTTCGCACGCTGGCCTGTGATGAAAAGAGGGCGGCGGTTATTGCAGAGGCGGCGGTGTATAAGCGCATTTACAAAGATATTGTATATGACGCCAAGTTGGAGGAGGATATTTCTGCGGTCTTTTGAACCCATACGGATTTTAAATGAGCGTTATCTTTCTCTACAAAACTCATACGTATAGGAGTATCAAACGCAGAATATAAAATTGAATACTGTGTAGCACCAACTTTCAGGTCACAAAATTTCTTCGCCAAATCTTTCTGCAACTATTCAAGAAATGCTTGATACTATGCCCAAAAGTGGTATTCCAGAAATTCAAGAATTGATTCAAGGAATTCATATCAAAATTAAAATGGGAAGTATACCCCCAAATGAGAATTTCTTCGTATTTTATAGATCATATCTATCTTCACTCTCTGGTGAAATAAAAAATAAACTCTCTAGGGGGTATAAGGAAATATTTGAAAAGGCAAATTCAGTTTCTATGTGTAATTTACAGCAACATAATCCCTACGAACACCCTATTACAGGTATTGAACGAGAAATGGAGCGTATTGAATTAGGGTGGAAAGCGGTTCAGGCACAACACATTTCATCACAAGAAATGGCATCTTCAGAAGCAAAAGAATATAGGCAAAAGAATGACGCACGTAAGCGGTGGTGTAAGTACATACACATTTACCGTAAAAACACTAACTTCTGAAGGAACATCGTTGGCAAGTGCTCCTTCTTCTTCCGTTACGGTTGGCTAATACCCGCAATCCATTCGCGAATGATGTCATCATATGTATCTTCGCCATATATGCGTAAGATTTTTCGTGTTTTTTCTGATACAAAGATTCTCGTCATTGTGCCAATCACAATGACGAAATCATATTGAGCCGCTGCCCCGTCAGTATAATAGAGGTCCGTGCCAGAGATTTCTTCGACGCTGCACTCAAGCTTTTTTTGCAGTAGACCAACACGTGAGCGCAAACTATTTTCCATTTCTGTGTGATACACATAAATGGCAAACGATGCATATCAATTTTTAGAAGCAGTTTATAGTGGAACACGAAGTTTCTCACCAGGTATGATTGGTTTGAAATATCTTGTATAATTTTCTATAACATAGTTAACTGTTTTATCTTTAGCCTTTGGATATAAGTATAGTTCATAGGTATCTTGAGATGTATTGCTTGATAAAACTGCTACTATATTATCATCTTTATTAAACTCTGTAAATACATTTTCATATTTTTTGCTTTTTATAGAGGGAAGATTTACATATTTATGTGTCTTATCTTTGTAAATAATTACTACACTTTTTCCGGAAGATAAATCTCCCCAAAATGCTTCAAGTTCTCTATTTTTACCCCAAACTGTTTCTGGGTCGTTCCACATTTTCAACACCCTTTTTGATACCTTACTTCTTTTTCGTGTTTTTTTAGATACCATATCTAAATTAGATTAATATTAAAAATACGCCGGTTTCTACCTATAAAGTATATTAGACTAGAAATCCAGTTGGTCTAGAAAGTCCCTCTAAAAAGTCTCTGGACTAGAAATCCCTAGGAAACAGCATAAATGACCAGAGAACTACGAAAAATAAGGCAGTCTGTAAGAAAAACCCCGTGGGCGTAGGACAGCCACCCTCGCTCGCGATACTCACCCAACCTCCTAAGAATTTCTGCAGGAGTTTATATGTTTCTGGATTCGCCATTAAGAAAAAGATAAGAGTTGTGTATGCGGCGTATTTTGCCTTGAGTGCCATGTTAGGACCAGCGACATATACTGCCTTTACTTGGTCGGGGGGCGACGGCATCTATATTGTGGGACGAATACATTCTTCATCAGAAGAATCGCAATATAATTCATTCAAACACACCAAATATAAAAATATCACGCCACCCAAAGGGATGCCGCCATTATCCTCTAACACCTTGCGCTCTTTCTCTTCTAAGACCACTTGATATTCGTCGCTGACTCCGTGTAAAGGCGTTTCTTCTTTGCTTTTGCCTTCGTCTAAAACCAAACAAAACGGCCCTTTTCCTAAGACTTCCTCAAATTCTTCAGGGGCTGATGCGTGGAATGAGCCTGCTGTGCCAAGTGTTTTGAACATCTTTGAATCTGATTTAGAAAACACGTGATTATATGATTCTACAAGTGCATTGGCTTTCTCTTCTTTCAAATCATTGAGCTTTACATATGTATATCCTTCCTCTGTATGTATATTTATATTTCCAACGATTTCTTGTAAAATCGTCAAGACAAGCTCATATTGTCCGATGCTATCCAAGGCTTTGCCGGCCTTGTTCACTAGGCCTTGGACTTCCTTGGCCGATTTCAGTTGTTTGGATTTACGTAGCTCCACTAAGAATAAGAGGAGCATTCCTTGTGATAATGATTTGACAGATGTCCTTCTTCCGCCACCTATTTGAGGACGCCTTGGACCACCGCCACCACCTCCACCACCTCCTAGCCTTGCGGCTTCCTCTTCCGCTTCTTCTTTTAACTGGCGGAATAAACCTCTCATGCACGTATTTTCAATTCCGTATAGAATTAATTCAGCAGTTGTTAACTTTGAAGGTTTTAGATTATCATATAAACTTTGCACAGTGGATCTAAGAGAAATCATCAGATTGTCTGATTTTTTTAATAAGTTACTCCGAATACTTGCGGCATCTACAATTCCTAAAAAGGCACATAGTTCATTAAATAAAATAATGATATAATCCTTTATTTCTGTTTTATCTACACTATCAAAATTAATCTTAATCGCTGGCTCAACTAAATCCTTGGGAACTTTAACACCTTTTATATCTAAATATAATTCACCAATTCTGCGAATTAAATGAAACATAAACCATAAGACTGTATTCTTCCATTCTTCAGAATAATCTTGTTCTTTTTCTCTAGGTAGTCTTTGATGACGAACTTTAAAAAAAATTTTAGGATATAGCTTGTTTATAAATTCTTTTGTATAATATACACGCGCTAGAGTTCTTTCTTTAGCTACGATTTGCCCGTTAGTATCATATGAAGTTTCTGTAATACTACTTCCCTTAAAACCGTCATATAAATACGTTTTAAAAAATACATAGAAACAAATAGGGCCTAGTTCATTAATATCGTCAGCTATTAATTTCAAAGTGGATTTTCTAAGTTTGGGTGGTGCCTTAGCAGGAGGCGGCACCACAACGCTAGGAGGCGGAGGAGGCAGACGTCTAGCAGCAGCAGCAGCAGCAGCAGCCTCCAATTCAGCCTTTTTTCTTTCACAATCGTTAAGTGCTGCTCTTAGCCTATCATTTTCTTTCCTCAAACTATCATTTTCTTCTCTACAAATGCGAAGGGATTCTTCTGCTTTGTTTGCCTCCTCTTCCGCTGCTGCAAGCTGTGCTCTCAAAGCAGCAAGCTCGGCTTGTAATCCACCAATAGTAGCCTCCAATCTAGGAACTTTTGCTGCTTGAGCCTCCAATCCAGGAACTTTCTTTGCCTCTAGCTGCGCTGCTGCAAGCTCACCTTCTAATTTAGAAATTCTTTTTTCCTTATCATCCAACTCCTTATTCGCCTTATCAAGATTTTCCGCCAATCCAGGAACTTTCTTTGCCTCTAGCTGCGCTGCTGCAAGCTCATCTTCTAATTTAGAAATTCTTTCTTTCTTAGCAGCCAAATCCCCATTCGCCTCATCAAGATTTTTCGCCAATCCAGGAACTTTCTTTGCCTCTAGCTGCGCTGCTGCAAGCTCACCTTCTAATTTAGAAATTCTTTCTTTCTTAGCAGCCAAATCCCCATTCGCCTCATCAAGATTTTCCGCCAATCCAGGAACTTTTGCTGCTTCAGCCTTCGCTGCAGCAAGGCGTGCTTCTAATCCAGCAATCAATCCCTCAAGTCTAGCCACTTCTTTTAGACAGTCATTCCTTTTACCTGCCATTACTTCATAATCTTTATTCTTTAAACTAATTAGTTTTTCCAGCTCTGCAATTCTCGCAATAAATCCATCACGTTCTGCTTGATACTTTCTATTTAATGCCTCCACCTCAGCTTCTTTATCGGCCAATTCGCGTCTTCTGGCAGCCAATAGTTCTGCAAGTCTCTTTTTCTCTTTATCATCTGCACATTTATCCATTTGGTGTTGTAGCTTTTCTAATTCCAAGAGAATATCTCCCAATTGTTGTATATGTAAGGCGATTTGTGAAAAAAGAACAACTAAATCACGCAGCTCTGGATTTTCTTTTGTCAGATTTGCATAATCTGTTAGCATAGACTCCAATTCCTTATATACCTGATTAATATCTTTGAGAGGGACATCCTTTTGTTTTAAGAATGCCATTAATGCATCTTTCCCAATTGGGCGACTCCCGTTTTTACGCTGTTTTATATATTGTGTAAGAAGTTGTAAAAGGAGTTCGCTATTCACATCTCCTCCTTCAGTAGTATTCTCTCCTGTCAATGTATCTCCATATACAATACAAGGCTGTCCTTCCACATCATTGTCCAAAAACGTGATTAGCCCACTTAATCCTGTTATAAGTTGTGTGAAATGGTCTTGCATTCCTGGTGTAACCACCTGGCCTACCATTTTCGTTGCAGCCAATTCACGAATTGCTATTTCTTTTCTGTATTCCAGAGATTTCTTGAAATACTTATGTAACTCTGGATTTTCTGCCTTACAAGGAATCTTCTGGTGTTTTTCTAAAACGGTGTATGCAATGCGATATGCATCGTGGAATCTCTTTTCTTTATTGGCGTCTCTCACTTGGCCATCACTGAATACAAAGCTGAATAAAGACTTCATCATTTTCGTTATAGCCTTTTTCTGTTGAGGTGTGAAATTAACTGGTTCTTCTTCTGCTTCTTCCACATCCTCATCCGCAGCAGCAGCAGGAGCAGCAACACCTCCAGGAGCAGCAACACCTCCAGGAGCAGCAACAGGAGCAGCAGCATCAGGAGCACCTCCAGGAGCAGCAA
>Ga0208090_1000269_pt1 | contig 9602 bp, 6 predicted proteins | sample LakMenEpi20Jul12_FD_150718 | JGI IMG/M metagenome (GOLD analysis project Ga0208090, IMG submission 150718) | Freshwater microbial communities from Lake Mendota, WI - 20JUL2012 deep hole epilimnion (SPAdes) | ecosystem: Environmental > Aquatic > Freshwater > Lake > Epilimnion/Euphotic zone ...
GCGGATTGCGAGCTGCTGCGACTCGGAGATTTTGGAAAGGTTGGATTTTACCTCAGCCATCGTGGTCTCGACCAATGCCAGACGAGCGTCCTGCCGAATCATTACTTCTCGCCCCTGCGTCCACACTCCGAGTCCGCCAATGAGCATCACGGCAGCAGTGAGGACGTGCCCGAGGTTCACGGTGCCGTCAAATTTCCAACGGCGTGCCTCGGCTCTGTTTTGTTCTTGTTCGGTGTCGCTCATTGTTTCAGCAAGTTAGCTTGGGACTTCGTGCTTCATTTCACGGCGGCGAGTTGCGCTTCGAGTTCCTTCACACGCGCAGCTTTGGCAGCAGCCTCGCGCTCGGCAAACGGCGCATTGATCGCGGCGGCTAGCGTTGCCAGCGTCGCGCGTGCGGCGTCGTATTTCGCGCTGTTGGCTGCGAGCTTGGATTGCAGGTCGGCGTATTCCGCGTCAATCGCCGTCCAGTCCAGCGCGGCGAGCAATGCCGTGGCGTGGCGCTGGTCTTGCGCGGTCATTGCGGCGAGTTCGGTAACGGCCTTGTCGCGCGCTGCGTTGGCGTCGGCGAGTTCGGCGGCTGCTTTGTCAGCGGCGTCTTTCGCCGTGGCCTGCGCCGCCGCGAGTGCGTCCGCGCCTTCTTTGCGAATGGCTTCAAAGTGAGCGGTGATGTCGAGCCAGAGTTGGCCGGATTCAGTTTGGATGTCGAATAGTGATTTCATGGGTTTGTGGGTTGTTGGTTAAGCGAGGGTGCAGCCGTTGTTAATGAATACCTGCCAAACGCTATTCAGGTAGCGCATTTCAATATTGTCGAGAGCGTCATTCATGGTGATTGTTCCGGCACCGCCCCATGCCGGATTTGTCACGGTGATTACCGCATCGAAGCCGCCGTCTGTGATAAATGAGATGACTTTTCTCTGCCCGTTCGTTCCCGCTGCCAGCGTCGTCGTCGTGTTGGCAGTTCCTGTGTTTGCGATTGTCGTCACCTCTGTTGTCAGGCTGACCGCTGCCACCGCGCCGTTGCCACTGAGCGCCTGCGGAGTCGAGATATACGCTCCGTTGCTGGTCAGGTTGCCCGTGAGCGTCGTCGCGCCGGTCACGGCGAGGGTGCCGCTGGCGGTCATATTGCTCGCGGTGATTGGGCAGTCTGCGCTATTGTCAGAGAGGCGCGCTTTGAGCGTCGTTGAAGACGCTTCCCTTCTCCATGCAGGGTATGAGGCAGAACTCAAATTCCCAAAGTTTAGCTGGGACGCAACATCCGTGTAAGCTAAATTTCGCATTGTAACAATCCCTTCCGCTGCGATTTGGATTCCGCCGTTGTGTCGGCTGCCGATAAACCCTTCCGCATACACAGGCCCATTCGCCCACATTCCACCGCCTGACACATTCAGCCCCCCACCAATAACTACCGTCGTTCCGCCGAGGAGTGTTTCTCCGGTGCTTTTCACACGACATTTACTGACACCATCGACCAGCAGATTCATCAAGTCCTGCGTGCCGTCGCCATTCACGCCGAAGTAGGTGCCAGCAGTGTTCAGCGTCGTGCTCGCCGTCGCGTTCGCGTCGTTGATATAGACGAGCGGGAAGCTGGTCGTGCCGGTGCCCGCGAACGGAACGCCCGTGAACTTCATCGCAGTTACCGATGCCGCGCCGCTCTTGCTGTTGATGTTCTCCGCCGTGAACGCGTTCGCCCCCTCCAGCGTCGCCAGCGTGCCCGTCAGCGGCAGCGTAACCGTGCCCGTGCCGAGCGCGCCCGTGGCAGGCGCAAGCGTCGTGGTGCCCGATGTGGCGTTGCGAAAGCCGATGTTGCCCACGGCGCTGCCTGCGGTGCCGAGGAGGATGGACGTGGTTGCGCTTGCCGTTAGCGTGGTGAATGTGCCGGTCGCCGCTTCAACGGTGCCGAGCGTGCTGCCGTCCGTCGTGACTCGCAGTGTGCCCGTGGCTGGCGTTGTGAGGAATGTCTCATGCCCCCCGGTGCCGTCATGCACGATCAAACCGGAGCCAAGGTCTGTGCAAATATCCACATAACCGCCAGTCAAGCCAGCGTTGATCATCAGGCGTTCGGATGAACCCCCGCCGAGACGCATCCACGGATGACCAGCCGTCACCTGAGTCGCGCTGTTGTATGGATTTATATCTATTCCAAGCGTGGCGACGCTTGGATTCTGCGCAGTTAGGATAGCTGCGCTCACTATGCCGCTGCCAACAGTGATACTGCCAGCAGTGAATGATGGAAGCGCAAGCACGCCAGTCGCCGACACAGATAGCGTCGAGCTTCCGCTGGTCGCTCCGTTCAGCACGATGCTGCCGCCGGTGCCGCCGTTCGTGCCGAGGGTGAGGCTGCTGGTGCCGGTGATTGTCGTCCCCGCAACAGTATCCGGCGTGGTCGCGCCTACCGTGCCGTTGATGTTAATGCTCGCCGTGCCGGTGGCGTTCGTTAGGACGATTGCGGACGGGGTGCCGAGGGCGGGCGTCGTGAAGCTCGGCGAGGTAGTCATCGCCACGCTGCCGGTGCCGCTGATTGTCAGTAGTTCCGGCGTGCCCGTCCCGGCTGTTGTGCGCCCCACAACGCGAGCCGTTGACATGTGCGCCAGTTTCGCGAGCGTGATGGTGTCGTTGTCAATCGTCCACGTCGCGCCGGTGTTGCTGACTGTTATATCGCCCTTGTCGCCGTCGCTCACGGAGCTTGTAGCATTCAGCGTCGTGCCGCTCATCGCCAGGCCGGTGCCGAGCGTGACAGCAACCGGAAGCCCGGTGCCGCCGCTCGAAGCCTGTCCGAGCAGTTGCGACGCGGACAGGTTCAGTCCGAGATTCGTTGCGGCTTGCAGCTTTTTCGCCGCCGTGAGCGTCTGCGCGTGCCCGTGCGCCACCCAATCCGCATCCGGGTCGTCCAATCCGCTGAACACCTGCGCGGAGGCATCCAGATCCGGCGCGTCGATCACATTCAGCGTGTCCGCGTTCGCTGCGATGTGCTTCAGCAGCGCGGCATCGGCGCATTCCACCTTCCAATACGTTCCGGCCGGAGTGAGTTCATCGTTCCGGGCGACCACCTGCGAGAAGTTCCCGCTCCCGTCGGTGGTCGCGGAAAGAACCGCGCGCAGGACGACGCGGTTGTTCGATGTCCAGTGCGTGTTCCGAGGCGCGCAGAGCGTGAAGCTCACCACCGCGCCTGTTGCCACCGCGCCGTCGTCGCGGTAAATGGTTCCGGTCAGCGTGCAGGTGAGTCCCATATTAAAAGTATTGTTCCGCTAAACGTCGTGAAGCCCGGTGAGGTCGAGCCGGCGCGGGGGTTATTGTGAGGCGGGGCGATTCATCAAGGTGCAGGTTCCGCTGGTGAGCGTCACGGCGGTCGCGCCGCCGGGGAACATCAGGAATGTCCCCGCCTTCACGGTGACGGATGCGGGCGATCCCGTCCACTTGGCGCACGTCAGGGACGCGATCACGGTGTCGGTGTGGGCGAAGATGCCGGAGAACGGACCGGTGTTGGCGCTTGTGCCGGTCACATACACACCGCCGTTCGCGTCGTAGATCGAGTTGAGGTCGAGGGTTCGCATTTCGGTTTAGTAAGGGCCGGCGATATTCCCAATGGCCGTTGTGAAAGTGGTCGGCGGAGTGAATGCCGTGAGGGTTCCGTAGGTCTGTCCGGTCTGCTTTCCGGTGGCGTGCCTGCCGACCGCGTGCGTATTATAGCGCGCGGTCGCGCTGCTGTACTGGACCTGAATGAAATAGGTGGCCGGACCACTGGCGACATAGGGCGCAGCGAACGGAATGCGCTGGTAGGCGTCCGTGCCGCTGCCGGCAGTGCTGGCCGACTGAGCCGCCGCGATAGGGTTTCCGAGCGCGTCCGCGAGTCCGACGGTCACGTTCCCTGTCACGTTGCTTCCGTTGAAAAGCTCAATTCCGGTGATGGTGCAGTTTGCTGGCACATGAATTTCACTGAGATAGGTTTCGGTGATGACCGGCGTGGAATCGGTGCCGTCGGTCGAGGCCTTCGCCGGGTGCTCTCCGGTGTTGATGCCGCGAGGCGAGATGGCGTTGTTCGGAGCCTGAAGTCGGATGTTTCCGTTCACATCCACGAGGCCGCGCGCGAGCGTGGCCGCAGGCGGCTCCGCGTTTGAGACGCCGAGATTGGTTTTGAGGGTTTCAGCGGTACGAGGTTCGATTTGATTCATGAGAGTGTTTTAGGTGGTGGTTTCGGTGGCGCGGGCTGCGTCCGGTTTCGGTTCGGTGATGTCAAGCGTAATTCGGTGCTCGTGCCCGAGGGTTTTCCCGCAGTCATTCGCAAAGGTTTCCGGCCACTCGGCGAGCCGCTTCACGGCGAGCCATTCGGACAGTGCGGCCTCGCGATCTTCCTTCGATTCTTTGCGGTCATGGATGAGATTGTCGAGCCTCGTGAGTTCCTTTCCGGCCGCTTCGCGCAGGAACCAGATGAAGTCCGGTTGCGCGATCAGGCGGGTGATGCGACCGAGCCCTTCGGCGGCGATTTTGTGGTTGTGCGCCTGGGCGGGGCTCACTGCGCGGGTGCTCCGGTTTCGGTTTCGCCGGCTTCTTCCGCGCCGTGCGCGCCGGGCTGCGGAACCGCCGGCATGACAAACTCGGGATTTTTGAGCGTGAAGTCCTGCTTGGCCTTCTGCGCTCGCTCCTCGGGGCTCGCGGGCTGGAATCCCATCTCCGTTTCCCACTGCGCTTGCACGCTCGGCGGGCAGTCCTTGTAGGCGATGGCTTCGCGCGTCTCGCGGCGGAGTTGCGCCTGTGCGGACTGCTGGCTCTTTTCCTGCCACACCTTGATCTCCTCGTCGGAGATGTTCGGGCAAAGCTCATCGGGATCGGCCACTTCGAGCGCCTTGAGTTGCGAGAGGAATAGCGGACGCAGCGTGCGCGCCACTTCCGGCATCTGCGCGCGCGTCATGTGGTATTTCTCCGCCACTGCGAGCGCCTGCTGGTTTGTGGAAAGCATCTCGGACGAACGCGAGCGCGTGAGCAGGAGTCGGATTTCCCGCTCGATGGTGCGCGCCTCCTCGCGGTTGATCGTGAGCAGCATCTTGCCGTCCTTGGAAAGCAGAAGCTCGGTGTCGCGGATGTTCTCCAGCACGATTGTCACCACCTGGCCCATGATCCCGATGATCGCCTTCTGGTGCTGGATCTCGCTGTTCTTGATGAGCAGGTTGCTCGTGCGCTCGATGTTCAGGATGCCCGTCGCCGTCCGGCTGCTATTCAGGTCGCTCGCGCTGGCGTCCTTCGCGCCGATCACGCCGAACATCAGGTTGAGCTGCTGCTGCGCCATCGTGAGCAGTTCCAGCCCGATCTCGGATTTCTCCGTGAGGTTCACGTTCCACATCGGCGGGCGGTGATCCTTGTCGTAGCCCGGCTCCACGTCGTAAATCTTGTCGCCGCCAAATTCCACCTGCGCGCCGTTCTTCCACTCGCGCACCGCCATCGGGTCTCGGAACGTGACGCTGTTCTCCTTGCTGTCCTTGATGTTGAAGCGGTTAAACTGCGCGTCAATGTAGGTGTCCTGATCGATCACCGCCTGGATCACGCCCTCGCCATACCAGCGGTTCGGAACGCGCGCGACGCCGGGGATCGCTTCAAACGGGCGCTTGTGCATCACGTTCGCGAGGTATTCGTAATACACGAGGTCTTCACAGCTCCGGTCCAGCACGCAGAAAATCTCCTCCTCGAATCCGTCGCCGTCGGCATCGAAGCGCACGTAGCACTCGGCCATGCGCCGGAAGATGTTCAGGCGGCTCACGACGGTATCGCGCTGTTCGCCGTGCGTCTCCTTCGCGCGCATCTCGCCGCTGCCCTCGTCCGTCACGCTGCCGGCCCAATACTCGTCGAAGCCCTCGTATTCGCCGTAGGTCTCCTTGATGCGCTGCGGCGTGTCGTCGTAAAGCTGGAACACCGCGTCCGCCTCGTGAATGTCCGGGCACCGGAGCGGGCAGAGGAATGATCGGTAGTCCACTTCACGGCACTCGACGCCCTCAAATTGGATCAACTCCTGCGGGAGCCGGTCGAACTGCTTGTATTGAAACTCTCCCTGCCGCATCACGAACAGCGGATCTTTCTCCAGTCGCGCCTGCTCCTCTACGTTCGGGTCGGGCAGAAAGTCGTCGTTCTCATAGACCATGAGGCCGTTCGGTGTCTTGATCGGCTCGCCGTTCGCGTCCACGAGCACCACTGCGGGGCCGACGTAGGGCGTGCTGCGCTTGATCCAGCGGATCTTCACCACGCACTCGTTGCGGATGAGTGCGCTGCGAAGGGCGGATCGAAGTTCCGTCTGCACGTCGCTCTGGTCCACGCGCTGCTGCACCAGTTCCTCCACCGCGCGCGCTGTCTGGTCGTCGCCCACGTTCTGATATTTCACCGCGGCGAAAAATGGGCGCGTGCCGAGAAGATCGTCCGCGGCCTTGCTGTGCATCTCGCGCACGAACCGCTGTGCCGTGCCGAGCGTCAGGTTGCTCTTGTCGAAGACGCCGCCATACATCGCCGCGCGCCAGGAGTTGTCGTTGTCAAAGAGATCCTGATACCGCTTGCGCCGGTCCATCCACGATCCGCCGTCCACCGCGCCCTCGCCGCTCAGTCCCATCTCGCGCTGAAGCTCCGTGATCCGCGTCAGGCATCGGTGTTTCAGTTCCTCGCGTTGGTCGGGCGTGAGTTGCAGGTTCGTCTTGAACCGCGTCGGCGCCGGGGCCGGGGGTAGAACGGTGAAATCGTTCCCGTCAAACGCGGGCTGTGGCTTGGGAAGTTCCATGAGTGTCCGCCGCGTCCTGCATCGGTTTCGCGGAGTCAAGCCGAAATTGGTTGCAGGAGCGGGATTTGAACCCGCGTCCTCTTGGGTATGAGCCAAGCGCGCTACCGGACTGCGCCATCCTGCGATTTGTTCTCTGAGATGCGCGGGCGGCTGCTACCCGCTTCGCGGTTTTGCGGACCGCTTAGGCTGGACCCGGCACCCTTTCGAGGTGTTGCCCCGGTTCCCCGCGCAACTCAAAGAACTGCGGTCATGATTCGGATGTTCCCCGCGCGTTGGCAAGCGGAAAATCCTACCTGAAGAACTCCTTCACCGTGAGATTGCGGCTCCCGATCGGCGCGGCCTTCGCTGCGGCCCGCGGCGCATTGGCCGGCGCGCGCGTCGTCGCGGACATGCGCGTGAAGGCTGCCAGCATCCGTCCGCGCTTCGTCATCGCCGCCTGATACGTGGCGCGGTCGTCGGCATCGAGTGAGGCGACGAACGCCTTCTCGTTTGCGAGACTCCCGCTGAACGGCTTCATGAGCGACGAGCGGAATCCGGTGTCCGCCTTATCCTTCGGCATCGTGGCGAGCAGCTTCCCGTATTCCTTCATCGCCCGCGCGCTGTCGCCGTCTTCGAGCGCGTTCTTGATCCCGACGTATTTCGACGGCGGATGCACTTCGTCCACATGCTCGCTTCCGTTGGCCTTCTGCCACTCGCGCCCGAGCTTGCGGGCCTTGGTGATTTCGCTGTGCCGGATTGTGCGCAGTCCCGAGGAACTGATCAGCGACTCCGCCGCGGAGATGTCCGGTGCCTCCGGGTCGATCACGCCACGCAGGGCAAGCGGGAGCGGCGTCATGGCGAGATCCTTCACCTGCTGCGCGCCGGAACGCTGCTGGCCGCGCCAGTCGCGCCCGGTGGCCGCTTCGAGCGCGGTGCGGCTGATGAGCGGGGAAATACGCCCCATGACGAACTGCCGCCTGTTCTTGAGCAGCGCGATCACGTCGCCGGGGACGCTGCGCAGCTCGTATTCGCGGCCCTCTGTCACCACGCTGAAAGGCTTCTCCCAATCGTTCTTGCCGGTCAGCATCCGCTCAAGGAGCTTCGCGGTCACTGCGAGGACGACGGCGAGCAGGATGAGCGCGTTGCGTTGCTCCTTGCCGTGCTTGCGGAACGCATCGGCGAAGAACTTGGCGCGCGACTTCAGGAAGTCCGGGGCGAGGAAAAGCAGGCGCTCGAAGTGCAGGCGCGTCGGGTTGTTGCCCGCGTAGAGGTTGTTCTGTTCGCCGAATGCGTCGTTGGCCTGCTGCGCGGTCTTCTGTGCGACCTGTTCGCGCGTCATCTTGCCGGAGGCCAGATCCTTCTTGAACCGCTCCATGTTGCGCACCATCGCCTCCTTCGCCATCGCGATTTTCAGACCGGGGATGTACTTCTCGAAAAGGAACGCGCTCATCGTGTCGTTCAGCTTCCCGAGCTTCCCGAGTCCGATGTGAGAGAGCAGCTTTTCCATGCCGCTCGCCGTCAGTCCCTCGCCAAATTCCGCCTTGGCGTTCCAGTTCGCGAGCATGAGCCCGGCGTTCACTAGTTCGCGTGTCGCCGGATCGTCCATGTCGATCTCCGTCACTTTGAAGGGGTTGACCTTGTGGCCGATGGCGTGCGTGCCCTCCTGCACGAAATGGAACGGCGAGAACGAAAGCATGAGCTGCTTCACGATGGCCTGAAACTCGCCGACGGCCTTGATGATCGGCACGTTGTTCAGCGCCGAGGTGCCGAGCGTGTTTTTCAGCCGCTTGTAGAGGTCGGGGTGGATGAGTAGTTCGCCTTCCACAAGAACGTCCTTCTCGCCTTCTTTGCCGAGCCACTTCCACTTGCGAAGCGCCGGGTGCGAGATCGGGCGGTAGTCGGAAGTGTCCGCCGGGTGCGTGTGCGGCTTGATGAGCAGCGGGGAGTCCGCCGATCCGTCCGTCCTGGTGATTGCTCCGCTTGGCACTGCCATCGGGCGGCCGTCGCGCGCCATGATGTCGGTGAGCGACTTCACGAACACCCGATCCGCGACCGTGTTGTTCGCCGCCTGCGCGTAGGCTCCGAGCGTGCCTGCGATGTCGCCGCCGCCGCGCAGCGAGTGCCCTTCCTGTTCCAGATCGAACATGCTCGCGAACACGCGCTTGATGGCGTGGTCAAATTTCGTCTTCAGTTTGCTCGCGGGCGTGTCGCTGGCGAGATCGCCGAGGATGCGCGCCATGAGCCCGCTGCGCTGGTTGGCCGGCGCCTTCTCGACAAAGTGCGTGACGTAGTTCTCCAGCAGGTTGCCGAGCAGCCCGAGCTTTTGCGCCTCCTCGCCCTTCTCCTTGAAGAACGTCTTGGCCGTGTCCGCCATCGCCTTCTCCGCGGCGTTCAGGTTCAGCGCGCGCTCATACACCGCCTTCATTTCCGGCTTCGACTTGTCCGCCCACTTTTGCAGCGTGGCCTTGTCGCCGTCGGCCTCCATGTAGCGGCTGATCGCCTGGCGTGTGAGCACGTTCGGGAATTGCTTCACGATCGTCTCCACGAGCTTGCGGGATTCGTGCGCGGCCTTCTGTCTGCCGGGGATCACGATGTCGGTGCCCTTGAGCGGTGCGCTGTCCCCTGCCCCGAGCCATTGGCCGATCGCCTTGTCAATCGTGTCGTAGGCTGGCATCTCGCCCCACCACCTTTTCGTCGCGCTGCCAGCGGTCTTGACGGCATCCCAAATCTGCGACGCGACACCCGGGGGCTTCGTCGCGAACGTGGCGGCCTGCGCCGCCTTGCGGTCTTCCTTCGTCTCCTCGCGCCCCTTCGCGCCTGCTGCCACGGCGTCGGTGGCCTTGCGCTCGGGGGCGGCGGCGGAGAGTTCAGT
>Ga0208090_1000283_pt1 | contig 9294 bp, 2 predicted proteins | sample LakMenEpi20Jul12_FD_150718 | JGI IMG/M metagenome (GOLD analysis project Ga0208090, IMG submission 150718) | Freshwater microbial communities from Lake Mendota, WI - 20JUL2012 deep hole epilimnion (SPAdes) | ecosystem: Environmental > Aquatic > Freshwater > Lake > Epilimnion/Euphotic zone ...
GCTAGTGAGCTGACCGAGGTTGTCGTAGCTCCATGAGGTGTCTCCAGGGTTGGCGGTGTGGGCACCGCCGAGGTTGAAGTTTGTACGCACCCCTTTGCGCTGGCCAATGCTGTTTACGCCTCCATTCACTACACTATAGATATACGTGGATCTGGTTGTTTCGCCAGCCTTATTTTGGATGGAGGTAAGGACATCGCGGGTGCTTTCGTAAGAGCGGGTGGTGACAAGGGCGGGATTCACGCCCGATGCACCTTTTGTTACGGTTTTAAGCAGGTTGCTTTTTTCCAGGTAGGTGTAAGTAAAGGTGTCGGTGGAATTGGCGACGGTTTCAAGACGACCGGTTGTGGATGAGTAGCCGTAGGTGACAGTGTTATCGGTTGCGCCAAGGTTGCCGTTTGCATCCAGTTGATTCAAGGTCCAACCGGTATCGCGCCCGAGCGAACGGTCGGCGTGGTCGATGACGCGGGTGAATGAGGACTGACCATCGATCGCGTAGGTGATGGTTTCTTTATCGGGCCGAAGATCCGCAGCGTATGTGAAGGTGGAGGTGGCCAAACCGTTGGTACTGCTTTGCTGCCGCCCAAGGGAGTCGTATGTGATAGTGACGTTGGGGGTGATTCCGTCTGAGTAGTTGGTAGTGGTCAACATGCCATGGTTGTAGCCATAGGTGGTGGTGATGCCCCGTTGCCAGGTGCGCGTTTTGATTTTACCGGCATCCGTGTAGGTGTAATTGGTACCATTAGAATCAGGATATTGTTTGCGGTTGAGATGGCCCGTAGCGGTGTCGTAGATCCATTGTGTTTTTGCCGAACCTGCAGGTGGCGTCGCGGTGGCTTGGTTGATGGCTGGATCGGTTTGCCAGGTGTGGAGTTCTATGAGCCGGTTTTGTTCGTCGTAGATGTGAAAGACGGGGTTTTTCTGGCTTCCCCACTGAGCTTTGACTTGGCCGGTTGGCCAGTAAGAGGTGTAGGTGACAGAATTGTCGGGCAAGGTTGTCTGGATGGTGCGGCCGAGGATGTCTTTTGTTATGTTGGTAATGCGGATGTTCGGGGCGGTTGCTCCTTGGGTGCTGGTAAGCGGATCGCCGGATTCGGTAAAGTCGGAGTTTGTTGTTATTCCATTAGGACCCGTGCGGGACTCAGAGATGGATACAAGGCGCTGATGCTGATCGTAGCCATAATTTGTGGCATTGATGATATTGCGGGCTGCGGAATTATCCTGGTTTTCAACGCGAGTGGTGCGGCCATGGCTGAGGGTTTCAACTCTCCTTGTGCCGTCCGGTTGCATGGTGGTGCGGGTGACGATGCCGTTGGTATTTGGCCGGGTGGTTATATTGAGCGTCTGGCTGCCAAAAGAGGAGGAGCCGCTCATCAGGCCATCGATGGAAGTGTAGGAGACGTTAGTGGTGATGGCAGCGACTCCGGTGGATGAGACGGTTTGAGTGTTTCGTAACGATACGCCAAGCGAGACGCCGTGCAGAGTGATGTTAGAAATGACGTCTTTGGCGATAGTCGTGACTTGGGTGGCGGTAGCTCCTCCGGCCAAGGGGATGGTACGGCTGGTGGTGGTCCGTTCGCCCTCGTCATTGTAGCCATAGGTGACGGTGACGTTGTCGCCATCCGTGACGGACAAGAGCTTGCCACGAGAGCCTTGAGCGACGTTGGCATCCGTGGGATGATAGTTGTAGGTGGTGGTGCCGGTGGCTGTGGACACAGTCTTGAGGGCGCGTCCGAGTAGGTCGGTAAACTCAGTGGTGATGACACCTGAGGCGGTTGTAGTGGAGGTTTCCCCGCCGCCGCTTTCCGCGTGGGTGGCGTAATCATAGGTCATGTCGGGGACAGCGGTGCCGCTGATGGACTTGGGGCGACCGTCGAGAAAAGAAGTGCTAATGGCGGTGGACGCGTCTGCGTAGGTAGTGGTTTCTATGTCGCCGGTGGCACTGTGAGTGATGACAGTGGTGGTAACTGGGCGATCTGCAACAGCTGAGGATTTAAGGGCCGGTCCTGTGCTTGTGTGGGTGAGTCCATCGAGACTGCGGGTGTTGGAGCCTAGAAAAATTGAATCCGAACTGCCGCGGCGGCGCGTGCGGGTAGTGGTGAGGCCGTTGACTGCAGTGAAGGTGATGACGGCTGGTGAAGCAGGGGTAGCTTTGACTTGTTCCTTGTAAACGCGCTTCATGGCGTCACGAGTATAGGTGGTGGTAGCACCCATGCGGTCCCGAGACAATTCGAGACCACAGCAGGCGTATTGGGAGATATCGTAATCAGCAACGTCGGCGTTATAAATGCGTTTGATTGGGCGCCCGATGGCATCAAAGCCGCCGTTGTAACTGAGATCGGTGTCCCAACGTTCGATGGTGAGCCCGCTTGCGATGTCCTTGGTAATTTGAGCGATGGGAAAATTGCCCAAGCCGTAGGTGGTTTTAGTTTCGACACCAGCGGTGATGCCGCTGCGGCTTCCGGCACCCGTGCGGGTGGTTGTGACAAGTTCGTTGTTGACTGTCTCATATGCATAGGTGGTTGCCGTGCCATCGCTGTTTTCGATCCATTTGATACGTCCAGCTTCGGATTCGGTTGCACTATCAGGATGGTAGGCGGTTTTTGTGGTGTGCCATGCGCTGCCGTCCCATTTTTCAGCGGTCGTAACTGGATCACCGGAATCGACTCCGATGGTGGTGCGGGACTTGGAGACCAACTGGCCGGCGACGCTTGTTTCCACTAATGTCTCATTGGCGCTGGTGGTGGTGACCGTTTTGCGGGCATCGATTCGCTGGGCCATCGTCAGATTTTTCCAACCGGAATATTCCGTTGTGATGGCGACAGGTGAACTGGGCGAGATGGAGTATTCGCTGTAATTCCAAGATCCATCGGGTCTGGTAATGGATTGTGTGCGACCATGGGTGGTTGGATTTTCAGGGTTATGGATGTAAGTATATGTGGTTGTCTGCGGGGATTGTCCCGCGACATTGTATGCCTCGGTCGTGGAAACGAGGCGCTTCATTCCGAGTTGCCCACCGATTTCGGTGGTGGAGAAGTCATCATAGTCTTCGCGGGTCTTTTCGGTGAGGGAAAGCGATCCAATGGCCCCCGACTCGTCGACAGATGAGGTCCATGTTTCGCGGACAATGGTGTAGTCCCAGACCTTGGGTCCGCGCTCAGAATAGGTGAGATTTTCTTGGGATAGAATTGGTCCAATTGTGCCTTCGCCCGCATACACACTGCTTGTGACAGTGAGGGGTTTACCGCTGTCATCCAATGTTTGAACGATCTTGTTGGTGGTGGTGCGGGTACCGGAGAGGCCGGTGGTTACCTTTTTGATATAAAGTAGCGAGTTGTTATCATTCGAGTCGGGTGGCCGTTTAAAAACCATATCGCTCAAAGGGGTTTTGGCGGAAAATTCACTGGTGACATAATAGCCTTCAGACTTAACGAGGGGTGCCGCATCGCGCTTCCATACCCGCAACCGCCAGCCACTTCCCGGTGTGGGCAGGGCCTCAATAAGGGTGAATGCGTCGCTGGTGAGAATTTGATGAATGTATTTTGGAAAACCATTACTTGCCGGTTTTTCATAGATCTCAAACAGGGCTTCCGATTCCAGATAGAGGCAGGAGGGATGAAAAGTGGCAGAAGAAAGCTGAGGTTGAGACAGTTCGAGATGGATCTGCCTTTGCTGCAAGGGACTGCTGGAGAAGTATCGCCCAAATAACTGGTTGTAATCTGGCAGATTACCATTTTTTTCATATGCGGCTTGAGCCAAGTGGGTAAACGTAGTGGGCTTTGGGTAGCGTGCGATGCCGACTTGAATTGCCCATTGAAGACTTTTGGCCTCAAGTGCATCACTGGTACTGCCGGTGCCGGTGCCATCATTTTCGCCTTCGCAACATGGCTTACAGCCGCTGCTGCATGTTTCTCCTAGAGGATTGGTCGCCCAGATGGGGCTACTGGTCAGGGCGAGCAGTGTAGCGATTAGAAGGGTTTGTTTTGGTTTCATGGTCGGGATCAAATCCGGGTTGTAAGATCAATGGGAAGCATTGAGGCGAGAGGTCAAGGCAATCGCCGCGTCTTGGGCGGCGTAGCTGAGTTCCGGGGAAGCGGATGCAATTTTATTGAGATTCGGAAGGTCGGCTGCATCACCAGCATGTCCGATAGCTGCAATGGCTGGGAGGCGCAGCGAGGAATCACTGTTTTCCTCATAGGCGATGTTGCGAATGAGTGGGCGGAACTCTTCGGGAGCAAGAATGCCAGCGGCGACCACAGCAGAGACACGGATGGGATTGCCAAGAGGTGATTGGTCTTGGAGGGCTTGAGTGAGCCATGGCTTGAGGGTGATGATTGCGTTACTGCAATCGACCTCGCTGCCGGAACGTTTGAGATCAACAAGCATCATCAGGATAGTGCCCGGGATGCTGGTTTTTTCGAGTGATGGGTCGATGGCTGCGGTGGCGAAATCCCTAAGGACTTGATCAGCGATTTCTGAGGAGGCAACGGGAAGTCTTGCCGCTGTCGCCTGGCTTGATCGAGGATTGAGCCAATCGGCCAGATGTTGCACGGCGTAATCGCGGATGACTTCAGGCTGGCGGGGTGAGTTGAGCAGCCCGGTGAAATTCTCGCAAAACCTTCGGGAATCGGTTTCATGGGAGAGAATCTGCGTCATGATGTCATTGGCGATGACATACCAGTGCTCTATGAGTTCGCTCTTGGGCGGGGTATCCTTCAAGAGTTGATATAGGAAACGGATTTCCGGCTCACTGCATCCTGTGGCGAGGGTGTGACGAAGTTGGGTGATGCGAACTTGGTAGGGCAAACCAGTATCGGTGACAAAATGTAGGCGCGGCGCTTGATGGGCTGTGGAGGGCGTTTGGCGCGGCGTCCTTGAGGCGCTTGGTTGCGCGGCTGAGATCGGATCTGCCGTATTATCGTGGCTTTTCCATGCAAAAACGCCTAGCCCAACGATGATGACGATCAGGAGATAGAGCAGAGATGTGCGATACATTGCGTTGGCTGGATGCTATCGGTTGATTGTGAAAAAAATCTCAAATCAGCGAGTTCCCAAATAAAGTCCGTCGCGATCATAAATCAGCAGTTTATGGCAAAAGCCACCCGGTTGACCGAGAGGGAAAAGAAATTCAAGAACCGTGGATCCATTGTTAAGGTCCTCGGAACGGAAGCTTTTGAGCGTGGTTCCGTTTGTGAACATGACACCGGCTCGGAAGATGCTGACGTCAACACGGGCGCCCGCGGGTAGGTTGAGGACGGTGAGTGGTCCTTGAATAATCTTATAGCCGGGGACGCTACTGACCGACAGCGAGGTGAGGTCGTTCTGCAATGCATCCGCAACGCTGATGACGTTGACCTGCTGAATGGCGAGGACAGGACCACCAGTGAAGAGACGCGCCGCAACACCGAGTTGGACAGGTTTTGCCGGTAGAATGCCCACACTGGCAGTGGTGGACGTTCGACTTAGAATCAGACGACTGAGGTCTTCTTGAGTATCAAATTCAACCTCTGGAGATGCGGAAACCAAGAGCGTTCGTAAACAGTTGTCGAGTGCGTCGACCGTCTCGTGGCTAAAACTGGGTGGCGCAATGACTTTGAGGGTGAGTGAGGCACTTGCCCCACTTTGAAGCTTACCGGTGATGGTGAAGACACCCGCCGTGGAAAATGTCATAGTGGTGGTTTGCTGCCCGATTAAGGCGAAGGTTTCACCAGAGGAATGCGTCACGGTGGATGGCATGGTCGGATCAGAACCCCATGCTCCCACCCGAAGGGCGTCTCCCTGGCGAATGGTGAGGGTTTCCGCATCCATCACATTGGTGGCTTGCCAAGTAAACGTGCCTGTTGACTGCCATCCTTGTTCATATTGGAGAACGTATGGCTGCGGGGCAGACACGTTGGATAGAGGCACATTGGCAAACCAGTGTCCGTTGCCGGTCCCGATCTGCGCAGTCATACCATTGAGCGTGACGCTTCCGGGATCACGGGCATAGCCCTCGATGAATGCCGGAGATGTGCGGGTGCTAGATGGGTGTCTAAGTACACGATTGTCTTTTGCAAGAAGGGCATCGGGATTGGAGGGCGCGAAGATTTTCAATGAAACCAAACGAACCGTGCGGCGGGCCAAGGAGTTGTCGACCAGCACGGTAATTTGGTGGTTGCCAGAAACCAGCCACGGACTGAGGGCTTGAAGTAAGCCGAGCTTGCCGGAACCGAAGCGTACTTGTTGGCGGACGACGGTTTTGCCATCAACTTTGATCACGATGGGGACCTCCTCATTTCCGTAGGTGGCTCCCATGAGTTCCAAATCGAGACGGAAAAGCCAGTTGCCATCAGAAGGAACGGAGAAATCCCAAGTCGCTTCACCACGGAAATGATCCGAGAGAAGGCCTCCGGTAGTCATGGTCCAACTGACGGAGGATGAAACATAGGCCCCAAGGGCAACCTGACTTAAAAAACTATCCGTGATGGCGTTGGCGACGAGGGCGTTTGAGCCAAGTGCGTTGACTTCGTTACCGTCACTTTCCCCATCACCATCGGTATCTGAATTGGAGGGATCGGTGCCGAGGAGGTATTCCTCTCTGTTGGACAGCCCATCGCCGTCGAAGTCGCCGCGCTCGCCTTGGCCTGCGGGATTGATGAAACCATTGTCGAGAGGATCTAGGTTGTATTGGTTTTCCCAAGTGTCGGGGAGGTAATCGTCGTCGGCGTCATCTGTGGTAAGTGCGTAGGGCTCAACGAAAGCAGGATCGAGCGGGGTCCGGGCCTTGCCGGGGCGCGCCCAAGCAATACTGGCGTGACCCTTGATGGTATGGCCGATGGTCTGGATGGTTTCGAGGTAGTAGGTTTGTCCGGCGGTTAGATAGATTTCTTGCGACATCTGCGATGCGTAGTTGTCCCAAAGGTTGATGCTATCGCTGCGAATGCCGTGACCCGTGCCGATTTCCGGATCGATTTCCGCGATGACGCGTTTGGAGTATTTTGTGTTGTCTTCGGAAAGCAGAAGCTGGACAGCATTCCCGCCAGAGACCCAGAACCGGTAGACTCCAGTCTCGGGAGCCGTGATCCAGCCGCGAGACCGAGTGCTGTAGTATCTGCCCTGATACATGGTGCTGGATGAAATCGGATTGTCGTGACGGCAAATGTCGGCATTGCTGTAGAACCTGTTGTCCGACAACAGTTCACTCGTGGAATAGAAGGTGGTATCGTTCCAGCGCTCGCATAGGAGGATGCCCCCGGTGGCTGGCGGCGCGTGAAGCGAGATCACGCTAAAGTTAAAACCGGCAATGCCCGCGCCTGTGGTCGCCCCGATTCCTGGGATTTCGCTGAATGCCAAGGAATCGCCATTGCTAAGCTGGAATCCGTCAAGCGTGAGAGCTCCCTTCGCACCCAGCATATTGGGGAAGTCGATGATCGTTCCACCGTTGGAGACACGCATATCACCACCCTCACCCTCTATGTAGGACCAGTTCTTAAATTCAAGCGCCAGCCCGGGTGGCGCACTCAAGACCCAGAATAGGGTTTCCGGGGTGGAGTTGGCATTCTCCGGTCCGTAGTTCAAGCCATCGACCCGATTGGAGTTTTCACCTTGGATTCCGATGCCTCCGCCGCCCAGCTCGCTGATACTGAGGTTTCCGGAGGATGGAATGCCGGTGAGTGTGAAGGATTTTCCGAACAAATCAGGGTTAGCAACCGAACCTACGTTGGCATGGTCCCATTCCTCAACCATGTTGCCAAAGACGGTGTTGGGCAGTGTCGTGGAAGCGTCGAGTGAAATGATGCCTATCTGGTTAATCGAGAAACCCAATGTGATGGTCGCGGTGGAGTTACCGGTTGAGACGAATGGTGGTGTCGGCCCAAAGCCATCGCCGCTGTTAGAGAAACTCACGACCACATCATTATCGGTCGACGCCTTGCCGAGCACATCGAAGGTAAAGCCACCCAAGCCAGCCCCGTTGCTGGAATCGGGCGTTTCGGCAAAGCTCAGTGTGCCGCCGTTGCCCAAGGTCAGAGGGTTGGAAACGAGATTGAAATTTGCCGTACCGGAGGCGGCAACATTGACAAAATCCTGACTGTTTTCACCGACTGAAAAGCGCATATCGGCGCCACTCCCGGCGACCCAAGACCAGTCCTTGAAGCGAAGGGATATGCCTGCCGGTGATGTTAGCTCTAAGTGCAGCATCTGCGTGGCTGGAGGCACCAAAGTCCGCCCATCAACACGGTTGGAATTTTGCCCTTCCACACCTAGACCACCGCCGTCGAGAGTAGTGACACTCAAGCGCGGAGTGGTGGTACCTGCCCTCACAGGCACGATTTTCAGACTGAAGGAGGCGTTGAAAGCATCGCTGTTAGTGATGGTGCCAGCCGTTCCGTTAGGCCGATCGAACTGGTTGACCAAATTGATAAAGGAGGCGTTGGTGTTGGTGGTGGAGGCATCCAGCGAGACCTCTCCGGTGCTGTTGATGTAATAGTCGAGGATGATCGTGTCGTTGCCGACTGGATTTGCCGCCGTACGAAACGTGCCGCTATCCACTGGGCCAACATTCGCAAAATTGGCGCTGACCTCGGCCTTGGCGACAGGAGCCGCTGATACGAGGCAGGCACCTAACAAGGATCGCATGATAAAAAAAGGAGCGCGGATATGGGTTGGATTGAGTTTCATCGCGGTAATTCAGTTCATGACAAGTGACTGCCCGTGCCTTGCGCGGATACATGCAGCATACAGCTATGGAAAACGTCTACACTCATAAAAAAGCAAAATCAAAAAACCGCTAGTTGGGTCAAGACTTATTTCAACTTTTTACATTTATGGCTCTGCATTCACCCTTTTTTATTAAGAACCAAAAGCTCGAATCGTCGTAACCTTGGTAATTTTCTTCTTCATCACAGAGTGCGCTCATCACAAAAGTAATGCACCATGTCAGGAAAATCCGGACTCACTAACCTCATCGCCATGCGCGGACGCCGTAAAGGCGGCGCACCCACATCGCAGACACATGCTCGACACGGCATCGCCGCCCACGCAGACGCCTTTCTCGAGAACCTCACTGCCCGCGCTTACTCAAAGGCATCCATTGAAGCGCATCGCTGGGCATTGCGACAATTCACCACTTGGGCTTCCGAGCGAGGTTCAAATGAGCCAAAACACTTTATACGCGCTGATCTTGAAGCATATCAGCTATTCCTCCACCGCTACAGGAGCCTGCGCGGCGACAAACCCTTGGTGGTCAACACCCAGCTCGCTCGGCTCGGTTGCATACGGCGCTTTTTTGCGTGGCTCTGCCGTTCCGGCACTATCCCG
>Ga0208090_1000284_pt1 | contig 9288 bp, 7 predicted proteins | sample LakMenEpi20Jul12_FD_150718 | JGI IMG/M metagenome (GOLD analysis project Ga0208090, IMG submission 150718) | Freshwater microbial communities from Lake Mendota, WI - 20JUL2012 deep hole epilimnion (SPAdes) | ecosystem: Environmental > Aquatic > Freshwater > Lake > Epilimnion/Euphotic zone ...
CGAGGCCGGTCCGCCCTACCATTTTTCCAACCGGTAGGGCGATGCGGCCCGCAGCGCCGACTCCTCCCCGCAGGGGTATTCTTCGGCGGACCGAGCCGGTCCGCCCTACCATTTTTCCAACCGGTAGGGCGATGCGGCCCGCGGCGCCGACTTCTCCCCGCAGGAGCATTCTTCGGCGGACCGAGGCCGGTCCGCCCTACCGTTGATTTCCGAGGCGCATATCGATCATCCGCAATGTCACGCGCATCGAAATATCAAGCGACTCGGGTGAGATGATGTTCAAATTATCTCCCGCCGTGTGCCACCATCCTCTGCGGGTGAAATCACCAATGATGTCGACCGTCGGAATGCCCGCGAAATTGAGCGGCACATGGTCGTCGATGATCGGCGTTGCGGCCATGCCAAAATGGCTTTCAGCACCCTCCTCCTTGGCGGCGGCAAAAACCAAGTCTTTCAAATCTTCCGGCGTGTCACTTGGCAGGCGGATCGACAAATTTTTGTGGCCCACCATGTCGAGCAGGATCCCCCACTTCGGCTTGTCATCGCGCGCGCGCCAGAAGTTTGCATAATGACGACTGCCATAGAGCCCGTCCTGCGGCGTGATGTTTTCTTCAAGCGCCTCCTCGCCATCGAAGAACACCAACTCAAGCCCCACTGCCTGCTCCGGTTTTTTCTTCGCCAGAAATTCCGCCATCACCACGATCGCCGCGCAGGCCGATGCCGCATCGTCGGCGCCGAGAAAAACTTTGTCCTCGTACAGTTTCGAATCGATGTGCGCGCACAACAAACCATCGACCCGGCGCTCCCATGGGTCCGCCCCGCCGACCGCAAATCGCGCGCGTAGGTTTTCAAATCGGATCAAACCCTTCGGCGTCTGCCGCTCGAAGGCCTCGCGTCGAGTCACCCATCCGTTGGCCTGCAGCTGCGTTGCCACATGCGCGCGCACCTCGTCGAGCGCCTTGGACTGCGGCGGTCGCGGGCCTTTTGCGAGAATCGCCCGCGTTTGTTCATAAGCCGCCTCACCCATGCCCTGCGATCCGCGCGCCTGCCACCACCAAGCAACCGTAAGGCCGGCAAGCATCACCACCAAAGGAGGAATCCAACGCGTTTTCATGTCATAAAAAATTTGATCCATGCACGCCGAACGAATGCGAAAATGCCAAGCTCATTTCGCGCGCAGCAAACTCGCGCTCGCACGAAGGTAGTTCCACCCGGAAAGAAGCGTGAGCCCCAACGCCAGCCACATCGATGGCTCGCGAATCCATCCGTAGGGATGCGACAGCATGCGAAAAAAATCAGCCACCGCACCCTGCGATTCGCTGCGGCTCAACGCCAACCACACCAGACAGGTGATGCAAAAGGTCAGCTGCATCGTGGTCTTCCATTTTCCCCAGCCGTCTGCCGCGATGACCTGACCCGCCTCGACCGCGATCTGCCGCAGACCCGTCACGAGAAACTCACGCGCGATGATCAGCACCGTCACCCACACCGGGCAAAGCCCTTGCTCGCTGAGGTAAACAAACGCGGCGCACACCAGCACCTTGTCGGCCAAGGGGTCGAGCAGCTTGCCCATCGCGGTCACCATGTTGAGTTTGCGCGCAAGCCAACCATCGACGTAGTCGCTGATCGCCGCCACCACGAAGGCCGCCAAAGCGAGCCACGGGCCAAATGTTGCGTCCACGAGGGTCGCACCGATGAACACCGCAGTCAGAACAAGTCGCGAAAGGGAAATGGCATTGGGCAGGTTCACTGCAGGATTATGCGCAATTTCATCCTGCTTGCAACAAGGGGTTGCAAGACCGCCCAGTGACCATTACACAGCGGCGCCGCCCGCAAACCCGGCGCAAACAACATGAATCAAAGCGACTTCGGACTGATCGGACTGGCCGTCATGGGCCAGAATCTTGTGCTCAATGTGGAATCCCGCGGTTTCCAGGTCTCGGTGTACAACCGCACGACCTCGGTCACCGACGAATTCGTCGCCGCCCATCCGGGTAAAAAACTTGTGGGCGCAAAAAGCCTCGAGAACTTCGTCCAGTCGCTCGCTGCACCGCGCAAGATCATGATCATGGTCAAGGCCGGCGGACCCGTCGATGCGGTCATCGAGCAACTCATCCCGCTGCTCGACAAGGGCGACATCATCATCGACGGCGGCAACTCGCTTTACACCGACACCGAACGCCGCGACCAGTGGCTCGGCGACCTCGGATTCCGCTTCATCGGCGCCGGCGTTTCCGGCGGTGAGGAAGGCGCGCGCAAAGGCCCATCGATCATGCCCGGCGGCCCGGCCTCGACCTGGGATGTGATGAAGCCGATCTTCGAAAGCATATCCGCCAAGGTGGATGGTGAACCCTGCGTCACCCACATCGGTCCCGGCGGCGCGGGCCATTATGTGAAGATGATCCACAACGGCATCGAGTACGGTGACATGCAGCTGATTTGCGAAGCCTACAACATCTTCAAGGCCGCAGGCTTCAGCGCCGCCGAACTCGGCAGCGTCTTCAGCGATTGGTACGCAGGCGACCTCGAGAGCTACCTGATTCAGATCACCGCCGAAATTTTCAAGCAGGTCGATGCGGAAACCGGCAAGCCGCTCGTCGATGTAATCCTCGACACCGCCGGCCAAAAAGGCACTGGCAAGTGGACGATCATGAACGCGGTCGAAAATACCGTCGTCATCTCGACCATCAATGCCGCAGTCGAAGCCCGCATCCTTTCCTCGATGAAGGACCGCCGCGTCGCAGCCAGCAAGGAGCTGCAAGGACCGAAGGCAGAAATCTCCGCAGAAAAGGCGGCACTCGTGAAAAAAGTCCACGACGCGCTCTACGCTTCGAAGATCATTTCCTACGCCCAAGGCCTCGACCTCATCACCACGATGAGCAAGGAAAAGAACTGGAATCTCGACCTCTCGAAGATCGCCGCCATCTGGCGCGGTGGTTGCATCATCCGCGCCCGTTTCCTGAACCGCATCACCGATGCCTACCGCGAAAACCCCGCGCTCGACAACCTGATGCTCGCGCCGTTCTTCAAGGAAGTCCTCAACACCTCGCAGCAAAACTGGCGCGAGGTTGTCTCGATGGCGACCCTCGCCGGCATTCCGGTGCCCGCATTTAGCGCCTCACTTGGTTACTACGATAGTTATCGTAGTTCCGTGCTGCCCGCCAACCTGCTGCAAGCCCAGCGCGATTTCTTCGGCGCCCACACCTACGAGCGCACCGACAAGCCACGCGGCGAGATGTTCCACACCGATTGGCCCGAGGTCATCGGTTGACGCCTCATCGCAGGACCGCAAGGCCCCCGACGCGCCCGCCCGCCCTTGCAGGCGGCCCCGCTGACCCCTGTTTCGGCCCGTTTTTTTTCGCAAACCCTTGCCATGCGGCGGGTGGTGGTTTACTTCGCCCGCCTATGGCAACCTATCGCGTGCTGGTTTCGGACCCGATCTCGGAAAAGGGCGTGGACGCCCTTCGCAACGCCCCGGGCATTTCCGTCGATGTGAACACCGGCCTCAAGCCGGAGGAGCTTCTCAAGATCATCGGCGACTACCATGGCCTCGTGGTCCGATCGCAAACGAAGGTGACCCCCGAAGTTTTCGCCGCCGCCACCAACCTCAAGGTCATCGGCCGCGCCGGTGTCGGCGTTGACAACATCGATCGCGGAGCCGCCACCGATCACGGCGTGGTGGTGATGAACACCCCCAGCGGCAACACGATTTCCACCGCCGAGCACGCATTCACATTGATGCTCTCGCTGGCCCGCAACATCCCGCAGGCGCACGCCTCAATCATCGCCGGCAAATGGGATCGCAAGTCCTTTGAAGGCGTCGAACTCAACGGCAAGCGCCTCGCCATCCTCGGCATGGGCCGCATCGGCACCGAGTTCGCCAAACGCGCGCAGGCCTTCGGCATGACCGTTGCCGCCTACGATCCCTTCCTCACCGCCGCCCGCGCGCAATCGCTCAAGGTCGATCTCGCACAGAGCGCCGATGAGGCCCTCAGTGGCGCGGATGTCGTGACCCTTCACATTCCCCTCACGCCCGAAACAAAACACATTCTCAACGCGCAAAGCCTCGCCCGCATGAACCGCGGCGCGCTGGTCGTCAACTGCGCCCGTGGCGGGCTCGTCGATGAAGCCGCCGCGAAGGCCCACCTCGACTCCGGCCACCTTGCCGGCATCGCGCTCGATGTCTTCGAAGTCGAACCCCCACCGGCCGACTTCGCCCTGCTCGGCACGAAAAAATGCGTCTTCACCCCGCACCTCGGTGCCTCGACCGCCGAGGCGCAGGAAAATGTCGGCATCGAAGTCGCCCACCAAGTGAAGGATTTCCTCGTCACCGGCGAAATCCGCAATGCGGTCAACATGCCCAACCTCGACAGCCGCACGCTCGAAAGCGTCGGACCTTACCTCGACCTCGCCAACTCGCTCGGTAGACTCGTTTCCAAAATCGCCCCCGCCCAGTGCGACTCGATCCGCGTTTCCTACCTCGGCGCTGTCTCGGAACTCGACACCGAGCTGATCACACGCATGACCCTTACCGGCTACTTGTCCGCCGCGCACCACGACGCACAGGTCAACTTGGTCAACGCACCCGCCGTCGCCAAAGCCCTCGGCCTGCAAATCACCGAGTCGACGGTCGCACTTGCCACCAACTGCACCGAGCTGATCGAGGTCTCGGCCATCAAGGGCAATGAAGTCTGCACCGTTGCGGGCACCTTCTACGGCAAGTCGGCCCGCATCGTTCACATCTCCGGCCACAATGTGGAAACCAACCCGAAAGGACGTTTCCTCTTTGTTGAAAATGACGACCGCCCGGGCATTGTCGGCCTGATCGGTACCAGCCTCGGCAGTGCCTCGGTCAACATCGCCAACATGGCCCTGAGCCGCTCGACCGAAACCGGCCGCGCCGTCACAGTAATCGAGGTCGACACCGAACCCCCAACCAGCCTGCTAGAAACCCTGCGCGGCACCCCCGGTATCATTCGCGTTCTCAGCTTCGAACTGTAAAACCGACCCTGCCGCAACGGGAAATTTCGTCAAAGTTTCCCGTTGCAAGCCCCCGCCAAACTCTTAAACTCATCTCCGCATGAAAAAACTCTCGATCATCGCAGCCGCCCTTGCAGCGCTCACCGTTTTTGTCAGCGCCGACATCCACGCGCCTCCAGGCTCGACCTACACTTCGACCCGCAAGCTTGGCCGCGCGCTCAGCAACATTCTCTACGGCTTCATGGAAATCCCCGAGCAAATCGTTCGCAAGAACGAGGCTTACGGACGCAAGGCCGGCTATACCTACGGCGCCGTCGACGGCACGCACCGCGCCTTCCGTCGCCTTGGCTATGGTTTCTACGAACTCTTCACCTTCACCTGCCCAACCCATCGCGGCACCTTCAAGCCTCCTTATGAGCGCTGCGGCGAAGACAATCGCATCGAGATGAATGTCCACGACGGCCTCTCGGAATTCCCCCCAGAGCTGGGCTTCGAAACTTACTTCGACCACTCCAGGACCCAGAAGTACTGAGCCATTCGCAGCACCTCTTCAAATCCCGCCCTCGGATCAACCCGACGGCGGGTTTTTTGTTGGGTGAACGAAAAGACGCGCCGCATTTCGAAGCGGCATCCACGCTCTTTCTTTTTTCGCGTCTATTCGCGGTTCAAAATTTCTGAAAGCGTCGGCGCCGCGAGGCCGCGTCGCCCTACCACGCGATCGAAGAAGCCGCCGCTTCATTTTCTTCCACTTCGATGTTCGATGTTGGGCGTTCGATGTTCGATGTTCAAATCCCCCCTAACTCCTCACCCTCGTCCCGTCCTTATCGCCGAAGCGTTTTTTCCACTCGGGCACTTTCGGTTTGAAGGTGGATTTCGGTAGCTCGTCATCAAACTCCGAACGCTGATCGATACCCGCCAGCAGCGCGGCGATCTCCTTGGCCTCCTCGAGCAACTCAATCATTCGCCCGGCGGAAAGCCCCGGTTCCTTGAGCGCCGATTTGATCGCCGCATCGCGCCTTTGCAGGACCAAACCCGAAAGTTGCGCCAGCGAGACCTCCGCCGCCTGCATGCCATCATCCGTCGCGCCACCCGTCGTGACCTCCGCACTCAAGGCCATGCGATCAGCCTCAGTCAAGCCGCTGAGAAAAGCATTCACAGCCGCACTCGATGCCGGATCCGGCGCAGCCGCCAAAATCGCCTCAAGCAAGGGCACTCCCTCGATCCAACGCGTGGCTTCGTGGATGGTCTCAAACTGCTCGCCAAGCAAATGCTGCGCCGGCGCGGAGGTGAGCGCGAGCTGACACAAAAACGCCACGATCCGATGCAGCGGCGTCGGCTCGACTGGCGCGATGGCTGAATCATCCGCCGCAGCCGGTTCCTGATAGCCTCGCGTCGGCTTGGACTTGGCCATGATTTTTGCAATGGCCTGACGCAACACGGTCGACGACGCCTGCAAGTATCCTGCCACGATGTTGATCTGATTCTCGCGCGCCGCGAAGTCGCTCATCAAGGCGAGCATCCCCGCGCAATCGGTCAGCGCGGCAGTGCGTCCGGCCGCTTGATCCAGCAGTCCATCCTCGCGCGCCTTGCTGAGCTTGAAGTCAAAAAATTCCGCCGCCTCGGCCAGCAATCCGCGAAACGCTTCGACGCCGTACTTTTTCAAATAAGTATCCGGATCCTCACCGGCCGGCATCCGCACCACGCGCACCGCAAGACCCTCGGGGGTCAACTCGCGAAACACCCGCTCCGATGCAGCCAAGCCCGCACGATCGGCATCATAACAAATCAACACGCTCGTCGTGTAACGCCGCAACAGCCGCGCATGATCGCGCGTGAAGGCCGTGCCCAAGGGCGCGATGGCATGATCAATCCCGCCCTCGTGACACGAAATCACATCGAGCTGACCCTCACAAAGGAGCGCCGATTTCTCGCGAAGGATCGGCTTCTTCGCACGATCGAGCGCGAACAACACCCGCGACTTCCGGAAGATCACTGTTTCGGGCGAGTTGACATACTTGCCGCTGTTCGGGTCCTCGCGAAGTTGACGCCCACTGAAAGCAATCACATCGCCAATCTCGTTGCGGATCGCAAACATCAAGCGATCGCGAAAACGCACGCGAATACCCGAAGCCGCATTGCCCTCCTCGCGCAGATAACAAATCCCCGAGTCCACCAACTCGCGCCCGGTGAATTTGCGCGACTTCGCCCAATCAAGAAACGCCCGCGCGTTTTCCGGCATCCAACCAACCGACCAATTCACCGCCATCTCGCGACCAAAGCCACGCGACTTGATGTAAGCCCGCGCATGCTCGGCCGCCGGATCCTTCATCAGGCACTCGTGAAAAAATGCCGCCGCCTCGCGGTGCAAATCCAACAAACGCCCGCGGCTGCGTCGGCTGCGATCCGCGTCGGGATCGGCCTCCTCCTCGCGCACCTGGATCCCCGCCTGCTGCGCGAGTTTTCGCACCGCATCGGTGAAGGGCAGATTCTCGTACTCGCGCACAAACGCAATCGCATCCCCACCCTTGCCACAGCCAAAACAATGAAAACTCTGCCGCGCCGGATTGATGAAAAACGACGGCGTCTTCTCGTGGTGAAACGGACAGTTCGCCTTAAAACTCGAACCCGCACGCTTGACCTGGATATACGAACTGATCAGCCCGACGATGTCCGTGGAGCTGAGAACCTGTTCGATGCTTTCCTTGGGAATCTGGGCCACGGCGGGAAACGAAATCCACCATAACGCCCACCCGCCGCCGGACAACCCGCAAAACGAAAATCCACCCCACCCACCGAAGTGCTTGCCAAACCCGCCCCCAAAATGTCACTCTCCCCGCCCGGCAGCGGCCTCAAAGCCGCCCACCCATCCCCCGCGCGCTTAGCTCAGTGGTAGAGCACATCCTTCACACGGATGGGGTCGCAGGTTCGAACCCTGCAGCGCGCACCATTTTTTTGAGGTCTACAGGGTCTGGGTCTACACCAAAGTTTGGGGAATGGGACGATTTTTTGGAGCTCAAAACTCTGCTCGCTACGCCGCTTGCAGACATTTTTTGTAAAAGACTTGATCCTAACTCTTTCGCGTAGAGGATTTGTGCATGATGAAAAACATATTTTTGAGCTGCGTCTGGCTCATGTGCGCCACTGCATTGACGAATGCACAAGATAATAAATCACCATCCATGCTGTCCATTGAGAAAAAAATCAATGATGAGTTTTCTGCCTACACGAATGACATCAGAAGCCGGCAGAAAGAGGTGTTAGAAAAATTGAACAATTACAAAAGTATTTTGCAAAATGTGAATTCTGGAAAGTGGACGCTTGATGAGCGAAATCTAGGTTGCTCCATCATCGATTCCAAAATTCAGACCATAAATAACGGAATGGATGCGCTTCTTGCGACTGAAGACGTTGCACCAAGTGCAGACGCAGGTAATGACACAAATGCTGTGAGTTCAGATCCAACGGCCACACCCTTGAAGGCGACAAAAGCCAACACGCTGCCTAAAGGAATATACACGATCAAAGTTTGCGCTTGGCATGGAGCTGAAATCTACATCAACGGTGAATGCTTTAAAGCAGGGGAAGATCCATCGTCGTTTGAATATGAGGTAAAAGGGCCGATACAAATCACTGTAAAATGTAAGAGTCTTTCAGGAAAAGACAGGCATGGATTTGGGTTCGTCATGCAAAACTCTAGTGGCAAAGAAGTGATTACCACCAAAAGCGGATGGAAGTCTTACAGACCCAATTCCTTAACTGAATGGTATTTGGACACAGAAATCCTGCAAATAGGGAAAGTTTACAAGACCAGCATGCCTAGCCCCCTTGGCAAAGACGGTCTTATCTGGGATGAAAGAGATGAGGGCGCGGCCTTGGGATATCTAATCTGGGGGCGCTAAGATGTCGCAACAGACCAAGTGGTGCAAAACGCAGTTTTTATGAAGTAGCTGTAGGGGCATGACGCGCTATCGAACAAGATTGTAGCGCCTATCCCCGACTTTGACCCCCTACCACACCTCAAGCTCATTCCTTGGGCACAATACAGTTAGTTCTGGGACTTGCAGAAAATGCGCGTCATCGCTGAGCACGGCCGCGCCGATGTGCAGAGCGCAACTTGCGATCAAGAGATCCTGTGAGGGCATCGCAATTCCCTGACGGTCGAGTTTCCATGAGAGGTCTGTCGCCGCTGACCAAACTTTTTCGGTTGTTGGCACATTGCGCATCACATCAAAAAAGCCGCCCATCAGTCGGCGCACTTTTGGTATGCGAATACCACGCTCAACCTCCAAACGCACCATGCCGCAGGTA
>Ga0208090_1000285_pt1 | contig 9265 bp, 9 predicted proteins | sample LakMenEpi20Jul12_FD_150718 | JGI IMG/M metagenome (GOLD analysis project Ga0208090, IMG submission 150718) | Freshwater microbial communities from Lake Mendota, WI - 20JUL2012 deep hole epilimnion (SPAdes) | ecosystem: Environmental > Aquatic > Freshwater > Lake > Epilimnion/Euphotic zone ...
ATTATAGTGGGCACATGGACGCCGACTTAAAAGCGCTGGAAAAAAAGCTAACGGGCTTAATTGCTTTGTGCACGGATTTGCGCAATGAAAACGCACAGCTGCGCCAAGATTTGAACGCCAGCGTCAGCGATGCGACGGCATTGAAAGCGAACATGGCAAAAGCCAGCGATCGCATTGAAGCCTTGATGGAGACGCTGCCATAAGGCGGCATAGGTAAGCTACTATGAGCCAAAGTAAAGCAGTTGACGTTAACATCATGGGTAGGGAATTCACCGTGTCGTGCACCGATGAAGAGCGCCCAGGCTTAATCAACGCGGTTAACTTTTTAGATAAAAAAATGCGCGACATCCGTGATGGTGGAAAAATCATAGGGGTGGAACGCATTGCTATTATGGCCGCCTTGAATTTAGCGCACGAATTACTCAATACCAAAAGTGGCAGCGTGGATGTTGGTGACATCAAGCGCCGAATCAGTCAAATGCAAGATCAAATTGATGGCGTTTGTGCTACGAAATAATCCCAGCTTTAAGTCAAATCTAGCGTAAAATTCCCTTCATTGTTTTCCTTAAAAGGCAGCCAAGTTTTAAGGTTAAAACACAAGTAAAATTCACGGGTTTTAAAGTTTGTTCTCTGCGGTGCGGTTTAAGCTAATAATTCCTTGAACTAGTTTATAGCATCGGTTTTGGTCATTCGAGTGTTGTGCGCGCGCCCTAAATTGACGTTTCTTTTAAGAGCGTTTTGGTGGGTGTACCTAATGCATTCTAGGCTGTTACCACTTGAGCCTTTTTGGTTCAGGATGCTGGCTTAGGCTGTGTCCGTGGAGAACTCCCAATTGAAATCCAGTCTGACCCTAGCGTAATTCGTGGTATTTCAAATCCGCTAAACTGACCACTTCCAAGCATTTCTCATGGCAGGCTTCCAATATGACTGGCGGGGCAAAGCCGGCTTCTGAGGCTTCTAACCATCGAGCTGCGCACACGCACCAGCGGTCGCCGGCCATCAATCCAACAAAGCCGTATTCTGGGCGTGGCGTGCTCAAATCGTTGCCGCGAGACATCGAGTAGGCTAAAAATTCATCGGTCATTTGCGCGCAAACGGTATGACTGCCGCTGTCGTCTGCCCCCGTTTCGCAACAGCCGGTGCGGGTAAAGCCAGTGAGTGGGTCGGCACTGCATAATTGTAGGGCTGTGCCTAATACATTTTTATCGCTTGCTCTTGCCACGTTTATGCCTCGAAAATTCAGATGTTGAGTGGGAGTTATAGATTATCATAAGGCCTAACTGAGAAATAATTTGAGGAAAAATAAATGCGTTATTGGTTAATGAAATCCGAGCCCAGCGATGTGTCGATTGACGATTTGGCTGCCTTTCCAAATCAAACGGTCGATTGGTATGGCATCCGCAATTACCAAGCGCGTAATTTTATGCGCGATCAAATGCAGGTAGGCGATGGCGTGTTTTTTTACCATTCCAATTGCGATGTGCCTGGCATTGCTGGTATTGCGCGAGTCAGCAGTTTGGCTTACCCAGATAGGTTGCAGTTCATTCCAGGGCATAAGTATTACGATGCCAAATCCACCCCAGAGACACCACGCTGGTTGAATGTCGACGTGCAACTGGTTAAGAAAACCCGATTGTTAAGTTTGCAAGAATTGCGCACCTACCCAGAACTCGCCACCATGCGGATATTGCAACGCGGCAACCGTTTGTCCATTACCCCGGTCGACCCCAAAGAGTGGGCGTTTATTTCAGAAAAATTAAGCGCATAAAAAAGCCCCAAGATTTACACCTTGGGGCTTTTGATTAAGGGCTTAGGCTTACTTAATCGCTGTGTCTAAACTGCCCATGCTTTTTGGGTAAGTGACCACACCCCAAGGCAGTTTTTTGTTTTCAATTTGTTGCGTCACTTCTAGCTTGTCGGTGTCGATGACCATGACCGCATCGGATTTACCGCAAGCCAATAAAATCTCTTTATCGTCTGGGGTAAAAGTAAAGTGCCAGCAACGGTTGCCAGTTGGAATGTCTTTAATTTTTTCGTAGGTTTTTGCGTTATACACTTCCAAGGTTTTGGCTTTGTTGGCCGCCACATAAATGCGCTCGCCTTTGCGGTCATAGGCAATCCCGTATGGGGTGGCACCGGTGTCCACGGTACGCAAGACCTTGAATTTTTTATCCATCACTAAAAACTTATTACCGTATTCCAGCGTGGCTAAATAGGTTTTACCGTCCGGCGATACTTTGATGCCGCGCGGCCTGTCACCGTACTCATGGGTTTTAATGGTTTTTAACAATTTGCCGGTTTTCATGCTGTGCACAGTCACGGTGTTGTCGGCTTCGTTGGTCACGATCAGTTGTTTACCGTCTTTACTGAACTCGATGCCTTCGGTTTCTGGGCCGCCGGTAATTTCGCGTATTTTTTTGCCCAATTTTAAATCAATGATACCGATGCGAGCCGGTTCTTTATCGTCATCTTCTGCCTCTTCTTTAGCAGCGGCTAGCGCTTCGGCTGAGCCAGGTGCAGGCGGTGGGCCACCTTTGGCGCTGGGCTCGTAGGAAACAAAAGCATAATGGCCTTTGATGCGAACAAACTCAGGATTTTGCCCGACTTTCACTTGGCTGATGACTTGGTTAGTGGCGGTATCTATGATGGAGACGCTGCCGTTTTCACGGGTGGCCACGACCAATAATTTGCCGTCATCGGTGATGGCTATGCCGCGTGGTTCGTCGCCTTGCACGTCTATGTCAGCACCGGCGGTATAAGTGTTTAAATCAATGACGGTGACGCCGCCTTTTTGATTGGATACGTAGGCTTTGCCTCGGTCAGTGGCGTGGGCGTGAACGGCCAGCGTCATGCTGACTGCGGTCGCGATAAGCAAGCTGCTTAATTTCATGGGTGGTTCTCCTAAAAAAACAATTGATACGGCTCTGTTTTGGGCCGCATTGATAGGCCTTAGGTTCAATGCGGGCTTAGGGGTCAGAGAAAAAATACCAGCTTATGTTTTAAGCAATAAGCGTACTTAATAATTTAGCTTTTTAAAACAAGGCGTTAAAATTAACCTTCTGTATTATGGTTGGTTGATGGCAACCATTTGCCTAGGCAAGAAACAATTTGTAGGCTGGATTATGGGTTTCATCCCAATGCGGGTAGCCTAAGTTGTCTAAAAAGCGGCTAAATGCGTTCATGTCGTTAGGCGGCACTTGCATGCCCACCAAGACGCGGCCAAAGTCGGCACCGTGGTTACGGTAGTGGAACAAGCTGATGTTCCAATCGTGGCCCATGGTGTCTAAAAACTTCATGAGCGCGCCGGGTTTTTCCGGGAACTCAAACCTAAACACCACTTCGTTTTTTGCCTGAGGCGCATGGCCGCCAACCAAGTGGCGTAAATGCAATTTGGCCACTTCGTTGTCGCTTAAGTCTAAAGTCGGTAAGCCTTGCGCTTGCAAATCGCTAACCAATTTAGCCGATTCTGTTGGGTCAGCTATCGCCACGCCGACAAAAATATGGGCAAATTTAGGATCGGAATAGCGGTAATTAAATTCGGTTATGTTGCGCTCGCCCAACAGGCGGCAAAAGGCTTTAAAGGCGCCGGCTTGTTCGGGTATGGTCACCGCCAATACCGCCTCACGCTTTTCGCCCACCTCAGCACGCTCGGCAATAAAGCGCAAGCGGTCAAAGTTCATGTTGGCGCCCGAGGCGATGCCTATCAAGGTTTTGTCCCTTAAGCCATTGCGCTTGGCGTATTCTTTTATGCCGGCGGTGGCCAACGCGCCGGCCGGTTCTAAGATGCTGCGGGTGTCTTCAAACACGTCTTTGATGGCGGCACAAATAGCATCGTTATCCACCACTATCATTTCGTCGACAAATTGTTGGGCCAAAGCAAAGGTGTGTTCGCCCACTTGTTTAACCGCGGCGCCATCGGCAAATAAACCGACTTGTTCCAACATGACGCGCTTGCCTTGCTTGAGCGATTCGGTCATGGCTTCGGCGTCTTTGGCTTCCACGCCTATGACTTTTATTTCCGGACGCACCGCTTTAACGTAAGCGGCAATTCCCGCGAGCAAGCCACCGCCACCGACGCAGCAAAATATCGCTTCTATCGGTTCGGGGTGGGCATTGAGGATTTCCATGGCAATGGTGCCTTGGCCGGCAATGACTTCTGGGTCATCGTATGGGTGCACAAAAGTCAGCTGTTCGGATTTTTCTAATTCCAAGGCTTTCACGTAGGCATCGGAATAGCTGTCGCCAAACAACACCACTTCAGCGCCGCGCGCTCTAACCGCATTGACTTTAATGGCGGGGGTGGTGGTGGGCATGACGATGATGGCGCGGCATTTTAGTTTTTTTGCTGCCAGTGCCACGCCTTGAGCGTGATTGCCAGCGGAGGCGGCAATGACGCCGCGTTTAAGCACGTCGCTGGCTAGGCTGGCCATTTTGTTGTAGGCGCCACGCAGCTTAAAGGAGAACACCGGTTGCATGTCTTCGCGTTTGAGTAACACGCGGTTGTGTATGCGCGCCGATAAATTAGGCTGGAATTCTAATGGCGTTTTTTTCGCCACATCGTATACCTTTGAGTGCTCTATTTTATGTTTGTAATCTATGGTCATGGGCTATTTTTAAATGGCGCTTGTTTTTAAAACAACGGTCGCAGTGTATTATGCTGAATTGTTTGTATTATAAAGAAATTGCAGAGGATTTACTTAAAATGGCTTATACCCAAGACGAATTAAAACAACAAGTGGCCAAGGCTGCCGTGGAATACGTAAAAGGCGGCATCATAGGCGTGGGCACGGGCTCAACCGCTAACTTTTTTATTGAAGAGTTGGCCAAAGTAAAACACAAAATTGATGGCGCGGTAGCCAGTTCAGAAGCAACGGCTCAGCGTTTGCGTGGCCATGGCATAGAAGTGTTTGATCTAAACAGCGTGGATGGCATGGACATCTACGTGGACGGTGCCGATGAAATCACCGAACACATGCACATGTTAAAAGGCGGTGGCGGCGCCCTAACCCGTGAAAAAATTGTGGCGGCTTGCGCTAAAACCTTTATCTGTATCTGCGATGAAAGCAAATACGTGCCGGTATTGGGTAAGTTTCCTTTGCCGGTGGAAGTGTTGCCCATGGCAAAAAGTTACGTGGCGCGTGAGTTGGTTAAATTAGGCGGCCAACCGGCTTTGCGTAATTTCACCACGGATAATGGCAACGTGATTATCGATGTGCACGGTTTGACCATCAGCGACCCGGTTGCCATGGAAGCCAAAATCAACCAAATCGTCGGCGTGGTGACCAACGGTTTGTTTGCTGCCCGCCCTGCCAATGTGTTGTTGTTGGCTACCGCTGCCGGCGTTAAAATCATTAAGAAATAAAGACCAGTTGGTGCTCGGCCAGGCATAAAAAAAGCGCTGATTTTCAGCGCTTTTTTATTGTGACGTGTTGATAGTCTTACTGCGGGACGTAACCCGTGGCTGTGTCGGCGCCTTCACCAAAGAAGTATTTTTCTGTTTGTTCGCTTAGGTATTTGCGTGCGGATGCATCGGCTAAACTTAAGCGATTTTCGTTAACCAACATGGTTTGTTGTTTAAGCCATGCGGCCCAGGCTTCTTTTGAAACTTGGGCGTAGATGCGTTTGCCTAGTTCGCCTGGGTAGGGAGGAAAATCCATGCCCTCGGCTTCTTTGCCTAATTTAATGCAGTTTACTGTGCGTGCCATTTTCTTGCCTTAAAGAGTCATGTAAAACGCTATGATAACGCATGGTGTTAAGTGCGGCGAGTGTGCATGTTAATATTGCGTGTTTATTAAACTATAAAGTCTAAAAAATATGAATAAGATAGAAGAAAGTCCGTTCAAAGGTAAAACCGGCATCCCCCGTTTAATTAACGCTTTTGGCTATTCTGTTGATGGCTTTAAGGCGGCATTTAAAAATGAAGATGCGTTTCGCCAAGAATTATTTTTGGCAGCAGTGTTGGTGCCATTAGGGCTTTATTTAGGCAAAACCGGCGTGGAAAAAGCTTTGTTGGTATCGGTGGTGTTGTTGGTGCTGATTGTGGAGTTATTTAATTCCGCGATCGAGGCCGCAGTCGACCACACCTCCATAGACGTGCACCCACTGGCTAAGCGCGCAAAAGACATCGCCAGCGCCTCGGTCATCGTGGCACTGGCTATAGTCATTGGGGTTTGGGCTTTGGTCTTATTCGGCTAAGCCCGACCCATTTAAAAATCCGCCCGCAGGCCTATCAATACAGAGCGTTCGCCTGCTGGGGACAGGTCTTTTAAGAAGGACGTGTGCTCGCGTATCTCTTGGTTAAGCAAGTTGTTGGCTTTAGCAAACAATTCCACGTTTAATTTGCTGGGCAGTTTGTAAGTGGCCATGGCGCTGACATCGGTGTAGCCGGCCGTGGGCAATTCGTTTTCTGCCGTGCGGTTTTGCTTAAAGGCTTGCGTGACATTCAATCTGGCTCCCAATGCGTTCTTTTGGTAATTCAAGCCCGCGCCTAAGCGCAAGGGCGTGATGCGCGGCAAGGCAGCTTTGTTATCAAGGTTGCTGGCACGCACGTAGTCACCGCGTAGGCTTAAATCCCAATAGTCCGCTAGATTGAATTTACCTTCGGCCTCTAGCCCCTTAAAGCTGGCGGCGAAAGCAGTGAATTGGGCGATGGGTAAATCAGTTTCACTAACGGGTTCGCCTGTATCGAGCAAGCCTATGAAGCGATTAAAGCGCGTGTAATACGCCCCAACACTGAATGAATTTTTAGCGTCCTTCCAACGGATTTGCGCGTCCACACCGTTGGAGCGTTCTTTCTTAAGGTCACGGTCGCCCACCTCGTATTGTCCGGTTGCCACGTGATCGCCATCGGCATATAGCTCAAAGTAGCTTGGCGCTCTTTCATTGTGTGACAGGTTGGTGGCCACAGACCAATGGCTGTTTATTGCGTATAGGCCCCCCAGGGCATAACTGTAAGCAGTAAAGTCGGCCGCTCGAGCAACCTGATCTTTATCAGGATCACGCCAAGCGCTGGCATCCAATGCCGTTTGCTCAGCCCGGCCACCTAAGCTAAGTTTTAATTGATCCAAGCCCAATGCTTTTAGCGGCATTTCTTCATACAGGTAAACGGCATGACTTTTTGTATGGACGGGACGCACAAAAGCCTCATCGCCCATGGCTTCAAATCGGCTGTTTTGAAACTGCATGCCTAAGACGCCTTCTAGGTCACCAAACTTAGCATGGCCTAATTCAAGGCTGGCTTGCGATCCTTTATTGGTAAAGGTCGTCTCTGTTTCCCCATTATTGATTTCTTGGTGTTGGTAATCGGTGTGGGCGTAACGCATTTTGATGCGACTGATGACGGTATTTAATTCACGAAACTCGGAAGCGATGTCCAAACGCTGGCTTTTCATGTCTATGCGCACGGCCTCTTCTGCAACGGTTCCGTAGTTGCTGTTAAAGCCCGAATACGAGCTACCTACATAGCCGTTATCAAAAGTGAGCGAGGCGCCCAATGCGCCGCCGTCTGAACTGGCGCTGCTGTTAATGAGTTTGCCGTGATTTTCTTGAAGCTTAGTGGGATCAGCCTGATTTTTGCGGTTGGAGACAGCAAAGCCGGGTATGTTCAGATCGTCGGTTTTGCGTTTGTAAGCATCGGCATGAATGGCGAACTGACCGTTGCCAACATCGACCACGGCCGCGGCATTGCGCTGATTATCCGGGCCACCCACGCGTGCTTCGGTGCGACCCAATATGCCGTTCACTGGCTCGGTAGGAATGCGGTGATCGATGGCATTCACCACCCCGCCTACCGCGCTGCCGCCATACAGCAGGGCAGCCGGTCCGCGCACCACATCAATTTGCTCTATCACCAATGGATCGATTGCCACGGCGTGATCAAAGCTTAATGAAGAGGCGTCTAAGATGCCCACGCCGTTTTGCATGATGCGCACGCGTTCTGCGTCCAAGCCGCGGATGACGGGCCGCGATGCGTTGGGGCCAAAGCTGCTAGCAGCCACGCCTGGCAGGTTGTTCAAGGTTTCGCCTAAGGTGGCTGCACGGTTAAGGGATAATTCCCGTCCACTTAATATGGACACGGGTAAGACCATGGCATCCGAGCTAACGCCCAGTGGGTTGCCGGTAACCGCCACGTTGGATAACTCACGCTGTGTGATGGGCTCTGCCCAAGCCGATGCCATGGCCAGACTGATGGCCAAAGCCAGTTTATTAGGGCTTAAAAAAGGGTGTGCTTTTGCGCGTTTAGGCGCAGTGTAAATAGTGTGCATGATGGACCTCAAAAAATTAAAACAGCAGCATGGGCAGCAGCAAAGGCTGGCCATGGTTTAAAGGATTAAACGCTGATTTTTTGAGGTGGGGCGCGTGCTGCGTAAGCGCTAGGTGACTTACTTAGGGCGTTGAAATGCTGGGAGGCGTGTAGGCTAAAGCTGGCATCAAAGTGCGCTAGGACAATGCCGTCTGGCACTATCGCACCGCTGACTTGCGCGTAGCTTAAGCACTGCGCGCATGGCTCGGTGGCGGTTTTTTTATCCTGTTGACTGTGTTGCTTAAATTCGTTGGCATGGTTTATTTCGTGCGCAGCCAGGCCTATTTGCGTAAAAGCAAACAGGACGATGAGCGCGAAATGGATGGCGTAACGTTTTAACATGGGTTGATTATTGCATGAAATTTATAGCCGCACCAAGCTAGCCATGATGCGGCTTTTATCATTTAAGCAAAGTTGGCTGAGGCAAAATCCCAGTTAGCCAAGGATGCTAAGAACACTTCAACAAACTTAGCGCGGGCATTGCGGTAGTCGATGTAATAAGCGTGCTCCCAAACGTCTATGGTCAGTAAGGCTTTGTCGCCTGTGGTCAATGGGGTGCCAGCTGCGCCCATGTTGACGATGTCAACTGAGCCGTCGGCTTTTTTCACTAACCAAGTCCAGCCTGAACCAAAGTTACCCACGGCTGAGGCTTGAAAGGCTTTTTTGAACTCGTCAAACGAACCCCATTTTGCATTGATGGCGTTGGCCAATGCGCCGCTTGGTGCGCCGCCGCCGTTTGGTTTCATGCTGTTCCAAAAGAACGTGTGGTTCCAGATTTGCGCGGAGTTATTGTAGATGCCGGCGCTGGATTTTTTGATGATGTCTTCTAGGCTGGCATTTTCAAACTCGGTGCCTTTAATCAAATTGTTTAAATTGGTCACGTAAGTTTGGTGGTGTTTGCCGTAATGGAAATCCAAGGTCTCTTCAGAAATGTGCGGTGCTAAAGCAGTTTTAGCATAAGGC
>Ga0208090_1000287_pt1 | contig 9249 bp, 2 predicted proteins | sample LakMenEpi20Jul12_FD_150718 | JGI IMG/M metagenome (GOLD analysis project Ga0208090, IMG submission 150718) | Freshwater microbial communities from Lake Mendota, WI - 20JUL2012 deep hole epilimnion (SPAdes) | ecosystem: Environmental > Aquatic > Freshwater > Lake > Epilimnion/Euphotic zone ...
TTTTTCCTTGTAGAACGAGTCAAGTAGCACGATTATTATCTAGTAAAAATTATTCACGTAGAGACCATATTGGAATCTACGTAGGAATTCAAGAAATCTTGAGCTCCAAATCAAACACATCATCATCAATAAACCGATCTGAACACCCCGCCGCCGGACGAAGAGAAACATCAACGCCGACATCGAGTTTCAAATCAGGTTTTAAATAATTATTGAGAAGGGGGACGATTGGCTGAAATCACCAATCCCCAGGATCAACACGGATATCATTCTTTAACGAGCGACGTAGGGTACATACCACGAGCTACAGAGGAACAGAATCCAACCTAGATCACCATCAACATCACCAAGGAACAGTTCATGCCTAGCAACTCGACATACTCTTCGGACGAAGACGACCCTCGGAACAGCATCCCAACATTGCCGATTCTGACACGGGCGCAACAACGGAGGTTCATCGACGAGCAGAAGAAAATCATCAGAACACTTATCAGCGAATCTTTCTCGGAACAAGTAGTCTACTACACCTGTTTCGGCTCATCAACCGTCCACGACGACACACTAGAGTCCCTCCTAGGGGTCCAAAGTGTAATACGAGAGATCATATTCGACCAGAGAAGTCGGACTGCGTTTGTATTTTATAGTAGACTCTTACCCGACGGAGCATTTATACTTCTGCGGGGGGAGAGAGACAATATACCGGAAGGGCCACCTCAATACGATTCGGACGGCAACGAGATCGATACTGACGAGTAAATTGACCAACCCTCTGGCAGCAGGAGTGTAAGAAGGATAACAATTAGTAAGTAAACTCAACAGCAATAATGGAGGACGGGAAAGGAGCTCGCAAAAGCGACAAAACGTCAGGGACGGACCGTACTCGCAAAAGCGAGGAGATCGCCACCACACCGGCACGCGAGCCGAAGGGGAAGGGGACAGTTACACCTAGCGACCAACAAATAAATGAAAGAGAGCAGCAGTCATCTAAAAAGAAACGAGAGGAACAGAAACGAACAATGAACCATTATTTTGGGGGGGGAGACAGGGTTCAGCCGCCATCCAAAGGGGGGACCCCAGTACAATCAATTCTTCTCCGACGCAATGCAAAGACACCGGAACGCGCAACGGACACAGACAACACAGTCGAATCTCAGCTCACTTCCGAACGGGTAGATAATGTAGGAGAAGAGGCGGGAACGAATGAAATTGTCGAATCTCAGCTCACTCCTGAACGGGTCGATAATGCAGGAGAAGGGGCCGGTACGCTTGCAAACATGGCGGTCGACCTTGAAGGGTTCACGCCAGGAGTACGCCCTAAAGGAAAGGGATCCAAGAAGAGAGACATAAAGGGAAACAAGGAGAAGACGATCGAAGAACAGGCTAACAAGAAGACAAAAGCACGGAAGCCAAAGATCGCATTTGGGCCGACAGAAGTAGCAACGGAAAAGCCCATTGCATACAACGAATGCGTAGTTGGCTTTGCAATCAGAGTCGACAAAGGAAATAACACAAAACTGGCTTTCGACAAGAAGCTAATGGAAGGACTTGAATTCATTCAGCAGTACGTCGACAAACGCGCATGTTTTTTGCCTCACGAAAAGGATAAGAAGCTAGAACCGATACGGGTCAAGAACGATATGCCCAAGTACCAGGTGGTTATGAAAGGGTACTTTCGCATTCCAAACAACAACTCTTTCAGCAATGTTCAGCAGGAAAACGGAAGAGTGGTTAAAGGCTCGGGCATAATGGGCTTCGAACTAGATCCGCAGCAGTGTCTAGAAGAGGCATCCGGAGACCTTCGTGCGATGGGGTGCTCAATATTCTTCAAGAAATGCCAGGAGGTCGACACGGTGTCCAACATTGTCTTCCTCGGAGTGCCCAACTCGATCTCTGAAGACACAGTCAAAGATACTGTGGATGAGGTCTTGCAGACACTGGAGGAAGAACTGATCCGCAAAGACAAAGACTATAAGCTGACAGTTAGACAGAAAGAACAGTGGATAAAGTTTGCCATCACTAAGGAATACCCAGGAGGGATGCCTTGGGAGGATCAAGCGGAAAAGAAGAAGAAGCCACAAGCAGCAAACAACGCTCGTCTGGCTTTTGTCTTCCATGTTCATCGTCCAGATGAACAGCGTTTAGCAAACCTGCTAGAAAGCGCCAAATATCGCAATCTATGGCATGAACACTGGGGAGGAGTAGCTTTTACGGTAGAGCAACCAGGATTCAACACTCCTGCAGGGGTAAAAGATAGATATATTGAAATGGTGCAGTCACATGGCGCAATGCAACTGAGCATGGGGGCGGCAACAATCCCAGGCATTGTTACGGCAACAAGGAAATTCACGCTTCGTCTCACCCCGGACGAGAATGGCCAGCCCCGCGAGCCAACGGAGAAGTCCCTGATGGATATACTCCGAATGATGGAGATTGCGGATAAGAAGGTCTGGCTTTGTGTCACCCGTGAGTCCAACGGGATTCATACAGGCTACTTCTCCAGCGTGGTCGAGGAAATCAAGGCTTACGTTGCTGCTTTCATCCGATGCCCCGCGGCTCAGGTGTACTATTGGCTCAAACGCAAGGGCTGCATAGGCGACGATGTCAACCGACTTATCCGCAAGTGCTTCACAGTGGAGCAACAACAGAAGGTCACCACATCAAAGTACATCAAGGAGAAAGGAATTGCAGTTATGAAAGAGAGTGATGAGGACGATATCATCAACGCGGCGAATAAAACAGGACTGTTCGATATGTCTCTCGGCTTATCAGACAAGGAACAACGTGAACGCATGGCCAAATCAGGCTATAATGAATCGGCGATAACCTTCGGAGAAGCCAAGGTAGGCTCAATGGAGGCCTACAATTTTTCCGCTGGGGCATCGATCACAACGGTGCATGCGGAAAAAGAGGGGAAAGGAACATCAGTGGCATCAGCCAAGACGATGGCCAAGTCAGTATTCAGCATTGCCACGAACATAACGTCAGAGTCAGAAGACGGTGGGTCGGACAGTGACGAGGAGACGGATGGTAATACAGGGGTAGAGATTGCCGGATTGGAGATGTTTGAAGAGGAGGGACAGAGTCTCACCGAAAACATGAACCGCGCAACGGCTGATCTTCAACTCGGTTCATCCGAGTCGGCACCAGAAGAGGGCAGCCAGGGAGAAGACACCGACGACAGCGAAGACCCAAGCTACTGCACAGAGGATGACCCCTATGATACTGCAACCGAGCACGACATCAATTCAGAAGACTATGACGAGGCTCTCGAGGTGTCCTCGGGAGAGTTTGATGCGGTTCACGCCAACAAGTTTCAGACACCAGAAAACTTCAAGCAGCAACTATGGAACGATGCGGGTCCCACAGTTGATAGCATGTTGATACAGCTTACCATGATCAAAGAAAATCTGGAAGATGATGAGGCAGGAATGCCATTCGAATGGATGGGTGTAAGCAAGGAGCTTCGCACATTCTTGGAGGAAGAGGTAGGGAGCGGGATCAGCGATAAAATCATTTACATCAACGACATGATAGTAGAGATGTATCAAATGAATCCCACAGGAGTTAGGACCTTTGACCCACTCAACGAAGAGGAGGACGAAGAACTGAACGCCAGTAAGACCCAGGGAACACCACCCGGAGCCCAAAAGGCAAGGCCCGAAGACGAGGCCGCCACGCCTGACAATGAAGCAGGCAGGGACAAGGAGGGGGTGCTATCACTGGGCATGGCGGTTGGTGACTAACATGAGACGACTCTCCGACAGAACTACAGCTGACGGAGGGAGAACGTCATCTACTGTAGTAAACAGTTCCACCAGCGCCTCCAGACGAAGAGGAGCTGCCAAACGGGCAACAACCCGCAGAGACGACATGACACGTTCACAGTCTTTGGAAGATAGGGGGGGGAAGCCATTAGGGCATCAAGATAATGCATGTTTTAGGAAAAGGAAATCACAATTAAATTATATGGATATTAGGAAAATTATGGATAAACGGTCGGTCCAACAGAAGAAAGGTCTACTGACGGATGCAGAGATACAGAAGCTGGTAACAGAGTGGCAGGATGAACGCGGTGAGGAGGATCTCGATCAGGCAACAATTGACAGGGAAGTCAAGACAATGGAGGAGAAGCTAAATAAATACAACGTGCCACCACTGGGGGAAGTTCCTACACAGCGAGAAGACGGATCCTTTCGGATTCTGGTATGCCAAATGGGAGGCTGCTCAGGTAAGGAGGTTAGGGAATTAAAGATTGCAGCCACGGAAAGGCTGATAAACAAATACGAAGTAAACTTATCTGCATTCATGGAGCTTAACTACAATTGGGCGACAGTGGCCTCCTCGGCAAATCTTGCATCATGGTTTAGCCATGAAGAAAGAGAGGTACGCTCGGCGGCAGCCCATAACCAACATGAGACGACAACAAGACACCAACCAGGCGGCACTGGTATGATTTGCAGATACGAGTTTCTTCAATATGCACGGAAGCCATCCAATGACTTCCGAGGATTAGGAAGATGGTGTTCGTGGCCAATATACTGCAATCCCACTCATTCCACAAGGATTGTGGTGGCTTATCGAACAGGCAGCGGCAAGTCGAAAGGACTGCGAACAATATATCAACAACAGATTCGGTACATGCAACTACACAACATCACGGGAACTCCACAGCAACTGTTCGACAAGGATCTGCTGTGCCAATGCAAACTATGGCGCAAGTCAGGCGAGAGGATTATTCTTTTGATGGATGCCAACGAGCACGTTCTCACTGGAAAGTTTAATAGGCAGATTTCAAGAACAGGACTGGATCTGGAGGAATTCACACACAAATGTTGGGGAGTGCATCAGCCATATACACACATTAACGGATCCATACCCATAGATGGAGGCTACAAATCGCCAGAAATAGAGGTCCTGAATATATGCATGCTGCCGTTTTTGGATAGCCCTGGTGACCATCGTGCTTTCATTATAGACATCTCCACTAGATCACTTCTTGGTGAATTCCGGTACAAAGTTTGTCGGCCAGTTAGCCGTCGCCTTATCACGTCCCAGCAGAGTTCAGTTGACGAATACAACAGGATTGTAAATGAGCAATTCGAACAACATCGCATCGTTATACGCCTTGATGCAGTCGACAAAATGACACGATACTGTGGATTCCCCGCACCAAACTTTCTACGGGCCATGATCATCAGGCTATATAGGCAAATGACAGAGATAAGGATTCACGCCGAGAAGAAGTGCAGAAAGATTTTGCGACCAGATAGCGATTACAGCCCAACAGTCCAAATGTGGTATGACAGAATACATGCTTATCTACAACTGATTCGATTGAAGGAGGGAAAAGCCAAGAACGTTGGCAATGTAATTCGCTTCGCCGTACGGACCAGTATACAGTCCCCTGACAAACTGACCATGGAGGAGCTAAAAGACGGCCTCCGGTACTGCCGAATTCGAAAAGCAGAGCTCCGAAATCAAGCAAAAGGACTCAGGAAGGTACATCTGCGTGACTGTCTCATTGACGCACAGACAAAGAAGCAACACAATCGCGTGCGGGATATCAAGCAGACTATTAATCGGGAAGAGAGCAAGCGAATGTGGTATCTCATCAAGCGCACAGTAAAGGATCCTCACAGCCCGAGCGTGCTGAAAGTTCAACGGGTACTAGATGGAGAAACCAAGGAATATTCTATCCAAGAAGACGTGGAGAATGCGATTCAAAGGGAATGCGAAATCAGATTTTCAATGGCTCACAGCGCTCCTATCATGTCAACTCTTTTAGGCGATCGGCTCAGATACCTAGGAGACGAGGAACTAGCCAGATCTATTATAACAGGTACCTTCGACATTCCGGCAGATTTGGACCCTGCGACCAAATTGATCCTAAAAGAGATCGGAAAAATGGGACTTAAAATAATGAATGGGGTAGGCAACGAGATTATCATCACGCCAGCAGAATTCACTCTCTTCTGGAAAAGGGTAGGAGAGTTTACATCATCATCAAGCTCGGGAGTTCACTATGGTCATTACAAAGCCGCAATACAAGACCAGATGAGCACTAAGGTTTTGGCGCTGCAACTAACGGTCATTGCGCGCAGCGGAGTGCCACCAGATTCTTGGAGTGTGGGTCTTCAGGTAATGCTTGAAAAGATTGCAGGGGTTTGTCTCGTGGAAAAATTACGAGCAATTCAGCTCTACGAGGCAGATTTCAATTGTTTCAACTACTTTATTTTTGGTCGGTCTGCCATGGAGTCCTTAACCAAGAACGATTTCCTCCCAGAGGAGCTTTTTAGTCAGAAAGGAAGCACAGCTGAGGACGCCAAGTTTGACAAAACATTGATGGCAGATCTATCTAGGCAAGCAAGACACCCAATGACGGTAGTGTCAGCGGATGCGGCCTACTGCTACGACAGAGTTAACCATATCATAATGTCACTGGTATGGCTCGTGTTGACTGGAAATACGCCCGCTATTGTTGCTACATTGATCTGTCTTCAAACAATGAAGTTCTTTCAACGGACAGGCTTTGGCGACTCAAAAACCTTCTTTGGAGGACCGCGCCACGAGCCCTACATGATGGGACTTGGACAGGGAAATCGAGCGGCTCCGCCATCATGGATACAACTGAGTGCTGTTATGGTCAATGTATACAAACAACTCGGGTTGGGAACAGATCTACATGACCCCATCACTGACGAGAGAATACATTCAATGGGCGCTATGTATGTGGACGACCTGGACATGTACACGTGGAAGGATGAAATCACAGATCCTTTTGAGCTGATGCTACAAGCACAACAAGAAGTTACACAGTGGAGCGTTCTTCTCAATGCCACAGGAGGAGCACTAAAACCGGAGAAGTGTTTTTGGTATTTACTGGATTATACCTGCTATGAGGGAGAGTGGTCATACGCGATGCATTCAGATTTTGAACTGTCTGTCACCAATCCAGACGGATCCAGGAGCAGCATAAAGCAAGAAGAGGTTGCAACATCTAAAAAGACTCTGGGGATATACGATGCTCCCTCAGGCGGTAACCAAGGCCATTTGGAGTATATTCACGTCAAGCTCACGACATGGATTACTAGAATGAAAAATGGTCATCTACCAGCTCATATGGCTTGGATCGCCTACAAACTTCAATTATGGCCAGGACTGCGTTACGGATTAGGCACGATGACAAATGATCTGGAGGCCACTGATGCGATTTTCGACAAAGATGACTATGATATAATGCCTATTCTTGGTGTAGCGCGCACAGTAAAAAGGGAACTCAGGAAGCTGCACACAACATTTGGCGGATTCGGTCTTTTTCATTTGCCAACAGAACAGCTAATTTGCAGAATCAACATGCTGCTTCAACACTATCACGCATTCACGTCTCTTAGCAAGAAGCTAGACGCCTCCTTCAGGTTCCTACAATTACAACTGGGTACACCCTACAACCCTCTCACCTTGCCATTTGAACAGTGGGGTCATCTGGCCCCTCTATCGTGGGTAAAAATGTTATGGCAATCCCTGGATACATTCAATATTCAACTCCATATGAAGTATCATACTATCCCTTTCCCCCGAGAGAGGGATCAGGTAATTGCGGAAATCATCCTTGACGGCGCTCTTTCTAAGGCAGAGATCAAAAGTTTAAATCGTTGCCGGGGTATGCTACAGTGCATTTTTCTTTCAGATTTGGTAACAGCGGACGGAAGGTATTTGGAAAGTTTTGTATTCGACCCAGGCCCATTCAAACGGCGGTCCAACTACTGCTTTCCACGAGAATGTCCAACAAAAGGAGATTGGGACACGTGGGTTGACTTTTGGCACAATTATGCAACTTCTGGTGGGAAACTCAAAGTCCCGCTTGGTAGATGGACTCACCCAACTCACAGGAAATGGTTATGGTACTCCTCCTCAATTGAAGACCTTCACAGAGTTGAGGACGGAATTGTTTATCATTATCTACCAGCACAGTTCAACCGTCGCACACGCTCAGGGTTGGTATACACACTCGCATGGAAAGAGAAGCTCGGAGCAAATCACGTGATAGGCGATCCTGTGTCAGTTCAGGGGTCTGCCGAAACTCATGTCTATAAATTGAATATCGGTCCTCCTCTGGCAAAAGGTTCCCAACAACCTAGCGACTTCTGGGTATACATTAAGAACTGGGGAGGAGAGTGGATGTGGGAAGGAATAGAGGACAGCCAAGCCACAAAAAGCGATCTCTCCTGGCTGGTCCAAGGGATGAGGTCCAACTCACTTTTTTGGGTGACAGACGGGTCATATGACAGGAAGCGTGCTCCAACACTTAGTGGGGTCGGATGGATTATCTTCTGTCAACATTCTGGCAAGCGTCTCGTAGGATCCTTCTGGGAAAAGAGTTCGTCGGCAAGTTCCTATAGAGCAGAACTTCTCGGCCTATGCTCGCTTCACTTATTAGCGCAGGCACTATCCGAGTTCTACAAGATATCAGGTTGGAAAGCAACCTTATGCTGCGATAATCTTCGTGCACTACAGCTCAGCTCACAAGAACGTCGACGCATCAAACCTAGTGCCGCATGTTCTGATCTCCACCGTAGCCTCCGCTCAACAAAGAACAACTTCACAGGATGCTTCGAATACCAACATGTAGCGGGGCACATGGACAAGTATCTCCTCTGGCATCAGTTGTCATTAATCCAACAGCTCAACTGCGTTTGCGACACCACAGCAAAGGGAGCGGTCCAAAGAGCCATTACAGCAGGATATATTAGCACTCCAACACAAATACTGCCACGAGAAGATGTTGCCATTGTAATATGGGGGAACAAGATCACCAACGATGTCTCACATCCTGTTCGGTTTCATGCAAGCAAGGAAGTTGCTAGACGCATACTCACTGATACGAAGAAGTGGCCGCAGGACCGTTTTGAGGAGGTGGACTGGGAACATCTCGACCTGGCCATGTCGTCAAAATCAGACATGTACAAAATATGGCGATCAAAACAACACTCAGGTTTTTGCGGAACAAGGGTCCAGGTCGGAAAATATTCAGGTCTCGATTGCCCGGATGAAAAATGTCCGAACTGTGGGCGTAGGGAAACAGCAGAACACATTCTCATCTGTCCTCACGAAGACAGGCTGCGCCTCTTGACTGACACAACAGACGATCTCAGTGGATGGCTAAATCAAGAATGCCTCACCGACCTGGAACTTGCCTACTGGATACCTAAGTACATTCTGATGCGAGGTGATAAGCCTTTTGCCTCACTT